>Ga0209401_1002796_pt1 | contig 11180 bp, 11 predicted proteins | sample M_140807_MF_Meta_FD_187318 | JGI IMG/M metagenome (GOLD analysis project Ga0209401, IMG submission 187318) | Freshwater microbial communities from Lake Montjoie, Canada to study carbon cycling - M_140807_MF_MetaG (SPAdes) (version 2) | ecosystem: Environmental > Aquatic > Freshwater > Lake...
GCGACATCGTGGAGGCGGCCTGGGGGAACCAGATCCGCAACTACGTGTTCCACCCCTACCAGATGGTGAAGGACCTGCGCACCCAGCACGAAACCACCGAGGTGCAGAGGGTGATGGATGGCGACCTTGATCCCTTCATCCAGGCCCTGCTGCGGCAGGGGGTGGAGGTGGGCGCCGACCCGGAGACCTAAGCCGCAGAGCCAGCAGCCGCAGTCCAACCCCAACAGCCACCGGCAGACCCAGCCACTGGAGGCCAATCTCCGCCGCCAGGCGTACCGCCATGCCGCTGCGACTGGAGAGCGTCCAGCCCTGACCCAGCAGGCCCAGGTGCACCGCGGTGGTGGTGAGACAAGCCGCCAGCACCAGCAGGGCCAGCAGCAGCAAGGCCGCCAGCCCCTGACTGAAAAGCAGCTGCCGTGGAGAGGCCGGCCTCCGTTCCCCCCAGGTTGCGGCGGAGGTGAGCAGGATCGCCAGGAGTAGCCCCCAACGCACACCCCAGCCGCTGAACTCCCCCGGCTCGATCGGCATGTCCACGCTGAAACGGCGCACCAGCCTGAAAACGACCAACGAAGTGACCAGGGCCACCGGAATGCCTGCCGCGCCTGCCAGCAGTCGAGCGAACCGAGCGGAGCGGATCATGGCGGCGCTATCCAGCCTGCCCCCAGGAGCGGCAGCAAGGCCCGGGTGGCTGGCTCCTGCCCTGGCCGATACCAGGATGGTCCCGGGCGTTCGATCGCCAGGGGCACCAGCCCGGGCAGCAGCATGGCCGTGGAAGAACGGCCGAGCACCTGGGCCAGGCCTGCAGGGCCCTGCTCCGGCCTCGGCCAGGCCATCGGTGGGAACCTGAAGACCCTGTTGTGGCGCCAGCCCATCCGAGGCAGCTCATGGAGGCCCTCCTCGACCCGCTGAACGGTGAACAGCAGGTTGTCGTGCATGTGGAACGCGCTGAGCGGTGAATCAGCCACACTCCAGCCCAACTGATGGCCCAAGAACAGGTTGTGGTCGATACGCACGCGATGGATCGGCCCACCCATCAGTTTCAGCATGACGCCGTTTTCGTAGGCAGGCTCCTGCCTGGATTGGAGAAAAACATTGCCGCTGATCCGCAAGGGACCCTGACTCACCGGGCTGATGCCGAGGCTGTCAGTGTTGTCAACGATCAGATTGGCCTTGACGTCGAGGTTGATGGCTGGTCCGTCAAATTCGATGCCGTCATCGGTGGCGTAGGCGATCAGATTGGCTTCGATGCGATTGTGCCCGCCGACGGGAGAAAGCTTGATGCCGTCTCCAGCCTGGGTGATGATGTTGCTACGCACCAAAATGTCGCGGCCGCCCATCCAGGTAAGGGAGCAATTGGAATAGGGATAAACCTCCTTCCAGGTGAGCCAGCCGTGGCGCCGCCATTCGTACAGGGGATAGCAGTGGCTCAGGTTGTGTGCCACCACCACATCGGTGAGCGGACCAAGGCCGGAGGACTGGTTGATCGCAACATCCGCAGCGCTGAACAGGTTGCCCACGATCCGAACATGGCTGGTATTCCACAATTGGATGGCGGCCGTCACAGGGAAATCGAAGACCAGATCCCGGATCTCCACGTGAGGCGCCTCAACCCAGAGGCTGGCCACCTGATGACCGCCTGAGCGAAGGCGAGCCGGAACCTCCCGATTAATCTCCAGCCGATGCTGGCTGGGGGAACTGCCATCCGGGAGGCAGAGTCGGAGCTGCTCGCCCCTGGTCATCTGAAAAGTGGGCCAGGCTCCCGGCCGCTGGCAGACGTCGTCGAACAGGGATGGCGATCCGGCCCGAAAGGCCATCACCCCATCCACGCGAAGGCCATCCACCCGCCACGGGACCCTGGTCCCAAAGGTGCGCCTCCCTAGGGGAATCCAGCGCCAGGAGCGGGTCAGCGCGGGCTCTGCGGTGCCGGAGATCAGCGCCGTGCCGGGCACGGCCGCCTTCAAGATCAGAGGCCGTCCCGGGCTTCCGGCGCGCCGCAGTCGGATGGTTTCGCGATAGACCCCTGGCCAGATCAGCACCGTTTCACCGGCGGTAGCCATGTCCACTCCTCGCTGGATCGTTCGCACAGCCAACGCTCTTGTGCTGCCGGGCCAGGCATCGAGGCCATCGGGTGCCACGTGCACCACCCCCCGCCGCAGCCACGGCGTAGGGGGTTGTAGGTAAATCAGCAATGCGGCCAGGCAGGCCGTGGCCGCTAGTGCCGATCGTGGCCCCGAACTGCCCGCAAGCAAGCCCTTCACGCCTCAAACGGCAGGGAGCGCCGCACCACCACCGCCAGCAGCAGGCTGAGGGGGGAAATCTCGGTCGGGTTCAAGGTCAGCGAGCAAAGCAGGAAAAGCCCCAGGAATGACCGCGCTGTTCGATCCCGCCAGATGCAGAAGAAAATCACTCCCAGGAAGGCGCCAAGTGCAAGCAAACCCCATGGAGTCGAAAGTGATATCCACATAAAATCAAAGTTTTGAGCACCTCTAGAACCATTGGGTTGGCGGAGAGCCATGGATTGGATGCCAATATCCGGATTGAATGCCAATATCTCTTCAAGTCGCAGTGCCCACACGCAGCCGCTGCCACCTCTTCGACCAAACAAAGGGTGGGGCCAGCTGACCGAATGCCAGGAGGCCAACATCAGGCCTCCATGGGCAGTCAAGGAGTCGATCAACTCTCGGCAAGTCCCAGCAGGTTAGAAAAAATCCATCCAATTTTAGGCTGCAATCGGCCAAGACCAGCGGCAGGGCCCTCCCGTTGAGCCTGCTCTCCTAGGCCATGGAGCCAGGGATCGTCGCCGGCGAAGCCGTGGGAGCAGGGACCTGCGGACGCCTCGCGGCAAGGAACCGGGCGGGCGCCTGGCTGACCCTGCCATCGCTCCTCCAGACCCGGGTTGCGCCTGCGGCGGTGCCACACTTTCTTTCCAGCCCTCCGAGCCCTATGGCCTCCCCACCCTCCCAGGCCCCGAGCGGCATTGCCGCTGCCGGCTCTCCCGCGGCTGGAGAGGCTGCTCCCGCCAGCTTTGTGAAGCTGGCCATGCGCAACATGGTGCGCAAGGGCCGCCAGAGCCTGGTGCACTTCGGCCTCACCGCACTGGGTTTCACCGTATTCATCGTGTTCGTGGCCTGGTTGGGACGGCCCCACCTGCCCCAGTGAGGCCGACCCCGCCCGTTCAGCGGCAGCCCCCGGCCCCGGAGGTGGATCTGGCATTCCGCCTGGAAAGCAGCGATGGAACCCCCCTGCCAGCCGATCTGGCCGACCTGGTGGCGAAGGCCGGCGAGTACGGCGGCGCTACAGCCGAAGGCTGCTGGCAGGCCCTGTTCAGCCGATGGCTGGCCCAGCTGGCGGGGGAGCTGCCGGCCGAACTCCAGGCCAGCGCCTACAGCCTGGGCCTGCTGCTCACCGATGACGCCACCATCGCCGCCCTCAACGGGCAGTGGCGCCAGCGCCCCGAGCCCACCGACGTGCTGTCCTTCGCCGCCCAGGAGGAGTCCGAAGACGGTGGGCCCCTCCCGCCCCTGCCAGACGGGCTTGAGGCATGCCTGGAGCTCGGTGACCTCGTGATCTCCCTGGAAACCGCCGCCCGCCAGGCGGAAGCCCACGACCACAGCCTTTCCGAGGAGCTCCTCTTCCTCGCCAGCCATGGGCTTCTGCACCTACTCGGTTGGGACCATCCCGATGAAGCCAGCCTCGCCGCCATGCTGTCCCGGCAGGAGACCCTGATCGCTGCTGCATGACTGGGGAGCCCACCGAGAGCCTGGACCTCTCCGCCCACGGCCCGGTTCCCTGACAGGGCAGCCGTGACCTGGAAGATCCCGCCAACGGCAGTAAGGTGCTGGTCAGTGGGACGGGTTACCGCACACCCATGCTTGTTCCCGACCCCTCCCAACCCCCCCTCGGCCCCAGGAGCCTCCCCGACCCCCTGCCCCTGGAGTCAGATGGGCATCGCCGAGGACGCCGGATGCGGGTGGGGGCCTGGAAGGTGGCCGGAGACCTGCCCACCAGCTTCCGCTACGCAGCCCAGGGCCTGGCCTATGGCTTTGCCAGCCAGCGCAATTTCCGGATCCATGTGATCACCGGAGCCCTGGTGTTCCTTCTCGGTCTCTGGCTACGCCTCAGCCTGGATCGGCTGGCGGTGCTGGTGCTCACCGTGGCGGCCGTGCTGGTGCTCGAACTGCTCAACACCGCCACCGAGGCCGTGGTGGATCTCGCGATCGGACGGCGGTACCACCCCTTAGCCCGCATCGCCAAGGACTGCGCCGCGGCGGCGGTTCTGGTGGCAGCCCTCTCGTCGATGATGATCGCCGTGCTGCTCCTTCTGCCGCCCCTGCTCGCCCGGCTGGGCTACTAAGCCAACCGTCAGCCCTGCGACCGGCCCCTTCCCCCGCCCCATGTTCCTGGTTCTCGACAACTACGACAGCTTCACCTTCAACCTGGTGCAGTACCTGGGTGAGCTGGCCGTAGCCCATCCCATCGCCGCGGAGCTGCGGGTGGAACGCAATGACGCCCTGAGCGTCGCGGAGATCCAGGCCTTGAATCCCGCGGCGATCCTGATCTCACCCGGTCCCGGCGACCCCGATCAAGCGGGTGTGTGCCTGGAGGTGCTGAGGGAGTTGGGGCCCAGCGTGCCGATCCTGGGCGTCTGCCTCGGGCACCAGTGCCTCGCCCAGGTGTTCGGAGGGCGGGTGGTGCGGGCCCGCGAACTGATGCACGGCAAGACCTCACCGGTCCACCACGGCGGCCGGGGGGTGTTCCAGGGGTTGCCCGATCCCCTCACCGCCACCCGCTACCACAGCCTGATCGCCGAACGCGAGAGCCTGCCGGAGTGCCTGGAGGTGACCGCCTGGCTTGAGGACGGCACGATCATGGGCCTGGCCCACCGGGACTATTCCCATCTGCAGGGCGTGCAGTTCCATCCCGAGAGCGTGCTCACCCAGCATGGCCACCAGCTTCTGGCCAACTTTCTCGAGCTCGCGGCCAAAAGGCAGCCCTGAGAAGCACCCGGCCGGGGCAAGCCAGAAGGACGGGGCGGTGCAGACCCTTGAGCACTGCTAGTTTCGCGCCACTGCCGGGGCCCCGAGGGCCCATGTCCACCCATGGCCTTAGCCGTCTCTGCCCGTGCCCAAGTCCGATGGGGCCCGCTCCCGCCGGCGCAGGGGCGTCCCGGGAGAGGCGGGTCCCTGCTGGCGGCGGCCGCGGTGCCCCTGAGCCTGATCCTGCCACTGGCGGCACCGGCCCAAGCGGCGGGAGGCGGTGTCACCATCACCAGCTACGGCCACAGCGCCCTGCTGATCAGCGGGGGCGGCGCCAGGGTGCTGCTCAATCCCTTTCAGGCGGTGGGATGTGCCGCCGGCCTGGCCGAGCCGCGGGTGAGCGCCGATGTGATCCTGGCCAGCAGTCAGTTGAAGGATGAAGGGGCAGCGGTGGCCTCGGGGAGGTTCCTGGTGAAGCCTGGCTCCTACCGGGTAGCAGGCCTGGCCATCGAGGGCATCGGCGCCCCCCACGACCGGGTGGGCGGCAAGCGCTTCGGCCCCTCCACCCTCTGGCGCTGGCGCCAGGGGGGCCTGGAGTTCGCCCATCTGGGGGGCACCGCCGGCCCGGTTGCTGCCGACGACGCCGTGCTGCTGGGACGCCCTGATGTGCTCATCATCGGCGTTGGCGGCGGTGCCAAGGTGTATGACGGCAAGGAGGCGGCGGCGGTGGTGCGCCAACTGCAGGCCCGCCGGGTGATCCCGGTGCAGTACCGCAGCGGCGGGCCCACCCCCAGCTGCGATCTCAGCTCCGCCCAGCCCTTCCTGGAGGCGATGGCCGGCACTCCCGTACGCCGCTCCGGCAGCAGCCTCACGGTGGTGCCACCGCTGGGCGAGGGCACCGCGATCGAGCTGATGCGCTGAGCTTCAGCTCTACAAGAAGGCCGGCAACCCATGGTTGCGATTCTGCTGGCGGCACCGGGCCGTGCTGGCGAAGGCCCCGCGCCTGAGGGCCCGGCGCGATCAGGGCAGGGCACTCAGGGGCGGGACACATCGCAGATCTGATAGGCCTCCCAGAAGCGCCCCATCTGCTCCAGGGTGCCCAGGCTCACCCGCAGGGAGCCATCGATCAGGGGCTTGCCGGCCATCGAGCGCACCAGGATCCCTGCCTCCCGCAGGGCCTGATCCACCTCGGCGGCGGGCCGCTGCGGCCAGATCAGCAGGTAGTTGCCTCCGTCCACATGGTGGCGCACCCCAGCCGCCAGCAGCCGCTCCACCAGCCATTGTCGGGCCGCGAGCACCTCGGCCACATAGGCATCCACATAGGGCTGATCCGCCAGGGCCGCGAACGCCGCGCTCACCGCAAAGCTGTTGATGTCATAGGGACCGGTCACCCGGCTGAGCCGATCCACCACGGCCGCCGCGCCGATCGCGAAGCCGATCCGCAGGCCGGCGATGCCGGCGGTCTTGGAGAGGGAGCGCAGCACCAGCAGGTTGGGACAGGAGGCGAAGGGGTCGGCCCCGGCAGCGGTTGCGAGGGCGACCGTTTCTGGAGCGACAGCTGTGCCGGCGGCCGTTGCCACGGCATCGGCGGGTTTCTGCCCCTCGGGCTCCTGCCCTCCGGGGCCCAGCAGTAGGGGCAGCACGCTGTCCCCCGTGAAGGCCTCATAGAGCTCATCCACCACCACGAGGGTCTGGGGCGCCGCGGCGGCAAGGGCGAGCACCGCTTCGGGCGCCAGGCGGGAGCCGGTGGGGTTGTTGGGGTTGCAGAGCAGCAACAGCCGCGGTGGGCACGAGCCCTCCACCGCCCCGGCGGACGGCGTGGTGAGGGCCGCCAGAATCTCCTCAAACGGAAAGACGAAACCGGGCAGGCGGTAGGGGATCGCCTCGATCACCATGCCCTGCATGCGGGCGCAGGGGGTGTAGTAGCCGAAGGTGGGACTGGTGGTGAGCAGGCGATCGCCGGGGGCACCGTAGGCCTGGAACAGCGCATGGATGGCCGCATCCACCCCGTTGAACAGGCCCACCTGCTCGATGCGGAGGGAAGGCCGCAGAGCTGGCGGCTGAGGCAGCGACACCGTGGCAAGCGCCTGAACCCCATCGGCACTGTTGGCCGGGGCCACTGCTGGGATTGCTGATGGTGCCGGCGCCGTGGAGGGAGCAGCAGCGGCAATCGCCCCCGGCATGTCCGCCAGCGAGGCCAGCACGGCTTCTCGCAGGCCGTCGTATTCGGGATAGATGGCGTACTGGTCCGCCGGGATGGCGCGGATCGCTTCCACCACCTTCGGACTCGGGCCCACCGTGTTCTCGTTGAAATCGAGCCGCAGCAGGCCCCGCCGACCCTCGAGGGGAGCGCTGTAGGCCTGAAGGCTCTCCACCTCGGGGCGGGCCGGCGGCGGGGCCGATGCGGATTCGGGAGCCCGCGGGGCCGCCTCGGGTGCAGCGGATCGTTCCATCTCCCGACGCTACGGCGCGGGCCTGAGTGGTGTCGCCGGGGTCCGGCCAGCGGCCGAGGCGTTCATGCCCTCGCCCTACATCCGCTCCAGGGTGGGAATCCCCAGCAGGCCGAGCCCCAGCTTCAGGGTGTCGGCCGTCAGGCGGCAGAGCGCCAGACGGGAGGCCCGCGCCTCGGGAGGGGCCTTCAGCACCGGCACCTGGTCATAGAAGCGGTTGAACACCTGGCTCAGCTCGAACAGATAGGTGCAGAGCCGGTTCGGCAGCAGTTCCTCCTCCACCTCGGCGATCACCGCATCGAAACCGAGCAGGTGCCGCACCAAGGCCCACTCCTGGGGTTCGCTGAACTGCAGGCCAGCTCCAGCGACCCCGTCCTGGTCGCCGCCTCCTTCCAGGTCACCTCCCTTGCGGGCGATGCCGGCGATCCGCACCACCGCGTAGAGCAGGTAGGGCGCGGTGTTGCCCTGCAGGGCCAGCATGCGGTCGAAGCTGAACTGGTAGTTGGTGGTGCGGTTCTGGCTGAGGTCGGCGTATTTCACTGCCGCCAGACCCACGGTGGTGGCCACATGGCGGATGAAGGCCTCGCTTTCGCTGCGGCCCTCCTCCTCAAGCCGGCGGCGCAGGTCGGCCTCGGATCGCTCCACCGCCTCATCGAGCAGATCCTTCAGGCGCACGGTGTCGCCGGAGCGGGTCTTGAGCTTCTTGCCATCCTCCCCCTGCACCAGGCCAAAGGGCACGTGCTCCAGCCGGCCGTCGTCGGGAATCCAGCCGGCCCGCCGCGCCACCTGGAACACGCCGGCAAAGTGGCTGGCCTGGCCCGCATCGGTCACGTAGATCACGCGGCGGGCACCATCGCCGGCCGGCGGCGCGGCGAAGCGATAGCGGATGGCCGCCAGGTCGGTGGTGGCGTAGTTGAAGCCGCCGTCGCTCTTCTGCACGATCACCGGCAGCGGCTTGCCCTCCTTGCCGCTCACTCCCTCGAGGAACACGCAGCGGGCGCCCTCGTCGGTCACCAGCAGGCCGGTGGCCTCCAGATCGGCGACCACAGGGGGGAGATAGGGGTTGTAGAAGGATTCACCGCGCTCCTGGAGGTCGATGCCCAGGCGGTCGTAGATCAATTGGAACTCGCGCCGCGACTGGTCGCAGAGCAGCTGCCAGGCCCGGCGGCTCACCGGATCGCCAGCCTGCAGCTTCACCACCTCTTCGCGGGCGGTGCTCTGAAACGCCGCATCCTCGTCAAAGCGTTGCTTGGCCTGGCGGTAGAAGGCCACCAGGTCACCCAGATCCACCGCATCGACGGTGGTGAGGGCCTCGGGCGCCACCTGCTTGAGGTGGGTGATCAGCATGCCGAACTGGGTGCCCCAGTCGCCCACGTGGTTGAGCCGCAGAACCGCATGGCCGCGGAAGGCCAGCACCCGGGCCAGGCTGTCGCCAATGATCGTGGAACGGAGGTGCCCCACGTGCATCTCCTTGGCGATGTTGGGGCTGGAGAAATCCACGATCACCGGCGCGGATGCCATGACCAGGCCACCATCACCTTGGGCCAGCGCGGCAGAGCCGCAGCCGCCGGCTACCGCGGCAGCCCCCGCCAGTGGCACCCCCAGCCGGGGATCCGCCAGCCGTGAGGCCACCTCGGCCACCAGAGCCTGCGGCCGCAAGGTGAGGTTGATGAAACCCGGCCCTGCGATCTGGGGCGGCAGAGCGAGGGCCATGAAGGCCGGATCGGCGGCCAGCCGATCCACCAGCGCCGTGGCGACCGCCCGGGGCGACTGCTTCAGCAGCTTGGCTAGGGCCAGGGCCCCATTGGCCTGAAAGTCGCCGAATTCCGGCTTGCTCGCGGGCGCCAGCTGCGGATCCAGTTCGGTGCCGGCGCTGCGGGCCACCGCCACCGCCTCGGGGAAGGCCTGCTCCAGCGCCTCCTGAAGGCAGCGGGCCAGGGCGTGGGAAACGGAAAGCATGGATGCACAATGCCGCGTCGCGGCTCCACCCTCAACCGGCGGCCGGCAGCGGCTCGAGCGCCAGGAGCTCCTCCATCCCGGCGAGCACCACCTCACTGGTGAGCTTGATGCGGTAGCGGCAGGCCTGGGTTTCGCTGCAGTCGAAGCTGCCGTGCTCCCAATACTTGTTGCTGCCGGCTCCGCCACCGCACACCCCGAAGTACTCGCATTCGGCCCGGCAACGCTCGATGCCGGAGCGCAGATCCGCCTCGATTCGCTTGAACTTCTCGGTGGCCACAACCGAGGCGAGGCTGTTGCGCTGCACATGGCCGAGCACGAAATCGCCGTACTCCTCCGTGTGCACCGCGAGCAACTCGGGATCGAAGGTGGAGAAATGACCGCGCGCATCCACATTCACGATCGCAAACGGATTGTTCATGTCGGTGCGATCGATGCGGCTATCGCTACTGGCGAGATGGAAGAGGCCCTCAAACTCCCGCACCCGCATGTCCTGGGGCCGCTCCTGCCAGAGCTGCCAGAAATGCTGCAGGAACTGGGTGTACAAGGCTTCGGTGTTCGGGCGCCCGAGGGTGGATTGCAGGTTCTCCCCCTCGGTTTCTTCCATGTTGAAGGCCAGATCACGGATGCCGTTGTCCAGGAAGAAGTGGAACATCGCCTCGGGATGGTGCAGCGCCTCCTCGGTGAGCACGCAGATCACCTGGAAATGGATGGCGCGGCGCTGCAGGGCGGCGATCCCCCGCATCGTGGCCGCATGGCTACCGAGCCCGGTGCGGGTGCGGCGGTGACGATCGTGCAGGAAGGCCGGGCCATCGAGGCTCACGCCCACATGGATGCGGTTGCGCGCAAAGCAATCGCACCAGGCGTCGTTGATCACCATGGCGTTGGTCTGCACCGACTGGCGAATCTCCAGCGGCGGCCCCGCCCAGCGCTCCTGGGCGCGGCGGATGTGGTCACCGGCCTCGTCGTAGAAGGCGATCGGCAGGGTGAGGGGTTCCCCCGCATGCCAGAGCAGGGTGAAGTCACCCCCTAAGTACGGACTTTCCAGCACCCGCTCCAGGGCCGCATCGAGGATCTCCATCGAAAGGCGATGGCGGTCGTTGCGGCTGGGCAGGTAACAGTAATCGCAGTCGAGGTTGCAGTAAGGGGTGGGCTGGATCACCAGCAGCTCCAGGGGGCCATAGCCCTCGGGATTGCCAGGCGAGGGACCCTCCGGCCAGGGTTCCCCCCCCGAGAAACATCCTGGGACGCCGCCAGCACCGTCGCCGCAACCACCGCCATCACCGCGAACCCCGGCCTCGCCGAGAACGCCATCTGCGCCGCGAGCCGCGTTTCCGGCGGGATTGAAGGCTGCAACCGCAGAGGAAGACGCGGCGCAAGTGGTCAGATCACCGCAGACGGGTGGGGGCTCGGCGGGAAGCGGGTGGTTGATCACCCGATCACCAGCGATTCAGGAAGCCCCCATTGCGGAAGCCCCCGCCGTTGCCCCAGCCGCCATTACGGAAACCGCCATTGCCCCAACCACCATTGCGGAAGCCTCCGTTGCCCCAGCCCCCGTTGCGGAAGCCCACCGCGGGGCCATTGGCAAACACCCAGGCGAGCTTGCCATCGGTGGAATCGGTGGCGGCCGTCGCCGGATCCAGGCCTTCCCGCTCCCGCAGAGCGGCGCTGATCCGCCGTAGGCGGCCCTCGATGCTTTCGGCGGCGACCGGCTCAAGCGGGCCGCTGCTGAGGGAGGGGGAATCGAGCTGGCTCGGAGCGGCACTGGTGGACGCCATCCCCGACGAGGGAGCGAGGG
>Ga0209401_1002800_pt1 | contig 11176 bp, 5 predicted proteins | sample M_140807_MF_Meta_FD_187318 | JGI IMG/M metagenome (GOLD analysis project Ga0209401, IMG submission 187318) | Freshwater microbial communities from Lake Montjoie, Canada to study carbon cycling - M_140807_MF_MetaG (SPAdes) (version 2) | ecosystem: Environmental > Aquatic > Freshwater > Lake...
TACGATGTATATATTTTGAATTACAATAAATTTGTAGTAGATGACTATGATTTTAATGAATCAATATTGTCAAAGATGTTAAAAAAAATAAATGATGCTTGTAGTTATTATGAACCAGATAGTGAAATTGAATATACAAGTTCGAGTACAACTAGCTCTGATTATGAAGAACCAATCGTTATTAACCATGCTGCATCACAATTATTATTGGATGAAGATCAACGAATGAAAGATGTTGATGAAGCAGTGCCTCCAAATGAATCAGTTTCAAGTATAAAGATAAATACCAATACAGATAAAGAAATAGAGGATATTTGGAATGAAAAAGATGAATTTACAAAACTAAGAGATCAAATATTAAACGATATTTAGATATTATTTTTGATAATAGATATAATACTACCTAATAAAACAGTATCGTTGTACGATATACTCATAAATACTTCAACATCTCCTAATTTATCTAATATTTTTGAATAAGATACCATATTTTTCAATGTAATTTTTTTAACAATGGCATTTGATATTTCACGTAAAATATCAGCAGTAGTTAGACCAAACTGTAATTTAAAATGTTCTATTTGTTTGATTGTATCTTCTAATGAAATTTTTTTATTTAAAATCATATTAATAATATTATCTTTGTCTTCAACCAATGGATATCCAATCTGTTTCAAAACATCATTTTGAACTATTTTGTCTTTTTTCGTAAAAACAGTATTAATTGCTTGTATCAAATTTATTGATTTTCTCATATCCCCTTCCGATAATTTAATAATTATATCTAATGCATCTTCCATAATATCTACTGACTCTGTTTCACATATATATTTTAATTTTTCAAGATGAATATTTGTCGGTATCGGTGAAAATCTAAATATTACACATCTTGACTTTAATGCATCTATTATTTTAGTTCCATAATTACAGATTAAACAAAATCGTGTATTATATGTATAATTCTCAATAACTCGTCTTAAAGCAAATTGAGCGTCATAAGTCATCGAATCAGCTTCATCTAAAATTACTAATTTAATATTATTTTGTGGATTGTTAGAAAAATTACCAATAAATTGTTTTGACACTGAAAAATCTTTGATCTGTTCTCTTACAACATTAATTCCTCTATCATCTGACCCGTTCAATTCTAATATCATATTTTTATAATTTGAACCGTACATCTTCTTAGCACACGCCAAAATAGTTGTCGTTTTACCCGTTCCAGGTGGTCCATAAAATATTAAATGTGGTAAGCTCTTATTATCAATTAGTTTTTTTAATGCATTCAATATGTCATTATGACTGATTATATCATCAAAATTTTCAGGTCTGTATTTTTCAATCCATGGTAAATTATATACTATGTTGTGAGTATCATCTTCAACTAAATATTTACTTTCTGCAGCTATATCATCGCCACCCAAATCTAAAACATTTTTATTCATACGATTAATAATATACTTACTATTCATAAGTTTTTTATATGACTTTTTAAATCAATTTTTTTATATTAATTATATATAACGCATTTAATGGCATATAAATCTTGGTCTAGTTAAGACCAAGATTTATATAAAAAAATTGATATTTTTAATATTAATTAGTTAAACAAATCATAATATACATATATATTATGAAGTTTCTTAAAAAGATTGATGCTCTAAATTATTTCAAGAAATGTACCATGAATGGACGGTCCAATCTTAGATTATTTCAAGAAGATGTAAATCGTGCAGGAAGTAAATATTTTCACGTTATGAGTCCCAACGATGTATTTCATCGAATTAAACAAGATAAAGTATCTCATTTTTATGAATTTTGGTCTGATAAATGTAAATTATTATTTAGTTTGGATGTAGATATGAAAGTTAATGCAGATTACGATTATAAGCCTTTAATCAGATCAGTTATTAATAATGTAAGGTCCGGTGCTAAAAAATATTACAACCATCAATATTCACCTGATGACATTGTTGTTTTACAAAACGACGAAGTCATTCAAAAAGTAGAAAATCCTGATAAAATATCATTTCATATTATTTTTAGAGGATTGGCATTTGAAAATTATTTGGTTTGTAAAGACTTTTTTAATCGTCTTTCAACTGATTATATTATGACACATTGTGATAAAGCTATTTACAATATGACTTGTTTCAGATTATGTTTTAATTCAAAGATGGGTCGTAATGCTATTTTAAGTCCAATCGAATTTCAAATTGATGAAAAACATAAAACTGCTAACCTTCAAGATTGCAAGAACAGTGACACACTCCGTCAATTTTGGTTATCTACTCTTATTACTAATGTTGATCCTAAAATGAAGATGATTGGAATTAATAATGTATCTAACAAAGCAGTATTGAAAGCATCTCATACAATTGATTATAATGATAAAGCAAAATCGGCTGAGAATGTTAATATTGAAGAGATATTATTTCAATTACCATCAAATTATTATGATGAATATGATTTATGGACCAAAATTGGTATGATACTTTGTAATATTAGTAGTGATAAAAAAGATTATTATGATATATGGAACAGATGGTCTCAACAATCTGATAAATACAAGGAATCAAACATGATATCAAAATGGAATTCATTCAAATCAACAAACATGAGGAATAATATTGGTCTTGGAACTTTAATTAAATGGTGTAAAGATGAAGGTATCATTAATATTCATAAAAATTCAAAGAAACCAGTTGATACGATAGTTAATGAATATATTGCTCGTGAAATTGTTATAGATAAACAGTATATGAAAGATGCTTTAATATTGGATCAAAATAAATTAAATCCAGCAATATTTGAACCATATATTGGTTCCAGTCTTCTGGCTATTCAGTCAGAGAAGGGGACCGGTAAAACGTCCAATCTTTTGGAAGCATTATTCAAAAATAAAAATTTAATTACCAAAGATACAAGCATGTTGTTTGTTTCAAGTAGAAGAACCTTTGGAATCAAATTATTAAACGACTTGAAAGAATTTGGATTTAAATTATATTCAGATATTACCGACCCTTATATTACTGCTAAACGTATTATTTGTCAAATTGATTCTATTACTCGTCTAGATCGTGATAAATATGAATATGTTATTATTGATGAATGTGAAAGTCTCGCAAGATATCTCACTTCTAATCATTTTAGTCGTAATTCTAAAGCAAATATTATTGTTAGCACCTTAGAAATGAGAGCGGACGACGCCGACCATTTATATATTATGGATGCTGACTTATCTGATAGATGTATTAATTATTATACAAAAATAAGAAAGGAGAACCATCCATTAGAAAAGTTAAATTTGATAGTGAATAAATTTAAACCATATTCGGACTATACAATTGAATATATGTCATACACGTCATGGTTAAACATTATTATGAATGACATAGATGCAAACAAAAAATTAGTTATTCCAATGGCATCCAATAGTAAAGCCAAAGATTTAACCACTAAAATTAATCGTGATTTTCCAGAAAAGAAAGTGCTTTTAATTCATAAAGAAACTTCTGATGAAGAAAAATTAATTAAACTTCTAAAAGTTAATGAAGAATGGAATACATATGATGTAGTTATATATACACCAAGTGTTTGTATGGGTGTATCTTTTGATGTGCCAAATTATTTTGATAATATTTACGCATATGGCTGTTCTAATTCATTAGGATCACAAGAATTTTGTCAAATGATACATCGTGTTAGAACTCCAACAAATAAAAAAATATATTTAGCAGTTGATTTTTATAAAGAAACAACCCTTGACGATTTTGTCGATTATAACACTGTAGAACAAATGTTATGTAGTGATTATTATCTTACTTGTTATGATTTACATAATAATATTTTACCAAAAAAAGTCAAAAAGATTGTTAATACTTATAGTTCTCTTGATGATGGTATTGAAGATAATAATGATTCGAATGAAGTAAAAAAAAATAAATCTGATGTTCTAGTAGGTGAAACAACCAGAGACAGAATTCTGTCATATCCACATAAGCAAGAACCAATATATGATCTATATGTGAGAAATAGTTGGGAAAGTATTGAAGATAAATTAAATTTTCCATCTAAATTTTTTGGATATGTGAAATATAAAGGCTATCAATTCGCTTATCATCCAGATGAGTCAGAATTAAATAAAGAAATCTTTAATGATATGAAAAATATCCGTGAAGAAAGAACTGAAGAAGATACAAAAAAAACAATTGATGGTATTTTTACAGCACCTGACTTACAACCTGACGAATATTCTAATAAAATTAAACAACGCGATGAATATCTTGATGAAAAAGATATTTATGCGATTAAAAGATTTAATATTATTAAATGTTATGGTCTAAAGACGGACTTAGAAGAGATCAATAAAGAAGAACCAGCTAAGACCATTACAGATTTGATGACAAAAGAGTTTATAGCAGAATACAATGACAAAGAGAAGATGGGTTGGTATAGAAATATGAGTACGATAATGAAGTCAAGTATGGTAGGAAAGGATGGTAAAACATACATTCAAGATACTAATATGAAATTAGCGATATTGAAAGACAACGCTCAATATGATTCAGCAATATCAAATTGTTATACAGATTTTATGATGAAAAACAAATATGCATATCATTATTATGCAATTGAAATAATTCAAAAACTGGGATTTGATATTAATAATTTAGAGACAGAACAATTATTATCAACACTATTATTCTTAATAGATGATTGTTTGGAATGGGCTCAACAACATAAATTAGAAATAATTTATAAATATGATCTCTTCAAATATACCCATAAAGATTTAAAAACATTAGAAAAATTTAATGATAAATTAAAATTCTTGAATTCTATAATTGAATCACAATATGGACTTAAAATTAAAAAGAAAAATTCAACTCAAGATGTAGAAAAAATCAAATATTATTTAACAGACAATGACGTATGGAAAGGGTCTAATATTAAAATTAAACCAAATCAACTGTTCTCAAAAAGAGAAGATTATGATAAATACAAAAATCATGATAATAGTTTGTTGGATGAAGGTATCTTTTTAGACGAAGAATAAATTATAAATTATAAATTATAAATTATAAATTATAAATTATAAACTTTTTTTATATATTCATATCTTGCATATTAATTCTATATTCATCTCCTGGTCTTGGTGTTGGTAATCGTAATTTTAATTCTTCAGTATTATTTATAGACGGCTTACTACTGATTGGTGTTTGAGGGATAGAAATAATTATATCATTTATATTTTCCGTGGCAACTTCAGTTGGTTTAAATCGTCCCATAATATCTGGCAGTTCGATTTGTTTCCATAATTGTTGTTGTTCTCTAGATTGTTCTATTTTTTCAGAGTTACAACAATTACATTGTTTGCATCCAAAGGGAAAACAGAAACACTCATAACAACAATTATTACATTCACCTACATCTTCTTCAAATACACCAGTTTTAATTACAGAACCAAACCATCTAATAATATCATTTGGCATAACTGGTGAGACTTCAACGAGACGGTCGAATTGTTCTTCACAGTTATTAATAAAATCTTTAGCAGATACACGATCACATCTTGGTTTAGATAGTTCGACTTGAATTTTACGAGTAAATTTGTCCCATGTGACGGCGGCGATACGATGAGATTCTAATTTTTGAGCGACACCGGTATATTGACCGACCGTTTGCAACATAGCAATAAAAATACTGGTAGCACCAACAATTAAAATAAAATTAGGAGCCCAAGATCCGAACAAACTTTGAGCGAAATTACCAGTACCGGTTAGAGTGGATAAAATGATAATCGGAATATTGAACCATGCATTGAGACACCAATAACGTTTATAAGCACGCTCATGCATTGCTTTGAGACACTGACCTTTATCAGCCCATTTTCTCAAAATTTGTTCTTGTTCGTGTTTCCATGGATAATCTTTTTGGTCGATAGATGGATTTTGTTCGGCATTGATAACTGGCTTATCTTTTTCAGAATCTGACATTAATAATATTAAAAACTAAAAGAATTTTTTTATTTATACTTACTTAATAAAAAAATTGTTATTTCGTTAATTAGTCTCTTCCACAATAAAAATCTTTTTTAATTTGGAGACATTCATGTGTAAATGTTATTAATTTTAAATGATAATTTAAAATCTCACTAATCTCTTTTTCTAATTCGTCTAAACTATTTATTTTATCATTTTTTACCCACAATAAAACTGTGTTCTTTTTTTTTGCTTCCTGAATATCATCTGATACTTTTTTGTAATCATGAATTATTGCCTGAAAATTTGGTTTTGTTATACTGTCTATCTGTTTAGATGCTTCCATTTGTTTACAGATAAAATTCAAGTCTTTTACAAATTTTAGTTTTCTTACTTTAACACAACTACTCATATAGTAATGAGAATTTTCAATCAGTGTTTTATAAAAATTTACGTCATCCTCTTTTTGGTTTCCTAATAGTTTATGAAAATTGTTCTTTATTTCTGTTAATTTCCCTAATAAACTCTCGCATTTTTGGTCTAATTCCATATATTTATCAAAAATAATATTCCAATTACTTATATTCGCATTACACGTGTCATCATTATCCATGATACAGATACATAATTTTTTTATTTACTTGTCTAAATTTTTCTAATTTTTATATTTATACTATTTTTTTTTTATTTTTTATTAATTAAATTGCGTCTCAAAAGATGATATTTATTGATATTTTTTAATATGGGACTATCCATCTGTTATTATTGGTGATGAGAAACATCACCAATAATAACAGATGGATAGTCCCATATTAAAAAATTGAAATTATTTAATTTATAGTAATATATAGATATAAAATGGATATATATAATGGAAATGATGAATTTGACTGAATCTTTTGATAACTGTTTAAAACCCGCTATATTGGATATTGATCCAGTATTTATGGAAGAAACGGTAGGCGAGCCTACTGCTATTTCAATTCAATTTCAACAAATGGGATCCCCTTTGTTAAAACGCTATAGTGCTAAGCTGATGGAAAACGATACATTAGCAACTTTATATAAGACAATATCTGGAAATATTATTAATATTGGTTCTATTGTTAAAAATGATAGAAACAAAATAGAAGTAATAGTAAAAAGTGATAGTAAGAAAAAGAAGGAACCTACAAAAGCAGAGCTAATTATCGCATCAAATGAAAAAGCTAAGATGGATAAAGAACTTCAAGGTTTTATTAATTATATGAAATCACATCAAAAAGAATTATTAGAGTGTGATACTCCAACAATCTCATCATTGAGAGGAATATTAGACACTTATACTTCAACAATTTCGAACAAAATAATGAAATTGATTATATTAAGATCATTAATTTTGAAATATAAATCGTCAGGCAATGAATTGTTTGTATCATTTATGTTTGAATTTATGATGGAATTAAATTATTTGAAAGATGAATGGACTATTCCTGAAGTAAAGGAAGAAGTAAAGGAAGTTATTGCCGAAGCTCCTGCTAAAAAGAAGAGTGCAAGAGCTTTAAGACAACAGGCAGTCAAACAAGAAACAATTGTAAGTGATTTTGAATATCCAACAGTTGAGGAATTATCTAGTAAGACATTTAGTGATAAAATTAAATTAGCGATTAAGTGTGCCGTTCAAGATGCTAATAATATTTTGGTGTCTAAGAAAATAGATCCAATTAAATATCAAATGGTTGAAACCTATTATAGATTGAGACCTGTCAGCTCTTGGGATAAAAAAGTATTATCTTTGGATGAATGGCAAAAACAAATAGTCAAACATATTGATGAGAAACAGAGTGTAGTAATTACTGCGCCAACATCATGTGGAAAGACTGTATGCGCTCAGTATTGTGCGTTCAGTGAAAAAGTTAAAAAAGTATTATTTGTAGTTCCAAACAGTGTTCTAGCTAATCAAGTAGCAGGTTCATTTTGTAATTCAGGTTTTAACACAGCATTAGTTACAAATGAAGAAGAATATAATTTGACAGATGATTGTAAAATCATTGTAGCTACTCCTTGTAGAGCTGAAGAACTATTATGTAGTCTATCTTTAAAATTAGATTATGCAGTCTTTGATGAAATTCAACAAATTAATGAATTAGAAGGAGAGGCGATTGAAAGACTGATTAAGACAGTAAATTGCCCTTTTCTAATTTTATCAGCTACTATTAATGAGCCAGAGAAATTTGTAGAATTCTTAAAAATTGTAACTGAAAAAGATGTTAAATTAGTATCTTATAATAAACGATTTATCGTCCAACAGAAACATCTTTGGAATGGAACTAATCTTATTACAATGCATCCATTAAATTGTGTTGATACTAAATATATAATTGAAGACCAATTTAAATCTGGTGATTTAGCAATGACTGCACGAGATTTATATGAGATGGGTATTAAGATGGATGAAAGTTTTCCAGATTATAAGGTTTGGAAATTACATCCTAATGAATATTTTGAGAAAGACATTCCAATTACCATGGATATGGTGTCCGAATATGAGAAACATTTGAAAGATGCATTAATCAGATTAACAACATTGAATGAAGCATCAGTATCTAAATTTCTTGAAGAAATTAGTCTTAAAAATAATTCAATTTGGGATGTAGAAGAGACTGAATTAATAGCAAGTTTAGTAAAATTATTTAAAAGTCTTAAAACTAAACAGATGTTGCCAGCATTAGTATTTATGTTAAATGATGTAGCAGTATTAACGACGTATAAAAAGGTAGTTAATTATTTAGAATATATAGAGCAATATTATTTTCCATGGTTTAACAAATTATGGATAGATTTGAGTGAAGATATAAAATCATTCAAGGATAATGAAGCTAAATTAATAGGTTCTATTGCCAGAGGTATCAAAGGCAAAGGTAATCCAACTAAACAAATTACAGCTCAAGTTAATCAGGAAAAGAGTGAATTTATAAAATCGTTCTTACAAAAAATATTACAAAAATACACTAATGAAAAGTCAAAGGCAAAAAACAATGAGAATTTTTCTGAAGAAGAAATCACAATGATATGTGGATTTTTAGATCAAGATTATAAGTATAAATATCAAACTTATTTGACTAATCAATTGAACTCTCAAGAGATCGTTCTTCCAGAATTTAATCAATATTGTCCCACAAGTCTATTCTCATTTCATAAAAATCCTTTGTCCGTTAGCACCATGCGAATGATTGTTAAAAATCTTAAGAAATTCTTATCCAATTCTGTTGATAAATCTATCGCTAACGAAATGAATTATGAAAATATTTTTGTGAGAGGTATTGAACGAGGTATTATATTGTATTCAAAAATATTACCAACACCATTCCAAAGAGTGGTTCAAGAACTCATCACTAATCATCAAGCACCTATCTGTATATGTGATGATTCGTTAGCATATGGAGTTAATTATCCTGCAAGAAGTGTAGTAATCTTAGGTCAAGATCCAAAAGGTGAAGATGTAAGTGTTCTTAAAGCTCAACAAATACAAGGTAGATCTGGTAGAAGAGGATTTGACGTTCAAGGACACGTTATATATTGCAGAGTAAATTATAAAAATATTATGAGAGGTACTTATGCACCATTAATTGGTAAAGATATAATTACACCATATACTCTTCTTCCAACTAAAATATTTGGAATAGATGGATCTCAATATATTAAAAATATAACCAAAGTTCCATTGAATATGTACGTTCAAGGTCAAGTTGAAGAATGGAACCAACAAGAATTATTAGATGGGCTGAAAGAATTATATATTGAGTCTGATATCTATAAACAAGAAGGACTAATGACTTTACTATTATGGCTCTTTAGAGATGATGTATTAATAGTTCCTAATCTGTTTGTTCTTGTCAATGTCTTATTGAGTTATAAAAATAGTGTATCAATAGATGTAATTAAAAAGAATGTTGATAAATTTTCACACAAATCTGGACTAATTAAAACTGAAGAAGAAGATGATGAAAATTCAATTACAATTGATGGAGTTAAGACTATTACCAAATATAGAATGCAAGATAATATCAAATTTCAAATCATTGAAATATTATTTAGAGTGTTTGATAATTGTGAAATGGATGAAAATCCAGAAAATATTACAAATACATATATATCCAAAGATGCTGAATTTCAGAAGATGATGAATGAAACAAAATGGAATGAACCATTAAATAGTAAGTCAATAGACATTATTAATTGTGTAATCAAGAATAAGATTGATAATGGTAAAGAAGACTTTGGTTATATTGCAAAGGTGATTAATAAAGTTCATGCAGTAATATTGAATGTATTAAAGATGTATAATATGTTTGCGGACATTGGCAATCAGACAATGGTAAGTATATTAGACCAACCATTAACATATTTAATAAATTTTAACAATAAATTGAAATCATTAAATTGAAATCATTAAATTAAAATATTATTAATAATAATATAATTTTTTTATAAAAACAAATATAAATATAAATAAATTTATTTTATATTCGTAAAATATAATAAGAATGAGCTTTTCAACTGATATTAAATTAGGTAACGTAAATATTCCAGAATTAAATGCTGCGGATAATAAGGCATTAAAAGATAGTATGAAAGACGAAATAGAATTAGTTTTAAACAAAATAGTCGAATATGTGATAAAAATCAAACAGAATGGAGACACTCCTACTGTCAAAAGTGTCAAGGATAAATTAGATGAATATTATAAAAACAGAGACCTTAGATACAATCAAATCTGCAAACATAGAAGTTTGCGAATTTCTGCAACCAATAAGAACTGTAATGATTTTACACTTGGAAGAACCGGTCCAAGAATATACAAGGGTCAGGTTTTTGAAGACTCAAGAATTAAAAAAATTATTGATGCATTGTTAAGCAATTCTAAAGCAAAAAAATTTTTTGAATTAAAAGAAAAAGTTGCTACTAATACATTGAAAATTAAAATACCTCTAAGACGTTTAGGTATTGGTATGAATGGAGTTAGATATGGATATACCACATATTTAGATGAACCATTATGGTACGACCTTTCTGAACCTAATATTTTAACTGAACTTAATTTACTTCCCAGACGTCAAGCAGTATATCCATTTTTACCAATGATGCCTATACCATTAGTTCGATCAATGGATGGTGGAGCTCCACAATCTAATAAAGGATTAGATACTAAA
>Ga0209401_1002803_pt1 | contig 11171 bp, 18 predicted proteins | sample M_140807_MF_Meta_FD_187318 | JGI IMG/M metagenome (GOLD analysis project Ga0209401, IMG submission 187318) | Freshwater microbial communities from Lake Montjoie, Canada to study carbon cycling - M_140807_MF_MetaG (SPAdes) (version 2) | ecosystem: Environmental > Aquatic > Freshwater > Lake...
TGGTACAGATGAGATTCTGTCGTTTGTCCCTAACGCTTACTTTACAGGCATCACTGGCAGCAGCACGGCTGCGGTGTACATCACGCCTGGGGATGGAATGTAACCATGTTAAAAACCGTAAGTTCAGCAGGGGGTGGTAGCGGAGGAACCGTCACCAACATAGCGACAGGCACAGGCTTGACGGGTGGCCCTATCACCACCACAGGCACTATCTCGCTTGCCAATACCGCTGTTACCGCCGCTACTTACGGGGCTGCCGCTATCGTCAGTCAGATTACGGTCAACGCACAGGGGCAGATTACCAGTGCTGCCAACGTAGCGATTGCCGTTACTAACGCCAACCTTCAGAACTCTAGCGCCACTATCGGCAACACGGTAGTCACGCTAGGCTCAACCGTAACCACCTTGGGCAACGTGACTCTTGCCGGAGCCAACATCTCTGCGACAACCGCTGCGTCCGCTACTTTTGCAACATCCAGTCTGCCGCTGGTTCCGGCTGGTTACATTTCTATATTGCTCAACGGCACGACAGTCAAAATCCCTTACTACGCAGTTTGACATGGAACAAGACACAGGCCACACATCTTTCACAGACCTCATCGTTATTTGGGTGGGGACTATCCTGGGGTATTTCACCCTGTCGGATGCGGTGTTGTGGGCTACTCTTGTTTTTACTTTGTTCCGCATCTACATCATCATGCGAGATGAGATATTTGGGAAAAAGCCATGAACATGAATGACTTGTCCTACGTGCGGTTTGGCGACAAAGACGGCCTGGGACAGTTCTTGTTTGAAAACGGGGTGCAGCACAGGCTGTTCTCCCAAGTGCTTGCTGACAACAACATCCTGTACCCCAAGTACCCCATCATTGATGCCAGCACTGAGAACCTGGATGATTGGTTGTTTGTGCATAACCAAGAGCATCAGTCACTAGCATCTATCTTAGTGTTGGATAACCCGTTTCAGTTGCTGGACGCAGATTGGAACGTAGAGGATGACTTCTACGATTGGCTGGGTGTTCACCTCACCATTCATCAACAAATAGCATCTGCTTTGGGGGTGTGATGGCAACAGTACAAGAGATTCTCCAACAAGACATACAGAGGTCTGGCGGCGACTTCAACCAGATATACAGCCAGCTTCAGAAGCATCTGGGTGAAAACAGACTACGCATCTTGCGGGCGGGCAACACTCTGCTGCTGTTGAGCGTTAAGAACACTGGTGAAGCCAACGTCCACATTGCCACTATTGACAGCCCCCGTGAGTTGATTGGCAACGTCAAGAAGCTGTATGAGGGCATGAAAGCGGCAGGCTTTACCAAAGCCGTATCCACTGTGACTAACCCTATGATGACAAAAGTGCTAGACCAGGCTGGCATCAAGTACCGTGTTCAGCAGAAACCTAGTGCTACTGGTGCGCGGGAATTTGCTATTGAGATAGGAGCTTGATATGGGTGGCCCGACAAAAGTGGTTGAGGACTTTGTTCAAGACACAAGCAATACGCTTACACAAATAGCGCAGCCGATAGAAAAAGCTGTCACGGCTGGCGTGGAAGACACCAGCAAAAACCTGACTACCGTGTTGCAGCCTGTGGAGAAGGCAGTCAACTACATAGGCGCACATCCAGAAATGCAACTGGCTATTGCCTTTGCCGCTGCTGCCCCGTATGCCGCCGCACAGATGGCTCCATATTTAACTGGTCTTGGGTCATACGCTGGTGTTGCATCACAAGCGATTGCCAGCGTCACTATACAAGTGGCCCAGGGCGTTCCCATTGAAAAAGCTACAGAAAACGCCATGATTAACGTAGCAATATCTGGGGCAAGCAGTGAGGCCGCAAAGCAAATTAACACGGTCATAACTAGCCCTGGTGTGACTAACGCTATTACGTCTACTGTGGCATCTGGTCTTGCAACCGCAGCTAAAGGCGGTTCACAAGAAGACGTTGAGAAAGCCATGACAGCAGGACTTGCTGGCTCTACCGCCTCCACAATCTACAAAGAGGCTGTGGATTCTTCTAGCGATGTGATGAGCAGGGCGGTAGGTGGCGCTGCTGCTGGTGCGGTGAAGGGCGGCACAGAAGGCGCTGTCATAGGCGGCATTTCTTCTGCTGCGGGCGCACTTGGCAAACCTTCCAAAGAAGAGCCTCCTTCTCCAGAGCCACCCTCTGTTGCCCCGCCGCTAGACCAGACAACCGCAGAAGACGCTAGGCTTGCAAGACAAGAAGCAGCCGCCGTTAAATCTGAACAGCCGCCAGTTGTAGAGCCTACGCAGGGTGCGTACTTGCCTGACAGTGCTACAACACCTACAACCCCAACAGCCCCCACAGACACTTCTACAATAGACACCGCCCCAACAAAAACTCCGTACAAGCCGGACATATTTATATCCACCGTTTCTCCAAAATCTAAAGTGGGCGGCGCTGCCTCATCAGAGGCGCTAGGCCAGGCCTTGGGAACTACCACAGGCTTGACAGCCTCCCGTGGCGCTGGTGAAATCGAAAGTACAGGTACAGGCGGGCAACGCAAGAAGGTTTGGAACGAAGAGTCTCTGAAACTCAAAGACGCACTAGGAGTGTAAGCATGGCATCAGCAGTTAGAAAACTTACTGGAGTAGGCGGCGACATCCGCAAAATAGCGCGGCTGTTGCAGAAAGAAGCCCCTCCAGGGCACATGCTTGCCTACATTAACCAAGAGGAAGCTGACTTGCTGAAAGCCCGTGGAGGTTCTGGTAAGCCACATGCGGACACTGGTGTGCCTTCTTTTGAGGAAGAGGATTCTTTTCCTCAAGGCGGCTTTTCAGCCGAGCCTGGCGCAGTAAATACATCCCTTCCGCAAGATGTTGGCGGTGTGGATGTAACTTCTCCTACTCCTTCTCCTTTCTCGGATTATGAGCGGGCATCATTGCCAGCCGAACATCGCTACACTTTTGAAGGGCTTCCTGAGGTCTCTGCAGATGTTCCGGCAAACAATATTGATGCTCGGTTTGCTCCAGTTCCACAAGGCAGAGAAATGGACTTTCAAGGGCCTGCTGTTGCTCCTGTGTCTGCTGAAGGAACAACTCCTTTTACCGCTGCCGCTGGTGCACAAAAATCTGACCCCTATGATGAATACCGTAAGTTACAAGCTGGCACGCCAACAGAAAAAGGCTTCTTTGAAGGCATGAGCAGAGACACAAAAGCACGGCTGGGTATTGGCGGCGCACAGGCGGTTCTGGGCGCTTACCAGATTAGCCAAGCATCAGACCAAGCTAAGAAGTACAGAGAAGACATGGCAAAGCTGGCCCATCCTTATCAAGAGGAAGGCAAGAAACTTATTTCGCAAGCACAGAGCGGACAGCTTACGCCTGCTGCCCAGCAACAGCTACAGGCTGCACAGGCACAAGCCGCACAGGGCGCACAAGCACGCGGCGGTGTAGGCGCACAGCAAGCCATGATGGCAGTAGAGAACATGCGTCAGCAACTGTTGCAAAACCAATATGACTACGGTCTGAAAGTTTCCGGCATAGGCGACCAGATTGCCAGTGGCGCTATCAAAGCTGGTATGCAGGCTGACCAGTACGTCAACAGCTTGGCAGGCAGCTACGCCAACAACATTGCCCGCACCTTATCAAATGCGCCTACGTATGTGACTTCATACTCGCAGCAAAACCAATAAGGAGCAACAACATGGCAGATGAAGTTTTGGGTGATGTTTTAGGTCAAACGACTCTAACCTTGCCTGTGCGTGAGGCTAGTGCAAGAAAAAAAGTAGAAGGCATTCAAGAAGATACAACACCAGTTGCGCTTACTGACCCCATTCCCAAGGCTGCTCCTCCGAAGCCAAAAGAAAAAGGCACTTCCGCTGGAGAGATTTACAAGAGTGACATACAAGCCAGCGTTGACGCACTAGAGGCCGGAAGAAAAGCGCAGTTCAAATTAGATAGTGAGAAGGCAGTTGATGAGGCAGAACGCCTAGCCGCAAAAGCATACAAAACAAGTTTGTCTTCTGCTCAACAAAAGAAAGAAATCTTGGATGACCCAGCACGGGCTGAGTACAAGGAAGCTCTGTCTGAAAAAGCAAAGCCGTTTATCCCGCATGAGGAAAACGCCAACGACTTGATGATGTTGTTTGGCCTCTTGAATGTGGTGGGTTTTGCTATTGGTTCTGGCGGCAAAGAATATGCCCAGGCTGCCATGTCTGCCATGAACGGCATGTTGGAAGGTCATCAAAAAGGCAGAGAAGACCTGTACAAAAAAGAGAAGAGCATCTTTGAGACAAACCAGAAACAACTGGACTCAAGAATTAAGCAACTGCTGGCGTTCATGCAAGACAACGAACTGTTGTCCAACATGGATAAGACCGCACGTGACCAGGCAATAGAGTCAGAGTTTTTGCAAACTGGTGCGACTTTTATGCTGAATTATTACAGGCAGAAAGGTCTTCAACCAACCATTGAACTTTTGGAACAAGCCGTAAAAACAAGTTCGGAAGTTAGCAAACTCACTAGAGCAGAAATAATTAGGGCTGAAGACCAGGCAAGAGAAGATGTGCAAAAAGCGGATGAAAGAAAGTTCCGTCTAGATGTTGCTTCTCAGCAAGCAAACGAAGCAAGAGCAAGGGCTAGAGAAGACAGGCTTTTCCAAATCTCCATGAAAGAGCAAGAGCTTGCTGCTGCTGAAGACAGAGATAGACGCAACAAGACTTTTGAGTCTGAAATGGCGGTGGCAAAAAACAAAGTTGACCTTGCCATGCAGAAAGAAAACCATCGTCATGCGGAGGCTCAATCTGACAGAGTTATAAACCACGCCCAAGCAATAGAGGTTGAACGTATCCTTGCACAAAAAGCAAGAGATTCACAATATGCCGCAGACAGGGCACAAGACAAAACAGAACAAGCAGCCCGCGACAGAGCAACAGAGGCGTTTAGAGCGGAAGAACAAAAAGCTCGTATAACAGCGGAAAGATTGCGCCTGGAGCATCAGAAAGCAGATGATGCACACAAGAGAACGATGGAAGATTTTGAACGGCAACGGCTTGCTCTTGAGCGGCAACGTCTGGGCGGCATTGGCAAACTTGACCGCGAGGTATACAACATTGCTACGCAAAACTATGCTGGCGTTGACCCCAAAGACCTCAGCAACTTGAGCAAAGAAAGCGTTGGCAGGATTGTTAACGGAACTAGGGCGCTTGAGGAAGTCGAAGACATTGCCAAGTTCATCAAGCAAAAACCACAAGCTGTTGGCGCTGCCGCTAAGTTTAAGAACATCATTAACTACGATGCTATCAAGAGCGTTGTTGGCGAATCGGAAACTACGGCTGGAGAAAAAGCCCGCATCATTGACAGACAAGTTGATGATGCTGTTAGTGCTGGAAAACTTACATCTGATGAAGCAAGCTCTGCAAAATTGCTTAACAAGAAGTTGTTCTCGCTGGCTTTGGCAGACGTTCAGTCTAGCGGTCAACGTGGCAGCGTTTACCTTGATAAAGCCTTCCAAGGTCTTTATGACCAAGCATCCAGACCAGAAACTTTAATGGGAATTTTGGCTGACCGTGCCCATCAGTCCAACCGCAACCTTGCTAATTTTGGGATGCAAGTTGAGAACCGCAAAGATGCTGCTAGGTTTGACTTGACCACAAAAGGCGGAGAGCAGTGGATGTCTGAAAACTTTCCGATTGTTACGGCAAAAGAACTGGACAAAAGAATGGCTCCAAATTATCAAGGGCCAGGAAAGCTCAAAGTTGGTGACTACATAAGAACCACCACTGGAGAGATAAAGCAGATTCTGAAATAACAGGGGCAAAGTTATGGCTGATGAATATGGCGGCAGATTAGGTTCAAGCGAAGGCACTGGCGGTCGCAAAAGTGCTGGTGGTTTTGAAGGTGGGGTGCAAGCTCTTGGAAGAGGGCTGGCTGAGTCTGTTCCTCTCACTGGAGAAAAAATTGCGGAAAGTTTTGATTTGCCAAAACCTAGTGGTTTTTGGGAAGGAGTGACTCGCAGGGCTGGTAGAGGTTTGCCATATGCGCTTGCAGCGGCTCCATTTACTGGAGGCCTTGGCTCTACTCTTGGTCTTGGTTTTTCTTCGGTTCTTGGTCAAACCGCTGAAGAATTTGGTGTTCCAGAAAAATGGCAACCCACTTTTGAAGTTTTAGGAGAAGGTGGTGGGCAAGTTGCGGCGGGCACTGCTGGAAGAGCTATTGGTTACATAGAACCAGCACTAGAGGAAATGTACAAGCAGGCTAAAAATACATTCAAGCTAGGGCCAGGTGCAAAAACCGCAGAAGGCATGAAATACGGCGCTGGAGACACCGCTGTAGAGGCTTCTCAAAATCTCACCAGGGCAACAGAGCTTGCCACTGAACGCACAGGATTTCCGACAAAATCTGTTGATGGAAAATGGATAGACAACACAGGCAGGTCTCTTGGCAATGAGGTTCAGCAGTTGTTTGGTGGCAAACAATTTAAGTCAGACCAACAGTTTTTGAATGAAGTTGGCGGATTGGTGCAAGATGCCAATACGGCTTTTGGAGACAAAGGCAATGTCGTAAAAGCAATCCTTGACAAAAACATTCAAGGGCAAAGGGTTGGCGGCAAGTTGGTTGACCCCACGTTTGATGCTATGGGGCTGCGTGGTGCTATTGAAGAAGTAAACCAATACCTCGCTACAGCAGAAGGCCCGCAAGCCAAGATATTGCACAAGACCGCAGAAGCCTTGCACGACCTTGCAGAAAGAAATCTTGGACAAATATCTTCCGACCTTGTAAAGCAATACAAGGATTGGAGAAAAGCGTATACGTCTTTTGCCACCATACGTGATGTTTACAGCAAAGTTGCAGGAAGAACTGCTGCGGGTCAAATTCCGCTAGATGAGCTTCACCAAGTAATCATCAACAGAGGTAGCGAAACCACTCATCCTTTGTACAAAAAACTAGCTGAGTGGGGGCCAATATTCCGAGGCACAAAGCAGATGGGAAAACCTAACCCTTTGCAGGCCTTGTACAGAACTATCACAGAAGCTCCTGTATCTAAAGGCATACAGTCTCTTATTCAGCCAAGCGTGCCTAGGCAATTTACGGGGTTTCCAGGAAGGTATGTTCAAAAAATTGCTCCTACCGCACTGACAGCATCACCGTTAATCCCTCGAAACCAAGCAGGAAAAGACAAAGCAGAAGACACTTACGGTGGAAGGCTGGGGAACTAAATGAGCAAGAAAGCAAAAGGCATCAACCCTGAGTTGGAGAACGCCATCAGCAAGATGATGAAAGAAGTCATGGCTGACCCCACGGCGACCATCACCGACAAGATGAGAGTTATAGACCGCGCTCTAAAGTTAGAGCAACTCAAGATGAAGGATGCTGACTCTGAGTGGGGCAGCGGGTTTGGGTTAGACGATGATGACGATAAATGATAAGATGATTACCTCACAATTAGAGGGTAACTATCATGGATGCAACATCTATCATTCGCCTAGCGTTAGGGGTCATCTCCGACCGCTTGATAACTATCGCGGCTTTGCTTACATCGTTTGGCCTTGGGTGCTGGACGATGTGGGGCATGGGCTGGGAAAGAGTGACAACACTGGCAATTTATGTGATATTCGCGTATCTTCTCGTAACCTCAAAGGAGAAAAGTAATGCAGAGCCGAGACCACCAACGTCCACATGACGTTAACCAGCAAATAGCTAAGTCCACCCGTCCTCAACTGCCCCGTGATGGCAGCAAGGACATGCAACGCTGGGAGCCAGGACAGTTGCCGAAAGGCGGCTACCGCTCGACCTTTGACTTCTCAGAAGGCAGCTACAACACCAAGCAATCTCCTACTTCCGGCGGTGGCTGCAAGGTGTACTAATGGCTGCGAACATTCCTTTTCAGGCGCAGGGTAAGACGTACAAAGCTAACGTCACCACCGCCTCGCAGACAATCAGCATCACGGCTGACAGCCCTTGCAATCAGATTTGCGTGGCTAATCACCAGCCTAGCGGCGCTACTGGTCAGCCTGTGTACTTTGTCATCAGCGCCAACGCCAGCGTGACCTGTACCTTGCCTGCCAACGGTTCTCCGCAGTACGCTCTGGTGTCTGTTCCTGCCAGCACCAAGGTGTACACCGTACCCTATCAAATTAGCTCCACTCCCATCTACATTGCGTTTATCGGAGAAGCTGCTTCTGAGGCTTACTTCACCCCTGGCGAAGGTTTCTGACAATGGATGAAGCAGGCGCATGTATTCCTGCTGGTGTTTGTGGGTGGCATTCTGTGGGGTGCTACCTCTAAGAAGGAATGCAGCGTATCTGACTTTGTCAACATAGCGTACAGCACACACGACCCGAAAGAGCGCCATGAAAGACTTATTGGTTGGTTGGATGAATCAGGTTCAGTCTGCACTAAAGAGCAGTTGGCTACGATTTACAACAATCTGGCGCAAGCAGTAGGCACTGCCGACACTATTGCTATCAGGACAAAGATAGAGAAGCTGTACGAAAAGGCAAAGTGATGGAACCGAAAGACAGGCTCATTTACATGGTCACGCTGATGGTGACCGCTACCCTGTGCGCTGTGGTCATTGCCCTTATAGGCGCACTCATACACGGCCTGTTTGTCAAAGAAGTAGACAACACTAAGATTTTTGAAGTTATTGGCCCTGCCTTTCAGACCATCATTGGTGGCTTGATAGGTTGGCTCTCCGGCCTTAAAGTAGGCTCACACATGGATGAGGTAGCAGATGGCACTTGACCCCGTAAGCGCACTCCTAGACATTGGTGGCAAAGTCATGGACAGGCTGTGGCCTGACCCCGTGCAAGCTGCTGCTGCCAAGATGGAATTGTTCAAGCTCCAGCAATCTGGTGAGCTATCCATCATTGCCGGACAACTAGACATCAACAAAGCAGAGGCAGCAAACCCCAGTGTGTTTGTCTCCGGCTGGCGACCAGGCATAGGCTGGGTGTGCGGCGCAGGCTTTGCCGTGCAGTTTGTTGTTGGCCCTCTTGCTGAGTGGGGCAGTGCCATCTACGGTCATCCTGTTAAGTTCCCCCAGATGGACATGGGAACCATGATGCCCCTCATGTTAGGAATGCTCGGCTTGTCCGGCATGAGAACTGCTGAGAAAATCAACGGCGTAGCAGCAAAGTGATATGGGTTCCTGTCATGTATTTGTGCGTATTGGAGCAGTGCGAATGGTTGCAGCAACAGACGTTCTACACTGACAAGGAACAATGCAAGAAGGTTTTGACAAGCAAGATAGATTGGTACAGAGACAACACCCATGTCAGAGTAGAAGGCATCTGTGTTGATGTGTTTGTGACTTTGAAAGACCCCAACAAGGCAGTGAAGAATGATAAATTCCCGCAACCTGGATGACCTAGCTCCACCCGCCAAGCAGCGGGCAGAAGCCTTTATCGCAGCCGCCAAGGCCAAGGGTATCGACTTGCTGGTGACCTCCACCTACCGCGACAGCGAGAGCCAAGACGCACTCTACGCACAAGGACGCAGCACCCCTGGCAACATCGTCACCAGAGCCAAAGCAGGACAGTCCTGGCATAACTGGCGCTGCGCTCTGGATGTCGTGCCGCTAGTCAACGGCAAGGCCATCTGGGATGACCAAGCCCTGTGGAAACAAGTCGGCGAGATAGGTAAGTCCTGCGGCCTGGAGTGGGCTGGTGATTGGAAGACATTCAAAGAGTACCCGCACTTCCAATACACTGGTGGCCTAACCCTAGCCCAGCTACAGCAAGGAGCAAAGATTGCCTAAGAAGAATGTGAAGCTCTCTGTTGGCAGAGGTGAGAAACAGTCTGTGAAGAAGGGCGGTGGCTTGACAGAGAAGGGCCGGAAGAAGTACAACCGCGCCACTGGCAGCAACCTCAAAGCTCCTCAGAAGTCTGGCCCACGCCACAAGTCTTTTTGTGCCCGCAGCAAAAGCTGGACGGGTGAACGCGGCAAGGCCGCACGTAAACGCTGGGGATGCAGATGAGAACACCGAAAGCAAAACGCGGGCTGTACTACAACATTAACAAACGCAGGAAAGCTGGCAAACCAGCTAAGAAGCCAGGGCAGAGGGGATACCCTACCGCCAAGGCTTTCAAGCGTTCTGCCAAGACCGCCAAGCGTTAAGGCGCAGGCAGCAGGCCACCTTCAAACAGATAGCTGCCAAGATGCCCCAGGCGCACCCACGGTGCTGCCCAGACCTTGTAGCCGTTCTTCCGCGCCACGTAGCAGAAGTGGTAGTCCTCTGACAGCAGGCGCTCCGTCTCTGGCTCGATACTGCAAGCAAAGTATTCCACGATACGGTCTGCACCCATAGTGCCGTTGATGACCGTGACATCGTTGACGTAGCTGGACACCTTGTCTTTCAATCCTTCCAGCACTTCCCGCTTGATAAGCATGAACCCTGTCCCGCCATTCCAGATTTCCACAGGCTTGTTCTCCGGCACAGTCACAGAGCCTGTGTAGTCCACAAGGTTCACAACCAGGCTACCAGTGCGGGTAGCCAGCTTGCCCACCTCCACACCCTCTTTCACGGCCTTCTCGACCCCGTGCCAGTTGATTTCCTTCTTAGGGTAGATGCCGCAGATGATGTCTACGTCAGCGTGCACCATAGGCGGGATGTGTGCTGGGTCAAACTTGATGTCTGCGTCTATGAACATCAGGTGAGTGCAAGGTGTTTTTAGGAACTGGTGAACCAGCGCATTCCTGCCCCGCTGTATCAGTGATTCATTGAACATGCTGGAGAAGGACATGTCCCACCCGCACTGCTTCATCACGTTGGTCATAGCGATAAGGCTGTTGGTAAAGTACCCGCAGCACATCCCGCCATACATAGGTGTAGCCACAAAGATGTGGGGTTTTGGTTCTGTCTGCTTATCTACTGCCATAGCTTTCTTCTTTCTCATATCAAACTCCAAACAATGCCACCCAGTAAGGTAACAAACAAAATAAATAGAAACAGGGCGATGAGTACCTTCACCATGTCGATGAAGAAATCACCTCCAGCGTCAGTGTCATCGTCTTGGTTCATTGCAACTCGCTCTCTGGCCTCTGCATCCAGGCCACAGCGTCCATAAAGCCCTTCTGGTAGGCTTCTCTCATGAGACGTCTAATATCCTCAATACCCACTTCTTTGTGACGCTCGACTTCCTCCACCCCCAGATTTGTATCTTCCATCCTGCTTCCCTCACTTTCGGCAAAAGGTCACTAGCCA
>Ga0209401_1002814_pt1 | contig 11145 bp, 30 predicted proteins | sample M_140807_MF_Meta_FD_187318 | JGI IMG/M metagenome (GOLD analysis project Ga0209401, IMG submission 187318) | Freshwater microbial communities from Lake Montjoie, Canada to study carbon cycling - M_140807_MF_MetaG (SPAdes) (version 2) | ecosystem: Environmental > Aquatic > Freshwater > Lake...
CTCCTCTCTGTAGCTTCCTATTATTACCAAAATTTAGACAAATTAAATCTTTTATCGGAACTTAATTAGAATAAGTATAAGTAAATATATGAGATTTGACGACAAAATAAATGCTCTAAATGAAGGACTTTGGGACAGAACCAAAGCACGAGCTGCAGGAGCTGTGGGTGCTGTAAAAGGAATAGGTAATCAGGTTGCAGGAGGGGTAAGGGGTGCTATAGCTGGTGCTACAGGTAATGTAGCTGGGGCTACAGCAGCTGCACAACAAGGGAGACAGGGTGCTGTGTCTGGACAAGTGGCAAAAATTAATAGCTATAAAGCTACAGCGCAAGAAAAAATAAAAAAACTTACTAATGAAATTTTTAGCGATCTAGGTAAACTTGGAATAGATGTTAAAGCTAACTCTAATATAGCTAATGGTTTTGTTGGTCAGCTCAATAAAAGCTTCGATCAACTAACAACCTCACTTCAAGGAGATGCTTCAGCAGCTGCTCCTGCAACCGCAACACCAAGCGCTAAGCCCCCAGTTCTCAGGTCTAAGTCTCCAGCTCCTGTAAGAGCTCCCGCACCTACAACAGCTGCACCTGCTTCTTCAACTACAGTACCAACGCCAGCTTCAGCACCGGAAGCCACTACACCTCCTACAGATGATAAAGCTATTGTAGATGATTTAAATAAGAATAAGAACGAAATTTTAGGTGATAATGGGCTTATTGGTAGAGCAAAGTATGTTGCAGGTCAAAAAGGATTAGGAGGTACAGGTAAATCAGGAGTAGATTTACTTAAGCAAGGTCCTTCTGGTGATGAAGGAGTAGAACAAGCTAAAGCAGAATTAGCTAAAAAATATAACATCCCGCCTGAAAAGCTAGTAGAGCTTCTCGGTCAAGTATTTACAGAGTCTAGAAAGCTAAACAAAAAGAGCATAGTTAGGTTTGATAGTTTATTTAAAAAAATATAGCGGTTTTTTAACGTAGATCCGCTAACTACGATGATGAGCTGATTGCTTAAGGGGAACCAGCTTACCCTCTCGAGGAATGCTATTAAGAAATAGCTTCCTCTGATACCGTCGGCCTCCGAAATAGTTTAATCATTTTTTGATGAAGTATTAAAATTTACCGCAACATCTCCCGTTTCAAGTAGCTCAATTTCTTCATCAGTTAATTTTTTCTTTTTTGTTTTTTTACTCACGCTAATATTTTAATAGCTATAAGCATTAAAACCATACTCTTTTAGAAAATTTTTCTTCAGCTTGCTCAAGTGAAGTTCGTGACAAGGAAGCAAACGCTTGAGATAATCTTAAGAACAGGAGTGAAAGTATACTCAATAATTCAAAATGAATATGATGCGCAAAGAGCGAGGCATCTGCAAGAAGATCTATGATAAACGGAATAGCAAATTCATATAAAAAAGTATAAACAGAATCAACAAATGCCCTACCTATTCTAAACACAAGAACTAATGCTTCATAAGCAAAGAAAAACAGGGTACTTAAAACATCACTTACAAACGCTTTAATTTCATTCATCATCCATACATTATGAATGAATCTATAAATATGTCAAGCCTTAAGATTGTATAGGAGTAAAGTCTTTTTTAACTTGTTCAATTACAAATGCTTTTGCATCATCCTGAGTATCAAAGGTGCCTAGGATACCTTCATTATTAATTTTCCTTACTTCAAATTGAGTCAACTCTTCTTTGCATATTTCTGTAATAGTATACATATGTTTTATTTATTTTATCTTTAAATGTATATCCATATATAAAATAAATACATATATGGCCTTTAAGGACTTATTAAACAAATATTTAGAGGAGTATAATGCTCCACCTATTGAAGGTATTAGCTACGAGCAATTTAATATATGTGAAAATAAGGGCTTTTATTACATCTTTGAGAATACAAAGCTTATTGCGTCAACCAAAACTCTTAAAGAAGCTAGAGAATTAGTAGATACGATTAACAGTGGATGTTAATCTTTTGGAGCTTCTAGAGCTGCAGGAGCAGGGTTCGCTGGCTGATTAAGCTGAGGAGTAGCTTGATTCTTAATTTTATCTACAAGCTCAAACACCGCTTCATATGGAAGTCTTCCGAGCCCTGTTAACACTGTATTTATTTCCTGAAGAGAAAGTTCTAATTTCATAAGATAATTTATATTTTAGTACGCTTAATTCCAGTATTATCTTCTCCAATAATACTATGCTGGTATACCGCGTAATAATAAGGCTTAACGTCTTGTGTAGAGTATTTAAAGTGAACACCGGGAAACTCCTTCATCTGTCTGTTACAATATGTTGCAGCCCCTCTAACAGCAGCATTAGCATTATTTGCTTTAATAATTTTATAGTATGAAGATGTTGGGTTAATATTCCATATACAACTAGGGTCGTCAACTTCTATTTTAACTTGCCAAATATTCTCTCTTGAAGCTTTATTAATTTTTGCCATATGAACAATATATTACTTCTGGTCTAGATGCACATGGTATCCAGTCAAAATATTTATTACCATCTCCATCATACCATGCTTGAAAGCCGCGATAGAATAAAGTAGGCTCCAACTTCAACATATCAACCTCTAGAGCTGCTAAAGTTTCTTTAACTTGATAGTCTCTTACAACATCTTGCTGAGTTTTTTCTTTAGGCGGTTTATCAAACTGTTCAAGAAGCTCACCAAGAGTATTTGGACCAGGCATTATATTATTTGTAATTGATTTACCTAGAAGCGATGTAATAAACTTAGAAAAAAATTCCATAATATATTGAAACATAACCCTCCAATAAAGCCTAAAATAATTAAAGTAAACCCTATTGAACAATCATTAACAAATGCTTTTACTGCCCAATAAACCCACTTCTTAAATGACATTAAATTAGAGTGATATTACTTTTAACATCAATCTCTACAGTATTAAGAAAAGCCTCTAGCTTATCTTCATCAATCTCAAGCTTAAATCTTTTCTCCATATCTTTGGCAACCTTCTTAAGAAGTATTTTATTATTGACAAGAGATGTGAGAACCATATTAACTGTACAATTACTCATATTCATAAAATAATATTAGACTAATATTAAAATATAATCAAGCTAAAATTACTGATGTATATTAGTTTGGTTAACTTTAATTATTTCTTTAACATCTAATCTACTTGCAGGCAGACCAACATTTAGCGACCAGCATATAACAAAAACACTAATTGGATCCCACATAAAGATCCTCCCAATAATAATTCTCTTTTTCAAAAAACTTGTCCATCTGATTTAATATATCGGAAGCACGCATATATTCAAGCTCAACCCACCAATCATGAAAGCGTTTGATAAATTTACCGTGATCATTTAAATTTTTATGTGCACATGCTCCTTCAGACTGATGACATACGTTAAATAATTCTTCTAAGGCTTGCGTCTTACCCATAAGAGCTTTATTCATATAGAGTTTAACGATTCGTTTGGCTAGGTGTTTCATTGTATTCATATCTTTCATGCTAGTACCCTCAATCCAGGACTAGTTAAATGATCGTAGATATCTTCTTTATCGGCTAATACAGCCTTATGCCATACATTGCTAAAGCTTTCATCGTTAAATAAAATACGATTAGTATTCATAGGATAGCTAGTAATCTCTCCTTCAATATTCTTAAGCTTCTTCCATGCCACAACCTGCCAGCATCCAAAGAAATCACCATGTATAAAAGGCTTACTAATATCACCCTCATAGGTAGTAATAGCATATTCTACATCAACATCCCTGAAGAGCTCTTTTGTTTTAGCTTCTTCTCTACTAAGCTTCTTCTGAAGCTTCTTATCCTCTTCCATACCTGCATAAGGCTTATACCAGAATTTCATATGGTAAACGTTACGAACAATTGTAGTATCGTTATCAACTTGGATCTTCATCCAGATGCTCTTCGATGGTTTAATTAATTTATAGATATATGCGCTCACCTTACTCCCTTATTGTATGTACTAATAAAATCTTCAATCATTCTCTCAAGATCGGATATATATTTACGAAGTTTATTATTCTCCTCTCGCAGAGTCATCAAAGCATCCTCAAACATTTGATTATCTACAGATCCCATATTAACCTTTCGCCTTACCTTCATTAATTAAACTATTACAATAAGCATCTGCTTCTTCGTAGGTATCAAAAGATTTAATAATTTCATCTTTCTGACACCCGCAATTATCACATGCAGTAACTTCCTTTACTACATTAAAGACAGGCAAGCGTCCATCATACTGTTCAGTTACTTTAAGTATCATTTCTTTTTAAAGGTAACATCAATAGCTACATTCCTGATAAAGCCATTAGCGCTTTTAAGGTTATACCCTGGAGAGCACCTACACATACTACAGCCCGCATACATACTAAACTTACGACCGTACCAGCCTGCTTCAATAAGGAAGGATTGAATCTCAAAGGAAGCCGCATTAAAGAAAGCAGATAGAAAAGCTTCATCGAGCTTAAGCTCTGTCTTGTTAAACTGACGCCACAGCTTATCATTATCTTTATTAACGCCTTTAACACTAGGCATAGGCTCTTCCATATAATAAGGGTGATTAGCGTCTAGTTCCTTCGGACTAGGAACTCCATCCCGAAAGATAATATTCTTCTTGGCATTGGCTCTATCACCATAACCTCTTCGGAAGCTAACTGTAGCCGTCCAGTTTTGACTTGCAGAGTTATCTGCTAGGAGCAAGGGGTCAAATAGATCAAAAGTAAATTCCTTACGCTCGCTTCCTACCGAATACAATGCATCCCAATCAATTTGTTCTATCGTTTCATTCATCATACTACTATTATGGCTGAAATTAGGAATAGGTCAAGTCTTATTTTCTGCAGTCTCTTCACCTATAACCCGCATATATTGCATTGCAAATTCAATATCTTTCTCTGGATATTTCTTGAGACGAAGGAAGTCTTCCATAGTGCCATGCTCTTCAGCAATATAATAGTCAGGAAATCCAAACTGCCAACCCGAAGGAGGATCTATTAGAATGCCCTTACGTTTACTCATAAATTATTTTCTTGCTGCTAACTCTTCTAACTTTTCTATTTCTTCTTCTGTATATTGGTCTGCAATACCAGGCTCCATCACTATACGCATAAGAGCTTGTTGCGCTTGTGCTTTATTCATCTACAATACCCACCTCTCCTTCAAATTCATAAGAACATCCCTTAAGAAAATAGCCTACTTGTCTTAAAACCTCATCAATAGTAGTAGCTTCAAATTGCATAGTCAATGTTGGCCTGCATATTTCTACACTGCCAACCTTGTCAGAGGATTTACCATCCATGAATTGCCATTCAAATTTAAACTTGTTCATTTCTTTTTACCTTGAAGCTTCTGAGAAAGATCAAACTTATTATCAATCATATTTGTAAGAATATGATTCATACCTATATTCACATATTCAGCTTGTGTAATGACTTTTCTTCCAACTTCAGCAATCATCTCTAGATGACTGTCCGGTCCTGTCATATCAGCCTTGTAATAGGTTACTTTTTTGAATGGGCCCATGGCTATCGATCCCATCTTTATTTCAGGCTTTTTCTTAGTTCTTTTCATATGTTATTATAGCTCTTTATTGATATGGTTCAACATATCTTCTGCAATTACTTTAATAATACTACAATCATCACCTTCATGACCAATGGTCTCTGTACTGCGCTCAGCCAATTCAATGATGCGTCTCAAGTTATATGCAAAGTCGTGTTTGTTCATGCAAATTCTGGCTCCATTCTATTATCTAGTTCTTTCTTAATTTCTTTACGCAACTTATCATTTATCCAATCTTCAGGCTTTTGTTGCGCATAAAAGCCTTCACCGACATTTTTACCAGCTTTAAATGCTACTCGTTCCAAAGTATCTTCCAGGTCCCAATCAAGCTTGTGACGAAATGCTTTGGAAGTGTAAACATTCATGGCTTGTGTGGGGGTTAATCCTGACTTGATCAATCCATTGAGGAATGCATTGGAAACAATATATGCACACCGCTCAAAGGAGATTGATTGTTTGAGGAGATTCACTTTGTCAGTAGAATCAGAGCCTGTGAAATCTTTGAACTTAAGATGCATTGATACGCTCCTCATAAAGTTCTAAACATTCTTCAACATATGCATCTGTATCCTTTCCATTGCCCTTCCAGATACCAAACATCTCATGATTGATATCAGAAGAGCCAATGCCACATCCTGTGCCTTCCAACTCTCTGCTCAACTTATAAGATGCACCTGCACGAACTTGCATCTCAGTTAGCGGGGGCAGACTTTTCATCGTCTCTCTCCATTCATTCCAATCCATTTCAAACTGTTTATGATACTCTTTTTCAGTCATTTGTTTCATCATACCAATATTATGAAGGAATATAGCCTTTAGTCAAGATTTTTTATTTTACAATATTTTGCGTTAACACCTGTAGCTTCTTTAACTGCTTGATGTGAGCGATAGTTTAAATTACCAAACCCTACTTGACATTTGTAATCATCTAAATCTGCAACTAGTTCTGTAGGAAGCTTTTTACGCTTATCATAAGCTTCATACTCAATGTCGTAAATTAAAACCGTTTTCATTAATCTACTTCTACAAGATCGTAGTCTTTTAGAATAACAGCCTTAGTAAATGGATGTTTAAGAAAAGCTTTTGCATCGGTAAGCTTCTTGAAAGCAAATTGTTGATCGCGCTTACCATTACTTAAATTAGTTCCGCCCCCAACTCCACGACCGTTATATTTTTCTTTACATAATGTTTCAAGCTGAACTTCTGTATCAGTATACTTGTGCTGAGCTTTCATATACACCAACAGACTATACTCTTTGATCGTTTGTTTTTTCATCATACTAATATTATGGCTGAATTTAGAATCTAGTCAACTACTTTTTCAAAGAAACCCAAACCATTATAGCGACACTTATCTACAAATCCTTCCTTACATAGCAAGAAGTTATCTGGTTCTATAAGACTCAAGAACTTATGTCCATCGCAGTTATAAAGAAAATAAATGTGACCGGATACTGGAATAAAGTTATGTTGAAATTGATCAACAAACACATTAAAGTGATATAGATCTTCTAACTCTTTATATTCTTTTTGAATATCACCTAATCTAGCTTTAATTTTATTATTAAGATTGTTTTGCGTATCGTTTTTAAATTGATGAACATTCTCCAATTCGAGCTTTGGAGCACCATACTCAGCAATATAGCTTGAAGAAGCTCTATTCTCTATAACATGATCAGGACGACTCATTAGCTAATTACATTACTAGGCATCTTTATTAGCGCTGGAGAATACTGAGGAGGAGCTATTATAGTAGATTCCTTTTTAACATTTTCTAAATTTGCAGTTCTCTCTCTGAGTTCGCTAGAAGAATATGCATGACGACGCTTATGATAGTGTAGCTCTATTCCATTATCAATACAATATTGCTTACCGGTAAAGTCTCTATTCTCATATTCTTCACTCAAGAAGCGAACATTAATAGTTTGTGTCATTAATAGCTGCAGCAAATCATACTCAGTACTGTATACTAAAATTTCATCAACATACTTACAAGCTTGAAGCTGAACATATCGCTCGTATATGCTTTGTACGGGCTTATTTTTCATGCCCGGTCTATCGATTGTTGGATCAACCTGTAAAGCAACCTTGAGTACATCGCATAGTTCTTTTTCCATTCGAAGCATTGTGACGTGACCTGCATGTAGAAGATCGAAAGAAGAGCAATTAAATCCTATTTTCATTTGTATATTATATAATCACAAAAACAGTATAATTCAATGTCTATACTTAAAATCTAGGTATCTATTATATAATTTAAATATTAATACTAAAGGGAATAGTACTAGTAGCGCTATTAATACTTCTAATATTTTTTTCATTTTAACCCCACAAATTCAAATTCTCTTAGAGAAGCGAGTTCGATACCCCCGGGCATATGATTCACTGTTTCATTATATGTTTTATATTTTATAGGCTTAAGCTTGGCAAATTTCTTTTTAGAAACTAAATTCTTTTCATGAAAATATTTTATCAATTTTTTACCTTCTATTCTCCACTTAGATGCAAAATAATCTCTATTTTCTATATACTCTTTCCATGATGACTCAGCATCTATTCCTGGAACTGTATGCAGATCATTCTCTGTATAACATCCAAGATTATGTTCAACCATTCTACAAACCATATCAGCATCTTCATACCACCCTTGTGTAAACTCTGAATCAAACAAACCTGTAATAGAGAACAAAAATTTATTAAAACCAAAAAAATGAAAGCTTCTTATAGCAACTAAAGCAAAATTTTTATTTAAAAGCTCATCCATTTTTTCAAAGCTTTTAGCTTCCGGTCTCGCTTTATGCGACATAATAATAACATTGTTTGTAGTAGATCGTAATATACCTTGATTCCACGACGAAGCTAACCCTTGCTTAAACTTATTTCTTATTATTTTTATTCGCTTATTTTCTATATAATTAAGTCTTTCATCACTATTATCATCTATTAAGATAATCTTATGGGGTGAGCTTATTAGTACCGAATTACACGCGTCATTAGCGTACTCGACATTATTCCTAGTAGGAATAACTATAGTATACTTTCGCATACTATATATTTATTAATCTTCGCTTAACTCAAAACCTTCGTCTTCTAGAATAAGACGAGCGCTTTCAAGAGATATATCTATAGCATCTTGAATATCACCTAAGTCCAAACATTCAACAATAGCATCTATTTCACTTGCGACAGTAGCTGTATCAGGAAGGTCATCAAGACCGAGGGGACAATGTTTAGAGATTTCTATATTTACAAGCCATTTAGCTACCTCAGCGCTATCGCGTCCTGAGTCAATATACTCTTGTACCTTAGAAGTTGTAATCATAGAACTTTGTAGCTTGCTCACCTTTTTTATGTAACCCGAATAAGCTATATTGAGTACGCTGACCTACTTCAGCCCAGCGTTTAGCTTTAGATCGCCAGCTAAGAGTCTTAACTCTATTTGCGGTGTTACTAGTAAACTTATATTCCTGTGCATGGTTATCAGAAAAATGTCCGCAGAAACCTCCTGGATGAAAATCTTTAGGCTTACGCGTACATTCAGAATCAAGTTCACGAATTATAATTCTACGAGGGCTTATAACTTTAACAACCTCCCATGCATCGCGATCTGTATAATGAAATTCTGTTACATGCTGGCCAACAAATGGAGCTTGTTCAGGTAGTTGTACTGTCTTAAGGTTCATACAAACATTATGATTGAATTATAAAATTAAGCAAGCTTTATTTTGAATGGTCTAAAATGATTAATTCGTCTATGAAGTAAATGGCAAGAACGTTCTAGTAAAGCGTAACGATTGTTATCTTTATCAAGCTTAACTTGTTCTGGTTTACTTTCGAGATACTGTAACATAGATTTCCTATCATACTCTACTGCATCTCCCGTTTCTGTATCTACATGTATCATACGGTGATTTATCTTATCTTTAATCTCATCTGGATATACAAAGAACTTTCCGTTCTTTAGATTACCTTTTACATCTGCGCTATAACTATTTTTCCACGAATCTTTTTTAAACTCAAAGTCAATACCTTGTAACTGTTTATCGCGTCTATCATGAAACCAGGTTACTTTACTGTATACTTTATTCAAATAACCGTGTACAAGTTCTTCAGCTTTAACACCTTTACGAACATTAGGTTTATCACCAAACGCGCCGATTACTGTCTTAGTCCATTTTGACGTAACTCTATCACTCACTTTATTATTATCGGTGTAAGATGGAGATTGTTCAACTGTTTTATCATATTCTTCTCTAAGTTCTTTAAACGCATCAATCCAATTCTCTCTTTTATCTTGAAAGATTTGAACCTCTCCAGTTTCACATGTAATAAGAATAACTAGATCGGAAACAGCAATCCCGGTTCTCTCTTCGAACATATAGCTATAAGCAGTAGCCTGCATAAAGTAATCCCATATCCACTCTTTACGTTTAAACTTAGAACTAGTCTTAAAGTCTATTATAGATAATTTACCTTCGTAGTTACCAATACAGTCCACTTGACCGGCTACACGAAGTTCGTTAGAATACAAATGTTGCTCTAAGCAAACTATATCGCTAATACGATCAAGATGAGGAGTAAACCTATTAAACATTTCTCCAATACTTTCGGTAACCAATTCTTTATTAAGATACTGTTCGCAATTATTATGAAATGTATTACCTCTTACTGTAGCCGCTTTACTAATTTCTTTAGCTACTTCCTCTCCAACGCGTTCACGCCATTCCTTAAGTTGTTCTTTCTTTCGTTTAGATATAACCGTTGTGACTGAAGGGTATTTAGTACCGTCAGGGGTGACGTAATATCTGGTGCCTGATTCCAAAGTTACTTTTTCTAACTTTGGTAGTTGTATGTTCATTACTATAGTATATCCGAATAATAGAATATAGTCAAGCTTTTTATGTACTTTACTTTATTAACCCACTAAGTGCCCAGAGAATGTACCGCTATTATCCATAGCCATTACACCGTTAGTAGAAGTACGAACATCAATATAATCGTTTGCAGCTAATTTAATGGAAGAAGATACGTTTAAGCTTTGTTGCAAGGAACCTCCTGCTGCATAGGAAAATTCAATTGTATCAGTACCATTTAATACTAATCCTACACCCCAGTAACTGCCCCCGGTTGTACTGTTTAGTAACACATTTGCAGAAAATTGATACACGCCAGCAACTGGAGCTGTAAATCTGTTGTTAGCATAATGACCTCCTTGATTGAACACACGAGAAGCATTAGTGGATGTTGCGTTAAATGACATTACTGCTCCTCCGCCCAAACTTTGTCCTGCTTGATTCCATGCATGGAATGCTGGTTGAAGGGGCATGGTCACATGACCTGCAGTAGCAATTGCAAGCATGGTGGATGTGACTCCTGCAGGAGACGTCATGTTGCGTATTCTCAAAGCATGAGCTACCCCTGCATCCACATCCAAATCCCAACGCTGTGGTCCATCAGACATTGCCACTTGATTGCCTCCTGAGTTGGATATGAATATGCTGCCATTATTTATTTGTAATCCAGGTGCTGAATTAATGCTTGTTGTGCCATTAATGCAAATTCTGGAATTGGTGTTTTG
>Ga0209401_1002817_pt1 | contig 11143 bp, 10 predicted proteins | sample M_140807_MF_Meta_FD_187318 | JGI IMG/M metagenome (GOLD analysis project Ga0209401, IMG submission 187318) | Freshwater microbial communities from Lake Montjoie, Canada to study carbon cycling - M_140807_MF_MetaG (SPAdes) (version 2) | ecosystem: Environmental > Aquatic > Freshwater > Lake...
AATGTTGGGGCAATTATGGTTTTTGGAATAAACGGCGCGGTTCTTTGGCAGATTGGCATCATCCTTGGAATTGCAAATATAACAGGCGCAGTCATTGGAGCGCGTCTGGCTATCAAGGGTGGCTCCACTTTGGTGCGCAAAGTCTTCTTGCTAGTTACTGTTGCATTGATCATTAAAGTAGGAATTGCAACCTTCTAATTGTTCGCGTTACAATTAGGGCACAACTTAATAGAAAGAAGAATGTGATGGCCCTTAAGGATTCAATCGCCGATGCAATTCGCCCTGCTGTAGAAAACGCGGGATTCTTTCTAGAAGATGTCTTTACAAGCAATCCTGGTAATCACCGCATTGTTACCTGCATGATTGATGGCGTTTCCCCACTTAGCCTTGATGAAGTGACAGTTGTTAGCCGTGAAATATCAGCAATTCTTGATGAGTCACCATTATTGACTGAAGCATTTACCCTTGAAGTCACATCACCTGGTATCGAGCGTCCTCTCACTTTGCCTCGTCACTGGACGAAGAATCTAACTCGCATTGTTAAGGTAACGCTCAATGACGATACTGAGGTTTCAGGTCGTCTAACTGAGTTTGATGAAGTCCGAGCAATTTTGGTTGAGAACATCAAGGGTCGAATGAAGACTCATGAAGTTGCATTTGCAGATATCAAGCGCGCAAACGTTGAGATCGAATTCAATCGCAAGGATGAGATCTAATGCATGTAGAGATGTCGGCTTTGGCTGCCCTTACAACAGAAAAAGATATTCATCTCGAAGATCTTATTTATGCAATCGAGGTTGCAGTTCTTGGTGCATATAACCAAACAGATACAGCCAAGCGCCACGCTAGAGCTCATTTGGATCGTGAGACTGGTGAGATTTCTATCCTGGTTCCAATCTTTGGTGAGGATGGAACTCGTATTAGTGAAGAAGTTGATTCACCTGATGGGTTTTCACGTGTTGCAACATCGACTGCGCGCCAGATAATTAAGTTAAAAATGCGCGAGACCAACGATGCAGAAATTGTTGGAGAGTTCACAGCATCTGTTGGAGATGTTATTTCTGGTGTTGTGCAGCAAGGACGCGATCCCAAGATGATTAACGTCAACCTTGGTCGCGTTGAGGGACGCATCCCACCACAGGAGCAAGTACCGGGCGAGGTGTATAACCACGGAGACCGTATTAAGTGTTTTGTAGTTGAAGTGAAGCAAGGGTTAAAGGGACCTGAAATCATGTTATCCCGCTCTCACCCAGCACTGGTGAAACAGTTATTTGCTTTTGAAGTTCCAGAGATTAATGATCGCATCGTTGAAATCATGGCTGTTGCACGCGAAGCAGGACACAGAACAAAACTTGCGGTTAAAACTCATCGCGCCGGTGTTAGTCCAAAGGGTTCGTTGATTGGTCCAATGGGTTCACGAGCACGCGCCGTTATGGATGAACTGCACGGCGAAAAGATTGACATTGTTGATTGGTCTGAGGATCCGGCAGAGTTTGTTGCGGCAGCACTTGCACCGGCAAAGGTCAGTTCGGTTGAAATCACCGATCTTGCAACTCGCAGTGCAAAGGTGATTGTTCCGGATTACCAGCTCTCATTGGCTATCGGTAAAGATGGACAGAACGCTCGCCTGGCTGCGCGATTGACTGGCTGGCGTATTGATATTCACCCAGACACAGTTGTTCCCGCTGCCACAGACGCAGCATTATGACCAATTACCAGATTATGACTGGAGGGCTCTAGTTGGATACCATGAACCAGTTGGATTCAAGTTTTCCGGTACGCAGCTGCATTGGCTGCCGAAAGAAGGCGAACCCAGCAGCATTAATTCGGGTGGTTTTGATTGATGGGAAGTTAGTTCCTGATATCAAAGGCGGTGCTCCAGGTCGGGGCGCTTGGCTTCACAAGAAATGTGCAGAAGGTGCGATAAGTCGAGGCGCTTTTCGTTTTGCCCTTAAATTAAATAAGGAGCAGCAAGATGAGGCGATCGATGTATCGGAACTTCTGAAGTTTCTTGAAAGCTAGTTCGGTTAATAACTTACAACGAATGGATATGAAAGATATGAAACTCAAATGAGCTCGTTAGAACTATGAGGTCGTTCAACTAAGGCTTGCATTTGAGAAAATGCGGGCCAAGACAGGAGAAATGTGTCAAAGGTCCGCGTACATGAGTTGGCAAAACAACTCGGTATGGAGAGCAAGGTTGTTCTTGCAAAACTCCAAGAAATGGGCGAGTTTGTTCGCTCAGCATCATCAACAGTAGAGGCACCAGTTGTCCGCAAGTTGATCGAAATGTATCCCGATGCAAAACCGGTCGAGGAAAAGAAACCCGTCAAAAAGGCTGCTGCCAAGAAAGCTGCGGCAAAGCCAAAGGGTGAAGTTAGTGCTGAACAAGCCGCTGAACTTGCCGCTGAACTTGGCGTTGATATTGAAGCGCTCAAGCTTGAACAAGCAAAAGCGATTGCCAACAAAGAAGAAGCTGCAAAGCACGAGGCAGCAGATCGCGCCGCAGACCGTGCAACAGATGGCGCAGCACCTGCAGCTCCATCAGCACCTGCACCTCGTCCAGGTAACAATCCATTTTCAACAGGTGGTGTAGTTCCACGTCCACCTCGTCCAGGTAATAATCCATTTTCAACAGGTGGTGTAGTTCCACGTCCACCACAGAGACCTCAAGGCTCACAAGGCAGTGCTCCTCGTCCAGGAATGGCGGGGTCTCGTCCAGGTTCTGTTCGTCCAGGATTTGCAGCACGTCCAGGTGGAGCACGACCTGCATCAGGTGGACCTACTACTGGTTCAGGTTTTCCACCACGTACTGGTGGCGCACCATCATCATCTCCTTATAAATCAAATACACCAGGTACTGGTGGTGCACCTGCTGGTGGTCCGCAACGTCCAGGTGGCGGTCGTCCACCACAACGCGGTGGCGCAGGCGGAGCATTCGGAAAGAATGCAAGTAAGAAATCTGGTCGTAAACAAAAGTCACGTAAGGCATTACGCGATGAGTTCGACAATATGCAGGCACCACAACTTGGTGGCGCAGTTGTTCCTCACGGTGATGGCAAGACGCCTATTCGTATGCGTCGCGGAGCTTCATTGGCAGATTTCGCAGACAAGATTGGTGCAGATCCAGCAGCGTTAGTTGCAGCACTATTCCACTTAGGTGAAATGGTTACAGCAACACAATCAGTCGATGCAGATACCTTTGAAATTCTTGGTGTTCAACTCGGTTATAACATTGAAATTGTTAGCCCTGAGGATGAAGATCGTGAGTTACTACAAGACTTCGACATCGACTTAGCTGGCGAATTAGATGATCTAGATCCAGAGTCACTGGTTGCACGTCCACCAGTGGTAACTGTTATGGGTCACGTTGATCACGGTAAGACTTCTCTTCTAGATGCGATTCGCAAATCTGAAGTTATGAAGGGTGAAGCAGGCGGAATTACACAGCACATCGGTGCCTACCAAATTCACCATGATCATGATGGCACTAATCGTGCGATTACATTTATTGATACACCAGGTCACGAAGCGTTTACCGCTATGCGTGCTCGTGGTGCCAAGGTAACTGACATCGCTGTACTAGTTGTTGCCGCAGATGATGGAATCATGCCTCAGACAATTGAAGCTCTAAATCACGCACAAGCAGCCGATGTTCCAATTGTGGTTGCTGTTAACAAGGTTGATAAAGAGGGTGCAAACCCAGACAAGGTTCGCCAACAGCTAACCGAGTACAACTTGATCGCAGAGGAGTACGGTGGAGACACAATCTTCGTAAACGTCTCCGCAAAGGCTGGTATTGGAATTGATCAGTTGATCGATTCGATTTTACTAACAGCAGATGCTGCAATTGATCTTCGCGCAATTGCCGAAGATGATGCTCGTGGTGTTGCTATTGAAGCGCACCTTGACCGTGGTCGTGGTCCAGTTGCAACTGTTTTAGTTCAGCGCGGAACGCTAAAGATTGGTGATGCAATCGTTGCCGGTAGTGCATTTGGTCGTGTTCGTGCGATGTTGGATGAAAACGGCGATAACGTTGCAACTGCTGGTCCTTCTCGTCCAGTTCAGGTTCTTGGATTTACTTCTGTTCCAAGTGCTGGCGATACCTTCCTTGTTGCTGATGAAGACCGTACTGCGCGTCAGATTGCTGAAAAGCGTCAAGCCGCAGAACGTAACGCACAGCTTGCTAAGGCTCGTAAGAAGGTTTCATTGGAAGACTTCATGGAGCAGTCCAAGATTTCAACACTGAACCTCATTCTTAAGGGTGACGTTTCTGGTTCTGTTGAAGCACTAGAAGATGCATTGATGCAGTTGGATGTTGGCGCAGAAGTTGATCTTCGCGTTATTCATCGCGGTGTTGGTGCAATCACTAAGAGCGACATCACCTTGGCATCTGCCTCAACTGCAGTTGTGATTGGCTTTAACGTTAAGCCTGAGCCACAAACTGCGATCTATGCAGATCAAGAAGGCGTGGAAGTTCGTTTCTACTCAGTTATCTATAACGCAATTGAAGAGATTGAGCTTTCCCTTAAGGGCATGCTCAAGCCAGAGTACGAAGAATCAATCATCGGTAGCGCCGAAGTTCGTGAAATCTTCAAGTCTTCAAAGGCTGGAAACATCGCTGGTTCCATTGTTAAGGATGGAATCATCCGTCGTAATGCAAAGGCACGTATTTTGCGTAACGGAACAGTCTTGGTTGATAACCTCACAATTGATTCGCTCAAGCGATTCAAGGATGATGCCACTGAAGTCCGTGAAGGATTTGAGTGCGGTATTGGCCTTGGCAACATGAAGGAGATCGCACAAGGCGACATCGTTCAGTGCTTTGAGATGGTTGAGAAAAAGCGAGCATAAGCAATGGGTCAATCACATCGCACACTGAAGGTCGCCGACCGCATTAAGGTAGTAGTTGCAAACCTGCTTGAGACAAAGATTAAAGATCCGCGTCTAGGTTTTGTAACTGTTACCGATGCGCGCGTTACTGGCGATCTTCAGCAAGCATCTGTTTTCTACACAGTCCTTGGTGGTTTAGATGAGCGTGCAGCAACTGCGGCGGCACTAGAGAGTGCCAAGGGTGCAATCCGTTCGGCTCTTGGCCGCGAACTAGGTCTTCGCATTACACCAAGTATTGAATTCTTTGAAGATGGTTTGCCGGAGAGCGCCCTTGCTCTTGATTCTTTGCTTGCAAAGGTTCACGAACAAGACGCACAAGTTGCAGAGCTTCGAAAGAATGCCAGTTATGCCGGGGGAGAAGATCCTTACAAAGCTCCACGTGTAATCGAAGAAGAGTAGCGACGCACATAGTGCACGAGCACGGTTTTCTGGTTGTAGATAAAGAGCCAGGCATGACAAGCCACGATGTGGTTGCTATTGCACGCAAAGCACTTGGCACACGCAAAGTTGGTCACGCAGGAACCCTGGACCCAATGGCAACCGGAATCCTGGTCTTAGGATTTAACAACGGAACTCGGCTCTTGCAATACATCACAGATGGCGACAAGTGCTATCAAGCAACCGTGGTGTTAGGTGCTGCAACAATTACCGATGATGTTGAAGGTGAAGTAATTAGCACGGCAGATACTTCTGCAATTACAGATGGTCAGATTATTGATGAGTTATCTAAAATGCGTGGAACAATCATGCAACGACCAAGTTCAGTCTCTGCCGTAAAAATTGATGGAGAACGTGCTTATGATCGAGTTCGATCAGGTGAAGAAGTTGTTTTGCCAACTCGTGAAGTCACAATTACGCAATTAGATGTTCTTGTAATTCGTAGGCTTGAAAAGGGTATTGAAATCGATATTGAAGTGACATGCTCCTCTGGAACATTTATTCGCGCCATTGCCCGCGATTGCGGTGATGCATTAGGCGTTGGGGGACATCTCAACTCATTGCGTCGTTCTCGCGTTGCAGGCTTTGGTTTAGATGGAGCAGTTACCTTGGCGCAGTTAAAGAAGGGTGAGTTTTCAACCTTGGATTTGGCAGATGTTGCACGAGCAACATTTCCTGTTCGAGAGATTGGGTTGGATGAAAAGCTCGAGCTATCCTTTGGGCGCACACTGACTGCTAATGCCGGTCAACAAATTTATGCAGGAATTTCTGCAACGAATGAATTAATCGCCCTACTACATAACGTCGATGGTAAAGCAAAGCCAATTGCTGTATTCGCGGCAGCGAACTAATTCTGAGACAATAGGACTATGAGCATCGTCGTTATAGGCAACTTTGATGGAGTCCACAAGGGACACCAGCAAATCCTTAACCGTGCCAAAGAAATAGCTGGCGATGAAAAGATTGTTGCGCTGACTTTTGATCCACACCCGGTATCTATTTTTGCACCTGAACGGGCTCCAACATTGCTGACCATTTTGAGCGACAAGATTGAGCTACTAAAGATTCATAACGCTGATCAGGTTGCGGTAATCAAGTTCACCAAGGAGTTTGCTGCAATGGCTCCTGAGGAGTTCGTCAATAAGGTTTTAGTCGAACAACTCAAAGCAAGCACAGTTATTGTTGGTCAGAACTTTACATATGGCTTTAAGGCTGCGGGCAACGTAACCACACTGGCTGCTCACTCTGAGTTTAAAACTATTGTTTTGGATTTACAGTCAAATGCAGAAGAAGCAATATCTTCAACTCGTATTCGCTCTGCAATAGTTAACGGCGATGTTGAAAGTGCCAGAGAGATGTTGACTCGTCCCCACCGCCTAGATGGCATTGTTGTTCATGGTGAAAAACGTGGACGTGAAATTGGATATCCAACTGCAAACCTTGGAAACATAGATGGCCAAACAATTCCAGCAGATGGTGTGTATGCAGGATGGTTAACAGTTGGAATTGATCGTTGGCCTGCAGCAATTTCAATTGGTACAAATCCAACCTTTGAAGGAGTTCGTGGGCGTCAGGTTGAGGCATATGCACTTGATCAAGTGGGTCTGGATTTGTATACAAAGCCGGCAACCATCGAATTTGGTTGGAGACTTCGAGAGACTTTGAAATTTGATGGTCTTGAGCCGTTGCTTGAACAAATGGCTAAGGATTGTGCCGAAGCCCGTAGATTGACCGAGCTCTAAGCGGGCAAATCCACCCGATTTCACCTATTCATAGGCTCGCTGGTAGCCTAGCCCTTCAGTCGAGATAGCGAATCTTTCGTGAATCAAACCGAAAGAGCCTCGTGCTCAGTAAACAGGGAGAACAAGAAATGGCATTAACACCAGAACTAACGAAAGAAATCATTGCTCAGTACGGTTCTACTCCTACTGACACAGGATCACCTGAAGCTCAGGTCGCTCTTCTTTCAAAGCGTATTGAACAAATCACAGATCACTTGAAGACTAACCCACATGATCACCACAACCGTCGTGGTCTTTTGTTGCTAGTTGGACGTCGTCGCCGCATTCTTCAGTACTTGGCAAAGACAGACATCAATCGTTACCGCGCAATTATCGAGAAGCTCGGTATTCGCCGCTAATTAAGTAAACACAATCTGCCGTAGAGCGATGGTCCTCGGTAGTGGTTTCCGCGCTAGAGATTAAAAGCGCGTGAACTTCGATCGAAGATTCATTCTCTTGGCAGATAACAAAGCACGATAATTTTGTCGCGCTTTTCAATCTACAAAGAGGAGGACCCATGGAGGGTCAAGAGGTTCAGTCAGCCGTTGCAATTATTGATAACGGAAAATTCGGAAAACGAGAAATTCGTTTTGAAACAGGACGCCTAGCGCGCCAAGCAGCAGGAGCTGCAGCAGTTTATCTAGATGATCAAACAATGATCTTCTCAGCAACTACTGCATCAAAAACTCCAAAGGATCAATTTGATTTCTTTCCTTTAACAGTTGATGTTGAAGAGAAGATGTATGCAGTTGGTCGTATTCCAGGATCATTCTTCCGTCGTGAAGGTCGTCCATCAGAAGATGCGATTCTTACTTGCCGTTTGATCGACCGTCCATTACGTCCATCATTTGTTAAGGGACTTCGTAATGAAGTTCAGATCGTTGTGACAGTAATGGCACTAGATCCAGATCATATGTATGACGTTATTGCTATCAATGCTGCATCAATTTCTACACAACTTGCAGGTCTTCCATTCTCTGGTCCAATCGGTGGCGTTCGCGTTGCTTTGATTGATGGTCAGTGGGTTGCATTCCCTAACCATTCACAGGTTGCTAACGCAGTCTTTGACATGGTTGTTGCTGGTCGCGTTAGTGATGATGGCGATGTTGCAATCATGATGGTTGAAGCAGAAGCGACTTCTCGCACAATTGAATTAATCAAGGGTGGCGCACCAACTCCGAATGAAGAAGTTGTTGCTCAGGGACTAGATGCTGCAAAGCCGTTCATCAAGATTCTCTGTGATGCACAAGCAAAGCTTGCAAAGGTTGCCGCAAAGCCAACTGCAGATTTCCCAGTCTTCTTGGATTACCAAGATGATGTATTTGCAGCTGTTGAAAAGGCTGGAAAAGATGATCTTGCAAAGGCGCTAACTATTGTTGGTAAGCAAGAGCGTGAGACAAAGATCGATGAGATCAGTGCAGCTGTTAAGGAATCTGTAAGCGCTAATTTTGAAGGTCGCGAAAAGGAAGTTCCTGCAGCATTCCGTTCATTGACAAAGAAGCTTGTACGTCAGCGTGTATTGCGCGACAAGATTCGTATTGATGGTCGCGGACTCCGCGATATCCGTGCGTTATCTGCAGAGGTAGAAGTTATTCCTCGCGTACACGGTTCAGCAATCTTCGAGCGTGGAGAGACACAGATTCTTGGAATCACAACTCTTAACATGCTCAAGATGGAGCAACAGCTAGATACGTTGAATCCTGAAAATCACAAGCGTTACATGCACAACTACAACTTCCCACCATATTCAACTGGTGAAACAGGTCGTGTTGGTACACCAAAGCGTCGCGAAATCGGCCACGGTGCACTTGCTGAGCGTGCTTTGATTCCAGTACTTCCATCACGTGAAGAGTTCCCTTACGCAATCCGTCAGGTTTCTGAGGCACTTGGTTCAAATGGTTCAACATCTATGGGTTCAGTATGTGCATCAACACTTGCACTATTTAACGCAGGTGTTCCACTACGCGCACCAGTTGCAGGTATTGCGATGGGTCTAATTTCAGATGATGTTGATGGCAAGGTTGAATACGTTGCTTTGACAGATATCTTGGGTGCAGAAGATGCATTCGGAGATATGGACTTTAAGGTTGCGGGAACCAAGGACTTTGTTACAGCGCTACAGCTAGATACAAAGCTTGATGGAATTCCAGCATCTGTTCTTGCAGGTGCACTATTGCAGGCTAAGGAAGCGCGTCTTGCGATTCTAGATGTCATGAATGAAGCAATCGATGCACCAGATGAGATGAGCCCATATGCTCCTCGCATTATTTCTGTGAAGATTCCAGTGGATCAGATTGGTGCAGTTATCGGGCCTAAGGGCAAGATTATTAACCAGATTCAAGAAGAAACTGGCGCAGATATCTCAATTGAAGATGACGGAACCATCTATATCGGTGCAACCGATGGACCTTCAGCTGAAGCTGCTCGCGCACAGATCAATGCAATTGCAAACCCACAAATGCCAGAGGTTGGCGAGCGTTACTTAGGTACCGTTGTGAAGCTTGCTGCATTCGGTGCATTCATTTCATTGATGCCAGGTAAAGATGGCCTGCTCCACGTATCTCAGATTCGTAAGATGCATGGTGGAAAGCGCATTGAAAACCTTGAAGAGGTTATGAAGGTTGGCGACAAGATCCAAGTTGAAATCGGCGAGATTGATCCAAAGGGCAAGTTGTCTTTGGTTCCTGTGCTTGAAGATGGAACAACTGGTTCAGCTGAATAAATGAGCGTTCGTCGTTCAGTTTTACCTAGCGGTCTGCGTATCGTTACTGAAGAAGTCCCTTCGGTACGCAGCGCCGCGATTGGTATTTGGGTAAATGTTGGATCTCGTGATGAAACCCCGGCCGTTGCTGGGGCTTCTCACTTTCTAGAGCATTTACTGTTTAAAGGAACTAAACGTCGCACAGCCTTAGAAATTTCATCATCGATTGAATCTGTTGGTGGCGAGATGAACGCCTTCACCAGCAAGGAATACACCTGCTTCTATGCGCGCGTAATTGACACAGATTTGCCTATGGCAATTGATGTGGTTTCAGACTTGATTACCTCTTCAGTTGTTACAGCACTAGATGTTGATGCTGAACGCAAGGTAGTTTTAGAAGAAATTGCTATGCGAGATGATGATCCCAGCGATTTAGTGCATGACTTATACGCCGAAACCTATTACGGGGATACACCACTTGGTCGCCCAATTCTAGGAACTATTGATTCAATCAATTCAATGTCAAGAAATGCTGTCTTTAATTACTATAAGAAGCGTTATCTGCCACAGGATTTAGTTGTGGCCGTTGCTGGAAACATCAAACATAAAAAAGTTGTGGCAATGGTGGAAGCCGCACTTTCAAAAGATGCATTTTTAGATGTGACTGGCGCACCAGTTATTCGCCCGAGTACTCCGGTTAAGAAAAGTGTGCAGCAATCAGTTGGCTTGATTACCCGTCCAACTGAGCAAGCTCATATGTTTTATGGGATGGAAGGCGTTGCCCGTCACGATAATCGACGCTTTGCAATGGGAATTTTGGCATCAGCCCTTGGTGGCGGAATGTCTTCACGTTTGTTCCAAGAGATTCGCGAAAAGCGCGGACTTGCATACTCTGTTTATGCATACGCCCAGCAGTTTGCAGGCAGTGGTCAAATAGGATTTTATGCAGGATGTAATCCAGCAAAGGCAATTGAAGTTGTCGAAATCATTCGTGAAGTATTGGCAGATGTTGCCGATCATGGGATGTCTCATGAAGAAATCGAACGGGCTAAGGGCGCGGTTCGAGGATCACTGGTTTTGAGCCAAGAAGATTCAGGCTCACGCATGAGCCGCATCGGTAAAAACGAGATTGTGTATGGCCACATCATGGGCTTTGATGAAATCTTGAAGGCTATTTCTGCGGTCAATTCGACAGACATCAAGGAAATTGCCAGCGACTTCTTAACAAAAACGCCTACGCTTGCTCTCGTAGGCCCGTTCAAGTCTGAGTCCAAATTTGAGAAGGTGTTAAGCGCATGATAAATGTTGCAGTGCTAGGTGCTCGCGGACG
>Ga0209401_1002822_pt1 | contig 11132 bp, 12 predicted proteins | sample M_140807_MF_Meta_FD_187318 | JGI IMG/M metagenome (GOLD analysis project Ga0209401, IMG submission 187318) | Freshwater microbial communities from Lake Montjoie, Canada to study carbon cycling - M_140807_MF_MetaG (SPAdes) (version 2) | ecosystem: Environmental > Aquatic > Freshwater > Lake...
GCGAATGATTCCAACGGTGTGGATGACCGCTTGGGCATTTTCGAAGGCGTTGCGAAGAGAGGAGGGTTGAGTGATGTCGGCAGGGAAAAAATCGACCTCGGGGATAGGGCGGGTGGGGGCGGAGCGCGAGAGGGCGCGAACGGGAAGGCCCTCGGCGCGCAGGGCGCGGCAAATTTCGCGCCCGACAAAGCCGGTTCCACCTGTTACGACAATCATATGCCCCCGATGCTGGAAGAAGTAGTCATCAACACACGGAGTCATACCGAATTTTTGCCCTTAGCACAAATCTTGGAGGAGGCGGCGGGGCGTCGGGGGTGGCGGGATGGGTTGCTCCAAGTGGTAGTTCCCCACACGACGGCTGGGGTGACCATTCAGGAGGGGGCGGACCCAGATGTCAGGCGGGATATGGCGGTGGCGTTGGAAAAAGCGGTTCCGTGGGAGAATCGAGAGTATCGGCACGGGGAGGGGAATAGTGCGGCCCATGTGAAAGCGGCGATGGTGGGGAATCACCTCGCGTGGCCGATCGAGAAGGGGAAGCTAAAATTTGGAACATGGCAGATGATTTATTTTGCGGAGTTCGATGGACCGCGGACGCGGCGGGTGTGGGTGGGGTTCCAGCCGCTGGCGGGAGAGGCTCAATCCAAGATTTCGTGAATTTTCGCAGAGGGGAAAAGTTTGCCAGGGCACTCGGTGGGCTTGGTATTGATCTCGCGATGGAGGCGAAATTTCAGACGAGGAGAGGATTGCATTTGGCGTAGATACTGCACGAGTTCGATCAGGGCTGCGGTTTGGCGGGGATCTGGTTGGTGGTGGCTGAAGTCGCCGACGAGGCAAATGCCAATGGCGATTTCGTTGAGGCTCTCACTGGCGAGGTGGCCGCCTTGGATTTGTTTGATCCAGCGTTGGCCGACCTCAATCTGCCCGTCGCCCGAATCGGATCCATTTCCAATGACGAAGTGGTAGGCCATGCCGTTTTCCATTCCGCGCTCTTTGTGATAGGCGTCGAAGATTCGTGCGTTGCCACCTCCCGTCCCGCTGTGGTGTACGACGATGTATTCCCAGTCGCGCAGGTCATCGCGCGCCGAGTCGATCTGGCGGCGGACGGGGGAGACAAAGGAGGTCTTAGGCGGGGCGGGAGGGGCGGGGGTGGGTTTCGGCGCGGGGGCGGGCTTTGAAGTGGGGGCGGGTGGGGAGAGGCGGAGGATTTTGCCGATGGAGAGAGAGTTATCGCTGAGCTGATTCCAACGGCGGAGATCTTCAATGGAGACACCCGTTTGTCGGGAGATTTTGCTTAAGGTATCTCCCTTTTGGATTTTTACCCATGCAGGCTGGGTCGGGGTGGTTGGGGCGGATTTCGCTGGAGAGGGGGATGGGGAGGGTGGGGAGGTGGGCAGACGAAGTAGATCGCCGGGATGAAGGCGCTGAGGATTGACCGAGGGGTTGGCTTTACCAAGGGCGTCAGGGGTCAGGCCATGCTCTTTGGCAATTTGGTAAAAAGTCTCACCTTTTTGAACGGTGTGGGTGGGAGCTGCCAGTGCGGCGGCAGTCAGGGCGAGCGTCAGCAGGCACGAGCGGGTGGGCCAAGGCATTCGCATCCTTCTGCGCTAGCGGGTTGAAGCACACTGAACGACCCAATTTGTACGGCAGAGGGGGCGGGTAGTAGCTTGGCGAAGGTGCCTAGCGGAGGTAGAACGGAGCATCTGCGGCAGTGTAGCTCAGCCTGGTAGAGCAAGGGACTCATAAGCCTTGGGTCGGGGGTTCAAATCCCTCCACTGCCACTTTATTTTTTTCGCGAAACTTTCGAAATCTCCCAGTTTGGCGGAGGAGGGCAAGTTGGGTTAATCCATTGGATCACCGCCGCCCAGCCTTCGCTTTCCGTGTCATGGGGAAGATAACCTTGAATTGCAGTAATGGGTTCCCAACCGTCATGTAGGTGAACCGTGAGGGCCGGATCGATTAACTCGCCTGATTTTACCTTGTGGACGTATTCGTCGGCCGAGATATTTTTCGAAACCTTGTGGTAGCCGGGGAGGCGACTTCCGCCGACCATGCGCCAAAGTTTTTTTGAGCAGGTCAACTGTTGAGCTGCCTTTGTCAGTGTTCGCCCGAGTCCGTGGTGCTGGTATGCCGGAGCGACAAAAAGGTCGGCTCCATAAAGGGTGTGACCTGTTGGGTCATGGTCGGAGAATGTTCCCTCTGCGGTGAGAACGTCCCAGGGGTCGTCGAGGTGAAAATGAGTCAGCCAGATCATCAGGGTGAAGTGAGCTCCAGCGACCGATCCTGTGGGTTGATGAATGGCAACGAATTGACCCTCAGGGAAAAGGCGGTGATGCTCGGCCAATTCTGCGTCCGTATAGGGGCGCTCTGTCGGGTATACGGTTGCACAGATCGATGAGATTTGTGGGTAATCGGACTCCGATAATTCCCGAACGATAAAATCTTGTTTCTGAATCGAGGAGTCCATTCCCAATCGTATCATTGGGACAAAAAATAAGACAACCGCTCGGATCTCGCCATATGCGACTATTTGCGCTACCTCAAGAAGGTGATCTCCCCACTCCTTTTGGTTTCTCTCTTTGTCGCGGGACTGGTGGGGGGCTTGGTGGCTTTGCCAATGCGTTCACCCAGCGCCAAGGTGTCTTGGCTTTGTTTGGGGGGAACATTTGCCGGCGGGGCGTTTCTGGCCACCGCCCTTTTTGAGTTGGGGCCCGAGGCGGTCGAGAGCCTCGGAGTTTGGGGCGGGTTAGGCGGGATGATCGGAACGATCGGATTTTTGTTCTGGCTGGATCGACAAGGGCATCACGCCCATGCGGAGATGCACGGTTGTCATCCGCACGGCGGGGGTGGGTCACCTGCGAAGCCTTATATTTTAGGGGGAATGCTCGGTTTCCATTCTTTGCTCGAGGGATTGGCTTTGGGATCGGTCTCCCAAGGAGCGGCTCAGGAGGCGCTGGCGCTGGCGATTCTTTTTCACAAAGCGACCGACACCTTTGCTCTTGCAGTCACCCTAGGGCGATACGGTTTTTCCGCTGGGAAAATTGTTTTGGCCACACTCATCCTGAGTCTTGCCAGCCCAGGGGGGGCGTGGCTCGCCGCGGAGGTGAACTTAGGGGGCTGGGAAGTGTTGCACGGGATTTTGTCTGCGGCCACGTGCGGCACGTTTTTGTATTTGGCAGGGTTTGATTTGCTGGTACCCGAGCTTCGGGAAAGAGAGGGGCGATTGTGGAAAGGGTTGGCCGCAGGGTTGGGGTTCGCCTTGGTTGGTTACGCCGCTTGGTCGGGGCGGTGTTGCTAGCGGCTGGGCGAAGCAGCAAAGACGCGGCGAATCACCTCTTCGACCGGCATGGCTTCGATTCGAATATCTTCTAAGCCTGGCAGGTCGATGGCGCGGCGACTGACGGAGGTGGCCTGAGCCAAAGAAACACGAAGTCGCAAAGTAGCGGCATCTTTTTCAACCACTTCCCCCCAGTCGGGTCCTTGGAGATCAGGAGGGGGGCCAGAGAAGCGGAGAACGATTTCTTTTCGATCGGAAAAATCCCGCACGATTTGCTCCCAAGAGCCGTCATGGATGACGCGGCCGTGGTCGATGATGATTACCCTGCGACACAAACTCTCGATGTCTTGCAGGTAGTGGCTGGTCAAAATGGTGGTGATCTTTTCCTCTGCGACAAGATGGCGGAGAAAATCACGAACTCGGTGCTGGGAGACCACATCGAGACCGAGGGTAGGTTCATCCAGAAAGAGGACTTGGGGTTTGTGGAGCAGGGCAGCGATGAGCTCCATTTTCATCCGCTCCCCTAGGGAGAGTTCGCGAACGGGCTGGTCGAGCAGAGAGCGCACTTCCAGCAGGGCGGAGAGGTGATCGATCGTGCGGTTGGCTTCCGTGGGGTCGACTCGATAGATCGCACGATTTAGAGCAAAGCTTTCGCGTGCGGGCAGATCCCAGACGAGCTGATTCTTTTGCCCGAGAAGAAGAGAGATTTTTCGGCGAAAAGACTCCTCTCGTTTCCAAGGAAGATGTCCCAGCACAGTGGCAGTCCCGCCGCTGGGTTGCAGGAGGCCGGCGAGCATTTTCAAGGTGGTGGTCTTGCCTGCCCCGTTGGGGCCGAGGAATCCCACCAGTTCGCCGGGAGCGATTTCCAGATCCACCCCGGCGACGGCTGACACCTCTTGGTAGCGCCGATGAAAAAGGCCCCGGAGTGCGCCAGCAAAGCCAGGCTCTTTTTGAAAGACGCGGTACACTTTTTTGAGTCCGCGGGTGAGGATGGCTGGAGCCATAGCTAGATGAGCATAGCCGCAACAGCGTCGGCACGAAGACGACCACGGGGAGTCAGAAGAAATTTTCCCTGCCAGCGGCGACCCCAACCTTTGGCTACCAGTTCCGAAAGGCACTCTTCTTGGCCTAGCAAAGTTTCCTCGGCAAGACCCTCGCTGGTGCGCAAACCTAAAAGGATACGCTCGGCGCGGCGTTCTTGCGGCCCGCAGATTTCTTCCTCTTCGTGGGTGGGGTGAGGGCCAACCTCGGCAGAACGTGCGTACTGGGTGGTATCCCGCGTGTTGCGCCAGCGGCGTCCGGCAACGGTCGAGACAGCGCCTGGCCCAAGGCCAAGGTAGTCTTCACCCGACCAGATCGCCTGATGGTGACGGCACTCCTTGCCGGGCTGGGCAAAATTTGAAATTTCGTAAGCGGTAAACTGGTGGGACTCCAAAATTCTTTGGGTAAGAAGAAAAAGAACCGATTCGATATGAGGGTCGGGGTGCCACTCCCCTTGCTCGATTCTTCGGATGAGTTCCGTGCCAGCTTCTGGGGTAATGACATAGGCGGAGATATGGTCGGGGCGAAGGGCGCACGCCTCTTCAAGAGTGGCCTGCCATTCGGAGGGGCCTTGGTCGGGCAGACCATAGATGAGATCGAGATTGAGTTGAGGAATTCCAGCATGGCGTGCATCCGCCACAGCGGAGGCGATGGTGGCGCGGTTGTGTCGGCGACCGAGCCACGCGAGGTCGGCGGGGCGAAAGGCCTGAACGCCAAGGCTAAGTCGGGTGACTCCTGCTTCGCGGAGAAGCGAAGCTTTTGTCGCACCGAAACCGTCCGGATTCGCCTCCACCGTCCACTCCTCCGCTTGGCCCCACGGGGCGATCTCAAAAAGTTCTTGGAGGAGGGAAGGGGAGAGAGCGGTAGGGGTTCCCCCGCCGAAAAAAACCCTTTTGGGCGCTAAGGAGAATTCCTCCTTGGCCCACGCCCATTCAGCCTGAAGGCCGCGGAGAAATTCGCGCATACGATTGCCGGCGAGGCGCTCTTTCGGAAAATCACAGTACGGGCAGAGATGAGTGCAGAAGGGGACGTGGACATAGAGATTTTCAACTGGCGACTTCATTTTTTATGAGCCGAACAGATCAGGTTGCTGGGGGTTCAGGGCGGCGAGGCGCGCCTCCGCCTCGCGGGTAAATCGTTTGAATTCCAGGCGGCGAAAGAGTTCCACTTGGCGTGCGGGGTCGGGGCGAATGGCGAGATCCTGAACCGAGCGTGGAAGTGGGATCGAGGTACGAAGCTCCACCATTTTGCGGTTACGACGAATAATTTCGGCAGATTCTTGCAGGATGGGGCGAAAGCGTTCTGGGGCGATGGTGGGAGCGGCTGCTAAAACCTTTTCCGACGTGCCGTGTTGGAGAATCCACTTGGCAGCGGTTTTTGGGCCGACGCCGGGCACACCCGGAAAATTATCGGCGGAATCTCCCGTGAGTGCGAGGAGCTCGGGCACTCGATCTGCAGAAACGCCCCATTTGGCCTCCACTTCACTTGGGCCGAGCAGGGCAAAGCCTTGGGATTGAGGCTGGTAAATTTTGCAACCTTGGGCAACGAGAACCATGAGATCTTTATCGTTGGTAGCCACGACACAGGATTTGGCATCGGCAGCGTGAACATAACTTGCGATGACGTCATCCGCCTCCTCTTGCTGGACGGTGAGGACGGGCCAACCCAAAGCGGCCGCGACTTCATGCAGCAGAGGGAATTGGCGTTCGAGAGCTTCGGGAGTTTCTTTTCGGTTGGCTTTGTAGGCGGGATGGAGGGCCATGCGTTCGGCGGGGACTCCACCGTCAAAAATCACTGCTCCTTGGGCAGGGTGAAGATCCTCGACAATTCGCAAAAGGGCGGAGGCAAAACCGTAGGCTGCGTTGGTGGGCTCCCCTTGAGAGTTGGTCAGGGAGGCGATGGCGTAAAAGCTGCGATAGGCGTAGTAGTGGCCGTCGACAAAAACCATGCTCACTTTTTTTCCACTTTGCTTTCGGAAGATGGCTTGGAGCTGGGGCTTGCCTTGGCAGCAACTTCAGGCGGTTGAAGGCGCCACTCCATTCGGGGACCTTTGGTTGCCTCGATTCGTAGGCGAAGACGAGCGGGTTGCCCTTTGAGAGATTTTTCGGCGGAGCGGATGAGAAGATCGGCACGCTCTTGCGCGGTCTCCCACGATTCGGGCCCAGGTTCGGCACGCGCGGTCAGCTCGAGAACCCATTCGGGATCTAAAGAGGCGAGAGTTGGGGCGAGGGCGCCGAAGGCTTGAAACCCGGCGTTTCCGGAGGGCAGGCTAACCCCAGGGAGGATACGAATGGCGCCTTCGGTTTTTTCAATTGCCGCCCATGCGGGCAACTTTGCGGCGGACAGTTTTTCCGCAAAAGCGGTGATCGACTTGATGCTTTTCGCTTTTTCTTCTGGGGACGCTTGGGCCTTGGCCCGATCTTCGGCTGGGCGGGCGGTGGCCTGTTCTAATTTCTTTCGAGTGGCGTCGAGTTCGGATTTTCTTTGGAGGTAGGCGTTGCGGATCTGGTCGGTCGAAGAGGAGAGGGTTTTGAGACGGTGCATGGCTTGGCGCAGATCTTCACGGGACTCAGCCTGATCGGTGGCCAACTGCCGTTCGCGCATGATCCAGCCCGCAGCAAGGAGGGCGGCCAGCCCCAGCATGGCTACAGCAACCCAGCGATCCCATGGAGGTCGTGGGGAGGGTGATGGGGTAGAGTCCATCGGGAAAGAGTATGGAGGATTTCGAGTCGGCTCAAGCCACCCCTCGTGTCTTGCCCGCAGGGGAATGTGGTTCATGATTTCAGCTGATGTGGCGCTTTCGCTTATTTTTATTCCTGATGGGGTGGGGTGGAGTCAGTGCAGGCTGGACGGTTGAGGAGAAATCGTTCCTTTTTTCCCCTTTGGCGGAGGTCCCGGAGTGGCGCTTGCTCGACTCGTATCAGGGAGCGATTACGCAGGAAGAGTTTTCCAAGCGGTGTCAGCGAGTTTTTGATCCATCGGGGGCCTTAGCCAAATATTGTGCGATCGATGATCAGGGGGTGTCTGTTTATCGGGATGTGGGAAAAACGGAGTTGCTCTATCGGCTCAAATGGGCCGGAGAGAATGAAAAACGGGAAAAGGGGGAAGTCTCCTTTTGTTTGCCCGATCCTGAGATGCCGTTACGGGGGCAGGTAATCTGTTTGGACCCCGGGCACATCGGTGGGGATTGGGCGGATGTGGAGGAGCGGACCTTTCGAATTGGCCGGGACCGGCCGGTGGTGGAGGGGGAGTTAAATTTAACGACGTGCCGACTTCTGGAAGAGAGGCTGAGCCGTGCAGGGGCAAAAGTGGTGTGGACGCATAACGGCTTTTCTCCGACGACCCCGCTTCGGCCAAGTGATCTTTATCCCGAGGCGATTCAGTATCTTCTACAGGATTTTCGGTCTCGCAGGGTGCCGAGATACTCGATGAATGGATTGATTCGATGGAATGCGGAGCTGCTGTTTTATCGATCGGCCGAAATTCAGGCTCGAGCCCGGAGGGTGAATGAGGAGTTGCGTCCCGATTTCACGCTCTGCCTGCACTACAACGCCGCTCCGTGGGGGAGTCGGGGTCGGCCTAGTTTAACCAATGTTAGCCGGCTGGTGATTTTTGCGCACGGGGCATACACCGCGAGCGAGCTGGTCTATGACGATCAGAAGTTTCACTTACTGCGGAAGCTTCTGGAGAACTCGACTCCGGAAGAGGTGGGTCTGGGCGCGGAGATTGGCAAACAGTTTCAGAAAAAGTGGGGATTTCGTCCGGAAAATTATGCGGGTTCGGGTTATGCTTGTGCCTCTGGGGTGAGTCCGTACGTCTGGCATCGAAACCTGATTGCCAACCGTCTTTTCCGCGGGCCAACGGTTTTTGTGGAGGGACCCTATATGAATGATCGGACCGCTTACGCTTGGATTCAGGCGGGGGAGTATGAGGGGAAACGAACTTTTGCAGGTAAGGAGAGAGAAAATATCTTTCGCGAGTATGCCGACCAGGTAGCGGATGGTGTGATCGAGCGGTTTCGGACTCTTTCAGGTCGTTCCACAGCATTCACAAATTATTCCCCATAAAATATCTTCCCCCTTGCAGGTTGAGTGAGGCAGGGCAGTAAAGAGGTATGAAAACATTCCTGTCTCTCGCATTGATGCTGGCGGCTTTACCGACCTTGGTATTGGCGGATTTGAGGCTTCCACCCAAACCGACGATGATGGAGAAGCTGGGTCGCGGGTTGGCCAATGTGACCCTGTGTACTTCCGAGTTGTTTGATTCCCCTTACATCGCGACGCAAGAGGGTGGCGGGACGTATGGGGATACCTTTGGCTTTACCCAAGGGCTTTCCCGGATGGTGATGGATCTGGGTGTAGGGACTTTGGAGATGGCCACTTTCTTTATTCCGACAAAGTCGATGAAGATGCCGGCACACGATACGGGTCAGGTGGCTCCCTACCCGCCCGCCGATTTGAAAGACAACTGGTACTGAAACCGCCGGTGGGTTCGGCAGCTGAGCCGATCGAACTGACAATTTCGGAGCTGGCCTACGGGGGGGACGGGGTCGCTCGTCACGAGGGCCAAGTGATCTTTGTTCCGTTTACGGCTCCCGGGGAGAAGGTGAAGGTCTTGGTAACGGAAGTTCACAAAACTTTTTCAAGGGGCCGTCTCCTGGAGGTAATCGAGCCCTCTGCGGATCGGGTGGTCCCCCCATGTTCCCTGTTTATGAAGTGCGGGGGATGCGCAACGCAGCACTTGGCCTACCCAGCGGAGGTGAAGGCGAAGGTAGCGCAGATTGAGTCCGCGTTGCGCAGGATTGGAAAAATAGAAAATCCGGTGATTCGGCCTGCTTTGACTGGGCCGGAGTATGCGTATCGAAACAGGATTACGGTCCATAACAGCGAGGGGCGAATCGGTTTTTTGGGAACGGACGGGCGAACTTTGGTGGATGTTCCGCGCTGCTTGTTGGCGGCGGACGATGTGAATCAGAAGCTGGCGGTTCTGCGGGAGCGGCCGCGTCCGAGGCCCCACTATTCGATTCGGGCGGATGAGGTGCGGGGCGAGGCTTTTTATCAGGCGAATCGGCCTTTAGGAAAATTACTCCAGGAGCAGGTGGTCTCGGCCGTTCCGCAGGGGGTGCAGAGTGTTTTGGAAGGCTACGCGGGTACCGGTTTTTTCAGTGGGCCTTTGTCGGAACGTGGCATCCAGGTGGTGGGTGTTGAGTCAAGTGAGGCGGCAGTGCCGGCTTTTCAGCAAGAAGCTCCCAAGGCAGAGCTTTTGCAGGGGCGATTTGAGGACCGATTTGATGAGGCGCTGGCAAAGTTGGGATCGGGCCCCTCTTTCTGCTTGGTCAACCCGCCACGGGGCGGCTTGAGCCCAGATGCGCGGCGGCTTTTGAATCGGCCCCTGCCCTTTGAGGGGGTTCTTTATTTATCCTGTGATCCACCCGCCTTGGCTCGAGATCTCAAGTCATGGGGCGAGCAGTGGAAGCCGGAGTGGTTTCAACCGATCGATCTTTTTCCACGGACGTCTCACGTGGAGTGTTTGGTTCTACTAAGATCTTCAGCCTTGTCCCCAACCCATTCACTTCAGGGGGTAGGGGGAGGTTGACCCCCCCCAAGCTGGGAAGTAGTTCGGAAGGTATGAGGAGATTTTTACTAGGGCTTGGGATTGCGTTGATCGGGCTGGTGGCGCCAGTTCAGGCGTTGCCCCCCAGCGACTACTTTGCGCCCCCAGAGACGATGTACTCTTTTGCAGACTTTTGGGTGGTGCGCCCCTTGGACCTTGCGGTTTTGCCGATTACTGCAACGACGTGGTTAGTGAGTCTTCCAGTTACCGCGGCCTCGGGAACTGCGGATCAAGCGTATGATTTAATGATTCGGGATTTAACTCAGCATATGATGAAACGCCCGTTAGGGCAGTTTTGGGATTGGGAGAATCGGGATCAGTCGAGACCGGTGGTGATCAAGTTTACCGACGGCTATTCGATGGCGGAGCTTTCGCCGGAGCAAGAGAGAAAGTATCGGAGGGCCTTGCAGGAGCACGAGGCGCGGATTCTCGCAATTGAAAGGGAGGCCGAGCTACCGGAGAAAGATCGGGAAGCTTTGGCCCGCGGGGAAGAGCGGCGTTGGGAAAACGTGGTGCGGCTTCTTTTGTCGCTTTAAGACTTTTTCGATTCGAGTCGCGCGACGCGTGCGCGGAGCTCGTTGAGCTCGGCTTGGAGTTGCTGGAGAACTTTGTCGAGCGATTCGGAGAGTTGCGAAAAAGCGATTTCCTTTCGTTTTTCCGTGGGAGCTGTTGCGGCGATGCCATGGGACTGCAGCCAGCCTTGGGCGGCTTGCTCGAGGACTTCGGGAGGAAGGGAGGGAACCGGATGGCGGGCGGGGCGCGCGGGAGCTTTTTTTGCTTTGGGCATGGGGATTATCCCCCGACGAGTCGTCGAGCCTCATCGGCCAGAGCGGTGGTGAGATATCGTTCGCCGGTGCTGCAGCCTATGGTAACGATCATGTTTTCCGGGCGTTTGGCGACTTCTAGGGCGACATGAACATTTGCCCCGGTTGAAATTCCGACCAGCATGCCCTCCTCTTTGCAAATTCTGCGGGCCATAGCGAAGGCATCGTCGTTGCTCACGGTGATGACCTCATCAACGATATCAAGGTGGAGATTGTCTGGAACAAAGCCTGCGCCCGTTCCTTGAATTTTGTGCGGGCCTGGTTTTACGGGCTGGCCGGCGCGGGTTTGGGTGATGACGGGGGAATCTTTCGGTTCTACCGCAATAGCGCGAAAGGTTTTTTTACGGGATTTAATGACTTCGGAGACTCCTGTGATGGTG
>Ga0209401_1002824_pt1 | contig 11128 bp, 10 predicted proteins | sample M_140807_MF_Meta_FD_187318 | JGI IMG/M metagenome (GOLD analysis project Ga0209401, IMG submission 187318) | Freshwater microbial communities from Lake Montjoie, Canada to study carbon cycling - M_140807_MF_MetaG (SPAdes) (version 2) | ecosystem: Environmental > Aquatic > Freshwater > Lake...
TCTAACTCCTGGTAATTGTTGTCGCTCCACTAGGCCAGTCGTTCTAGTGGCAGGTTTATTTAGTACGCGCCTGCGCGGTCCCTTGCTAACGCTCCGCTAGTAATTCCGGTCTGACCACCAAAGGTAGCCTTCTCAAGTCCGGTAATCTTCTGACGCGCCTTACGCGCTTCTTCTGCACCAGGAATATTAAAGATTTCTTGCTCTGCTGTTGATTGTGTATAAGGACTCTCTTCGTAGATTGCAGCAAGTTGTGAACCGCGCTGTAATCCAGCTCCAATAGTTGAGTAGCCCTTCTCAGCTGCAGCCTTATCAACACCGTACTTACCGAGTTCTTCAGCACGTGCAAGGTTTGCCGCAAGTCCAGATTGAAGCGCAGCTCCACCGATTTCAGCAGCAGTAACCTTACGCTTGATACCTTCAAGTCCTTGTGCTGGATCGAGTGTATAAGCCAAGATATCGCCATTAGTAATATCAGGATAGAACTGCTTAAGCGCTGTAGTTACTTCTGGGTTAGCGTTAATAACACGCTTCTGTGCTGTAGCAATACGGTCTTCAAGTTCTACTGCAGATACATCTCCAGCAATAAACTTCTCAAAGCCTGCCTGCTTACCAGTAGGATCTTTAGTGTAATAAGATGCAGGTAGTCCATAGTTACGCATAATCTCTTGGTACTGGTCTTCTAATCCAATATATTCTGCAGGGCTTAGTGCTCGCAGACCAGCTTTAATTCTGTTTTCATTTGCTGCAAAGCGATCTTTATATGATTTTGTATTTTTTAGTTCAAGAGCAAATTGTGATGGTGATACATCAGATTGAAGGAGGTACTTAACATCTTCTACCAAGCTACCTAGCCCATAGTTATTAAACTCACTATAAAGAATATCGTAAGCAGACTGACGATCACGAAGATCTGCTGCTGCTTGTGCAGCTTTTTGCTGTGCTAAAAGAAGGTCTTGTGTTGCTGAAGTTGTAGATGTAACAGGTATAATCGGAGCAACTGGAACTACAGGCACAACTGGTGTTTCTTTAGGTACTGTTACATCAGGTACTACTGGTGCCTCTGCTACATAATTTGGTGATGAAGGAATACGTGCTTTAAGGCGTGCATCTGATTCTGCAATGTTTGCATCTTGAGCAGCTTGCGCTGCTTGTTGAACAGTTGCTGCAGTAGTATCTGTTTGACCAGATATAGTCATTGGAGTTGTAAAAGGTTTTGCTTTTGTTGTGGCCATAATTACCCCATAAATCCAAAGTCTTTGAGCACTTTTGAAGCAACATCAGATGCTTCAGAGCGTGCTTGGTTTGTGTACTGCCAACGGTTGTCCTTACGGAGTGCTCGTTGATACTCATATAAAGACATCTCCTTGTCTGGCCCGATGGCCATACGAAGAGTAGGGTCATCAAGAGTGATGCTATTAGGGTTAATTTCTAAAGTACTAGCAAGAATGCTCTTGTATGGAGAATAGACTGTTGAAAGGTCAACGCCAGAACTTACAAGTTTCTTGACCTGATCTGGTAGACCGAGTGCTGCAGTTTCTCTAATAGTATTTTTAATTACATCAACCTTTTCGCCCGCCTTAATGCGCTCTTCAAAGTTGGCTATCTGGTCTGCGTTAAGTGTGATGCCATTAGCCAAGGCTGTCTTCATTAAGTCTTGTCGAGTAGTCTCAACTGCACTAGCTTCCGCAGTTGTCTTCTTAGCCTTGAGTGCCGTGAGTTCTGCAGCAAACTTCTTGTCCTTTTGAATTGTTTCAATAAGGAATTGTTCTTCGTCAAGACCACCAGTAACAGTTGCTGTTAAGACGCCATTCTTAGTGACATACTTAGTTTGTTTTGCTGCTTTCTTTTGAGCAGCAGTTAACTTGTCAGCAAGATATGTTACTTCTTCAGGTGTTGCCTCACGATTTAATAGTTTAGTTGAAAGGTCTTGAACTACTCCCGCAATTTTGGTTGGGTCCCAGATTGAGATATCTTGACGAACAGAAGGCTGAGTTGCTGCAGCTCCTGCTACTGGTTCTGACTCCTGTGTAAGATAATCTCGTACTGTAAATTCTCGACCAAGTTTTGCAGATTGAAGAGCAGCTGCCTGTTGTGCTGAAACGTATGCATTAACTAAAGCATCAGAATACTTACCAGTAGTTGATACGTTAAATTTAGCATTCTTAAGAAGTATTGCTAGTTCTTTACGTTGAGCCGTAGTCATATTATAAATTGCTACAGCGGTAGGATCTGTTGTTCCTTTTGTCTGAGTACCAGTACGAGTTGCATATGGGTCTGGAGTAGACGAAGACATAGAGGACCCACTAGGTATGGAATCAGTTTTCCAGTTATTGTAAAATGCTGGTGTATCTGCCAATTTAGTCTCCAATTAGTCTTGAGAAAAGAACATTGTAAGCGTCGTCAGCATTAGCATTTTCTGCTGCTATTGCAAGAAGCTGTGTTTTAACATTCTGCTTGAGTAAATCCTTGTATGCTGATGCACTTCCACTTGAGCCAACTACAAGGTCGCGTGTATAAATATAGTTGTTATAGATATCAGACATCTTCTTAATAGAGTCAAACGCCTTTGGGTCAGCCTTGCGTGCTTCAGTACCATTCTTATCAATCATATTCTGAAGGTCTTGATACGCTATCTGGCGTGCTCTCTGTCGTTCTGATCCAACACCAAGCTCTGCTTGAAGAGAAGGACGTGCGCCCTTAAATTGCTTTGCCCAAGTATCCCACTGAAGTTTTAACTGAGTTTTCTGGGCATCATTGTATGTGCTTGAAAGTTCTGCCTCGTAAGCATCTTTCTGGTCATAATAGAACTGTACGTCACGAGCCGATTGTGTATCTTGAAGGAAGTTATCAATCGTCTTGCTGTACTTAATACCAGACTTAAAGAGTAAACGATAAGCGTCAAAGTCAAAGTCTCCAACTTTTGGCATCAAGAATGGAGCACCTTGTGGGTACTTGTTAATCAAGTCTGAGTTCTTATCAAGCCATTTAGTAGTTGTTGCTACTGCACGCACTACTGGCACTACGTTGTCATCTGATTCAGAGACTGTGTATGGCATTTGATCTGGATACAAACGCAACCATTCACCCATAGCCTTATCAAGGCTACCGTCGTACTTGTTAATAAGGTTGTTAAAGACTTGCTTAAAGTTTACGCGTTCATTGGCTCTAGCCCAATCAGCCATTTCTGACTTCAAGGTTACTTGTGGTGATGCTGGAGCAAAGAATCCAAAGATAAAACGAACAGCGAGAACGCTTACTGTTGCAGCGCCAATCTTTTCTTTATAGTCAGCAAGTTCGCCAGGTGATGGTGGTATCCATTCGCCTGTCTGTGCATCATATGTTGGCTTTACACCGTGACCAGTAGCCTCAAGGTATGTTGCTGCTTTACGGAATGCTGATGCGTACTGGGACTGCCGTTCATTTCTATCTAATGTAGCTAAGAAACGTGAAATGTGTGCAGGAAATATAGCGTTAACCATTGGTTGATCTTGAGCATATACTCCAAGGAAGACCTTCTCATATTTATCAAGTGCAGGAACTGCATTGAATACGAACTTCATTGGAATTGCTGCTACTGGACCAGCAAATGTTGGGAACAATGAATCTGGGTTCATTGACGGTGTAAGCATATTGAGCTTACCGCCAAAATCTACAGGCATTGGAGCCTTGAATGCTTCAGGTGCTCCAAAGAACTGAGCAACATTGTTCATTGTCTGATATACAGGAGTTAGTCCTGGATAGAAGAAATATGAATCTCCGTTATCGTCCTGCTGTACAAACCCAGAGTGTGTAACTCCTTCGTATGTAAGTGCTAAACGACTAATAGATTCTGGGTTGTAGCGTACTGTGCGGTAAACGCGACGATAGAAGTCCTCAGTAGCACGATAGAATCGTGCAAAGTTACGACTTGCCATAGCCAACTGGCTACGCACAGCAGGGTTGTCTACAAAAGCAAGGACTCTGTTCTTGGCAAGTTCTTCAGTAAGAGCAACAATCTCTTTCTTAGCGTTAACAATTCCTGCTTTAAGAGCATCGCCTTCAAGTCCTGCAGTAAGAGCATCTGTTATGCGCTTCTCAAGACCTGACTCAGCCATCTCTTTACGAACGCGAATCATCTCATTGATTACAATAGGCTCACGAGAGAAGCGAGCATTAGCCTCGCCCATTGCATCCCAAGCCTTATCAGTAAGGCTTACCGCAAAGTTACCCGTGTCAGAAACCGGTACGAGTGTTGGACCAGAGATGAACTCTGGAGTTAACTCTGTGCTCATACGATCTGGCAAATCTTCAAGGCTAAGTTTCTTAGCAGAAACTACATACTCGCCGTCATCACCAAGTGTGCGTACCTTTGCAAGAAGGTCTTCATTGATATCACCGTTACGCTTTGAGTAAAGGTTACGAACTGCATCGTATGCTTTCTTAGCGTGTACGTTAATGTTTCCACCGACTGATTCATCGTATAGCTGGAAACGATTACGCTGTGATGGAGTCAAGTTGCGTAAATAGTCTGCCATTGCCTCAAGAGCCTTTGGCTCATCGTTAAGATGCTTAACTGCAATCTGTGCAAGTTCATCTGTTGATGATACGCCTAGTTGTACAAGCCAAGAGATACGGTTCTGTTGGTTTGCTACTGGGTTAAACTGAGTAAATGCTGAGTCTCCCATAGCCTGCTTGTAAGCAACGCCATCAATTTCAATAGCGCCCATCTTGCCATACTTAGTAACATCATCGCTTACTTGTAGGAACTGGTCTGCACCGCGAAGGCCGTTCTTTCCACCTTCGGAAATAGCACGAAGTGTGTCATCAAGGTTTCCATACTGTGCAATCTCTGCAAGATATTCAGAACCTTTTTTATCTACAATGTGACCAAGACCATCGTGCAGAATTGCATCTGCCATAACTTGACGCACATCGTTTGGACTCTGTGCTTCTTTTACTTTAGCAGCATACTTCTTAAGGTCTTGACGACGTACAAGTTTATTAAGAACTCCTACTTCTCCTGCTTCAAGATCAAGAGTAAGTGCTTTCTTTCCTACAGTCTTAAGGGACTCATCTCCAGTAATGCCTTTAGCAAGGCGTAAGCGTGTAGAAAAAGCGCGTCCTTTGACAATTCCCCAAGCAGAATCACCTACTGCAAGGTGCATCATTAAATCTTCTGTTGCGTTACGAACAGCAAATCGAGGACCAGCAAGAGTTCCAATAACCCAACCTGATAATACTTTATCTACCCATCGTTGATGAGATAGACCCATTATCTTACCGATTAAGCCTGAACGTACAGATAATCTATCTAGGTCTACCACAGATGGAACTGCGATACCAGATGAAAGTTGGTATGGGAACAAAGCAAGTTGCTGTTCACCAAACTGTGCAGGGTTTCCTTTGTTTACGCCATTGACAACAATATCAGCTGCGTATCTTTTTTCAAGACCACGACCAGCAAACTGCTCCATATAAGAAGCACCAGCCTTGGACTTAGATACGCCACGAATTTCAGCAACAGTATTCCAAAGACCTGTAAAGATTTGCTTACGCTGACCTTCAGATCCTGCGTCAAAAGCCTCAGCAATCATCTTGCTGTGGTAACGAGAATTAGCAAGACGAGCTACGCGATATACTTGAGTAGAAGCATCTGCTGACATTACATCAAAGAAACCATCTTTGAAATATGGGATAGTTGTAAACTTAGCTGCAAAACGGTCAATACGTCCTTGAATCATATCAAGTGGCATACGGAACGCACCAGTAGGACCTTTTGCTTTAGAGATAAAAGATTCATACCCAGCGATACGAGAAGGGTCATTGATTAAACCTGTTGCAATATCAGCATACTCTGGCTCTGATCCATACAAGGCTGCGATAATCTTACGACCAGAAGCATCAATATCAATTACTTTATTTGCGCCTGTATAGAAAGCAATGCGTGCTTTGCGTGCTGCATCAAGGCGTGGAATCAGGGGAGTTTGACGAGCAGGTTGTCCTGAAAGAATTGTTTTAACATCTTTAATGTTAGCAAGATAGTTCTTTGCTGTAGGTGCGTCTTTGACGCCAGCCTTGATGAACTCATCTACGGCAGCTGGACCAAACTCTGGAGCAATACGCTTAAGTTTGGTAGTTGCTTCTGTTGCTGCTGTAATGTCTTTTGATGCACGAGCAGTCTTAAGATTCTCAAGTTCTTTTCCATATGAATCAAAAAAGTTAATTACTTTTGGATTAGTAAAAGCAGCATCTAACTTTTCAGGAGTGCCGATAATCTTAATAAGCGCATAGTTGGCGGCGTCATAGGCTTTCTTGGCTTTACCAAGAATAAGCGTAGGATCAGTGAAGATTCTATAAAGTGCATCGCCAGTACCAGAAATTCCTTTGTAAAGGAAACCAGTACCTTCTAAAGAACCTGGAAGAAGAGCATTACCAATTTCGCGTCCAGGTGAGTACTTAGCGGCAACTACTGCATCGTAAGTATCTTGAAATAATGGGTCCTGCTTTTTGCTTGCTTTAGCAGCAATCTGCTTTTCTGCTTCAGTACCAGTAGCAATAATTTCGTCTAGAGGCATTCCATTAGCGGCTTTAATAGCAACGCTTACTCGATCTGGTGAGTATTTAACCTTAGCCTTTTCAATGCGTGTTGGGTCAAAGACAAGGTCACCCTTATCATTAGAACCATCCCAAGCTGCTTTAAGACCTGACAAACCTTTATATTGATTGCCTGGTTGAGCGCCTTCTAATTGTTCCGCTACTTTAGTAACACGATAAAGACGTGTCATAAAATCTGATGCTTCATTTAGTCCTGCTAAAGCAGCGCCACCGGTGTAGTGCCAAGCACTACCCCACCAACCACGCTTCTTTTCAGGTTCTTGCCCGTTAAATGTTACAAGGGCAGTCTGTTGATCTTGAGGAAGTTGACTGTATTTCTGCTGAGCCTGAGCAGGAGGAAGGTCTAAAAGATTCTTATGTGTATCAAGCAAACTGGATAAAGCGTCAACTTGCTTTTGCTCATTAGGATTAAGTCCAGCTTGTGTAGCAGCGAGTTTAAGGTTCGTGCTAGGCATTAAAGTCCTCTTGAAGCAGCTTGCTGATAAAGTATTGTTATCTCACCAGTTGTGTCATAAGGCAAAAGTTTTGCCAAAGTATCTGAAAGTTTTTCTGTTGTACGGGCTACGCCTAGAACTTCTGAACCAGCACCAGGACCAACATTGATTCCAGTAGTAATAGGTTCACTAGGACGTTGTGATGGAGCATATAATGATGTAATTGGTTCTTGTGCTGCTGCACGAACTTCTGCAGCTGGCATACCACGTACTTCGCCTGCCTTAGCAAGTGGAGCGCCTGCTTTAATAGCGGCTGTATCTACACCTTCTCCGTAGGCAATAGAACCCATCTGTAAATTATCTGTACGTGTTGAATATTTTCCAGGACCTGCAGGGCCAGCCAATGGATTCATTGGGGCTGTTGTCATCGGTCCTCCTCTAAAGTTTCTAAGTCTTGCGCCATCTGCTCCCACGCCTGATTAGTTTCAGTCTTGTGGTTAGCGTGGTAAATACTTAATTCATATAATGATTCAAAAAATCCTGATGCAACCTGCGATAAATTATATGCAGTTTCTGCAAGTACTACTACCAAATCAGAAGAGCGTACAGGACGACGAACTTTATTATTGTCCATTGTCCTATACGCCTTCCATTAAATTTGTTAACCCTTTTTAGTCTTCTTGCCTGGACGGCCTTTTGCCATCATTCCGAAAAATACCTTGCCACCTGCTGGCTTAGAGGTATCCATCTTGCCTTCCTTCGGCGCTGACATCGGCGCCTTAGCGCGTGATCCTTTATTCATATTTACACCTCCTTCGCTTAAGCTGCGCCGGTAATACCGGCTAGTAGTTGAGCTATATCTGGACGTTGACCAGCAGCAGGGGCCGTCCCACCTTGTTCTTGTGGAGGTTGCGCTGAGGCTGGGGCGGGGGCCGCACCTGCCGCTGGAATCTGTTGCTCCATACCTGGTGCCATAGGTGGCATCTCTGGGGTTGGTGCTGGTTCTGGTGTAAATGCTTTTTCAATAATGTTTTCTAAGGCTTGTCCCTTTTGGCGACCTTGGATAACAGATGCGATACGGCTGATAATCTGTGAAGGGTCTTGGCCCTGCGCCGCGAGAGCCGGTATTGCCTGTGCATACTGAGCAACAGCAACACGCAAAGAATCGCGCATCTCTTCAATGTCAACACGTTGTTCCTCTTGTGTAACGTTAAGGTCCATTGGAATCTCACGACGTACATAGTCACGTGAGACGAGCTTATCTGAACGCATTTGTAGTAAAGCGATGATGGCACGGTTAGGATCCATACCAGACATAATGCCGTAACGGACATCTACGCCGTACTCGCCCTTAATGTCGCGGGATGGGATGTACTTAAGTACGTAAGGTGTTCCATCATCTGAACCCTTGATAGTCTTTGGAATACCACCAAAGATTTTCTCATCTGCTTCAAAACAGATAGCGCTAAGTTCTTGGAACATACGAGCAAACTGTGCTTGTGCTGCCTTAATCTGTGTATCAAATCCAGCCTGAAGTGCTTGCACACCGCGACCTGTAACAACGGAAGCATCAATGTTACCTGAACGAGATTCAGGGTAACGAGCACCCATACGAAGTTCACGCTCTAGTACGCCGGATTCAGTAAAGACTCCAGGTGGTAGTTCAAGTGGTACACGACGAATACCTTGTGGATTAGCAGAACGCATAATTGCGTCTGGTCCAAGAGCAAGTTCCTGTACATCTTGTGGAATAGCAATAGGTGCTTGAATAGACTTCTCAGCTGCCTGAATCTGCAAGATAGCAAAGCGAGCACGAGCAAGCTGAACGGAGAGTACATCATCAAACTGACCGCGTGCTTCTCCATCTAAGGATGCACGCATAATGACAGATGCCATTGCCTTACCTAGTACGTTAGGTGTACTAGATAGTACTAGGTTCTTACGCTCTGGTAAGTAGAGTAGGTCCTGATCCTTGTCGTGGTACTTGACCATTGAGACATACGGTGAAGCTAGTTGATACTGATTGCGACCTAAGATTTGATCATAAAACTCTGGATATTGTGATGCTAGCGTCTCAGCATCTGTAACAATAACCTGTGTGATAGATAGAACTCGACCATAACGGTCTAACTCTGGGTATGTACCAAATGGGTTAAGCATACGGATACGAGGATTGTTGTCATCGTAATCCATCTCAACCATACCAACACCTAGACCGTAGGTGTTATACCAGTCGGCTGCGGTATACATCTGCAGTTGCAAGTCAGAGTTTGAAACATAGAAGTTAGCAATGCGGGTACGAGTATCTGCAGCCTTACGAGCCGTATCAGAAACCATATTGGTTGCTGAGCAGTTAAAGGATGGCAGTGGTGCCATTGCTTCTGCTAGGTCGCGTGCTGCTACGTCAATGAAGTTGGCAACGAGAGGCTTAGGATAGTCCTCCGAGAACATAGATGGAAATACCTTAGAGATATCTCCTTGACGCACGGAAAGCACGTCGCGCATACGCTGATCACGCGCTGATGAGCGTGTGCGTAGCCGCGATAGTTTCGCGTCAACTTCTTTGACTGATAACAATGGGGTTCCTTAATTAGCTGTGTTTGGGTAGATGCCAGTCTTCTTAGTAATCTTTGCCTTCTTCTTTTGACCTTCAAGAAATGCTTTTTCAGAAGATGTAAGTGGCTTCTTAGGCTTTGCTGTTGCTTTTGGTGTTGGCTTCTTCATTGTTGCCATTATTTACATACCCTCTGATGCTTTTTTAACGCGAGATTTAGTTTCACGATTAACAACATTTTGAGCACGTGATGCTGTACGACCACGGTCATTCTTAATACGATTTTCAACAATAGGAATTAACTTTTGTTTCATTGCAAGTTTTTCTGCTGGCTTTAATCCAAGGCCCGCAAGTCCTGCGTTAACATATTTGATTGCAGCAAGTTGTGGGTTAATGCCTGTGCTTTTTATTGTTTCTGTCTTTAGTACTTTTCCTGCTTTTGATGCCATTGTTATCTCCCTAGATTACTCTGATTTTGTTTTGATCTGCGAACGCTTCTTCAAGGTTGATGACTGTTCGCTTGCCTAGCTCGTGGCGAGATAGGAATGGGTTCTTCATATGATGGGTTGCATACTGTCCGTAGTTGAGCATCTCACGTGCTCTAATTTCACAGAACCACAAGGCCATCACCATATCGGTCTTACCCTTAGTCGTTGGAGTCCAGGTAATTAACTGCTCTATCAGAGCCTTGATGTTCTCAGTCTGATCTGATGGAAGGTATCTCGATGGTGCTTACCATCAAATTGCTTAGTACCAAAGAGGGTAGCCATAGATGCCACACCGAAACCGGCATCCCATTTATTAGAGCCAGTGTGGTGTTCCTTAAATGCAACGCCTCGTGAGGCTAGGTGCATACGGATGCCTTCGTCCTGCGTTAAGAAGGACTGGAAAGCGTTCTTTTCGATGATCCACTCTGACGGAGAGTAGATTGCTGTCCAATCAAAAATAAGATTACGGATATCGGCTGGAGACGGACGGCTAATTTTAATAGCATCTACTATGTACCTCTTGCTCGTTGACCGGTCAATGGCGTAGCAGATAGCTGCAGTATCACCAATCATTGCAGGGTCTAGCCCGCAGATATAGGTAAAGCCGTTTAAGTCTCGTGGATGGCCTGGGTTGCCTGCAACTAGGTTGCCAGCCTTACGCATTCCATCAATGGAGCCTTTTACACATACGGGGTCAAAGGCAGCGTTCTCAGATACGTCCTGTTGTTGGTAGACCAAAGCCCACGTACTAGCATCCATCGCTTGGCGTTCGTTGTAAAGGTTGCGCCCATTCCATCTAGGATATAAGCCTTCATCGTTCTTATCAGATTCTTCTTGTCCATCAAAGGGCGCATCAGATGCGGGCCATAAAGTAACCCACTTGTCTGGGTCTTCGTCCACCTCAAGAAGGGCTGGCATAGCCAAATACTTCCAAGGGACAAGACCGCCTGGGTATCTATCCTCTGAGCGTAGCTCGCGGTATAGGTCTACAGAGGCTACTCGTGTACCAATAATAATTAACTTGCCCGTAGGGTTAAGACGGGAACGCACGTCCTGGG
>Ga0209401_1002832_pt1 | contig 11097 bp, 26 predicted proteins | sample M_140807_MF_Meta_FD_187318 | JGI IMG/M metagenome (GOLD analysis project Ga0209401, IMG submission 187318) | Freshwater microbial communities from Lake Montjoie, Canada to study carbon cycling - M_140807_MF_MetaG (SPAdes) (version 2) | ecosystem: Environmental > Aquatic > Freshwater > Lake...
ATCAATTCCGCTCATGTATCTAAGCATGGCATTCCTCCTATGTGCGATGAATGTATCGCTAAGAATTGGAGGCGGGTTAATGTCTGATTACCTTAACTATCTAGATGAGGTCTATACTGATCTAGTCGCTGAGTATGGTGAGGGGATAACCCTCGCATACCATCAGGCCAATGTTGCGGAGATGTGAGGCAACTCACACCCCAACACACCCCATATAATTGGAAAATGTCAGCGATAACTGATAGAATAATAACTCAAACAAAAACGAAAGGTGGTCATAAATGACTTACACTATAAATCTAGAAACCTTCAATGGTGCTACTAAAAAAATAAACCTAACTACTAAAGGTCAGGTTGCTGATTTTATAAATACTTATCCAAACCAATTACCTGTTGGCGTATCTGTTAAAGTATCTTGTGATATGCTTGGCGTTCGTGGAACTCTTAGAGGAAAGGCGTTAGTATAATGATAAATTCTGTAATGACTTTCCCTTGCGATACCTGCGATAATCAAGGTTATATCTTTTGGGGTAATGAATTAGACTATGATGTAGAACCTTGCTCATGTAAAGATTTTACACTTGGCACTTTATTTACTACTAAGGAGAACGACTAATGACTAGAAAAGACTATATACAAACCGCTAATATCTTAAAAAGTTTTATAGATGAAATCCCACAAACCACTTATGAGGATTTAATAGATAGTTTTTCTGATTGGTTTAAATCAGATAACGAAAACTTTGATTTTGCAAGATTTGAGAAGGCTTGCGGAATTGATGAAATTGGTTTAATTCCTGCTGGTTCTGAAATGTGGAAGGGGTAAATAAATGATAACTGATTTAGATGTGATTGCAATAATTATTGCGTTAACTGGTTGTTTAACTGTTATGTTTTTATTTTGGAAACAAAATATTGCACAACAAAAAGAAATTCGCAGATTGCGAAATGAATTGCGTAAAGCATTTAAAGTATAAATAAAAATTCCTGAGCAAGAATAAAAACTGCTCAAACATTTGTTCGAAAAACCCGGCGCAGGCGGCGTGTCGCAATCTATAGATGACCTTTACGTGTGGTTAAGATCACACCCCAAATTCCCCAGATTAAGGCGTTTAATTGGATATTGTCAGTCGTATCTGATAGGATAAAGATATAAAGAAAGAAGGAACAAATGGGTAAAGTAAAAGAAGCACTAATGGATATACTAGAGCACGAATACTGCTATGGCTATGGTTGGATATATCAAGGAAATAATGTAGACTTTGATAGTGAGCCTTGCGAGTGTAATCCTCACGCTATCTCCGCTGATGAACTAATGGATTGGAAACTAAACTAATGGATAACGAATATAACTATTCACTTACTACTTCCTATGACGGGGAGTTAATTCATACCCTGCGAGTTAGCGATATGCTAGAGGCAGTAAACGCTTGGACTAAATGCGTGGACTATGGAACAGCCAAACAATACGCAACCTATAACTTGTCAGACCCTACGGGTAAGATGTATACTAAAACCTTCTACACTAATGGAGAGGTCGTAATTAAATAATGGGAAGCATAACAGCCATAGGTCTAGCGGATACAACGCTAGACTTAGAAACACAATTAAAATATCACTTACAAGGTAATCATTATCCACCAATACCAACAATAATGGTTCAGCCATGTATTGAGGCTATTGACGCATACTACGATAAAGAATATAGTCGTAAAATAGAGTTGCCAGTTGTTGATGGCTTTCAAATTAGTTGGAAGGGCAACACTTGGACTACCGCCAGCGCATTGGTGGCACACGCACACCTAGAGTGGTTCATTGAGCCTAGCGATGAGTAAAGACTTACAGGATAAGTTAGACGCAGTTGCTAAAATTCTAGAGCCTATCCTATGGGAAATGCTAGATGAAATTGAGGCTGAATAAATGGCTGCTACAATGATGAACATGGAATTAAAGAAAGTTGATATTCTCAAACCTTCTATGATGATGGTTGGAGATTTTATTGACTATAATGGTGAGGTAGTAGAATTATTATCTATTGACTCAGATGATAAACAATACTATTGGTATGCAGAATATCAAAATGAGTTTGGTGAAAAGGATATTGCTCAGTTTGTTGATAGTGAATACTATGATTGGTATATTCACTTAGAATAATTTTTCTGCACTTCCCCGCAGAAAAACCCGGCACTGCCCGATTTGTCCGTTTTGTACCTTACGTACACTTGATATTTTCTCCGTATTCTGCTAAAATATTTATATGACAACACCACAATTAAAAAGATCACACGATAGAAAGGTGGCTAATCTTGTTACAAAAAATGGAAAGCAAGCCGCAATTGCAAACACATTCGGGCTACCCGCTGGAAAGGCTTATTCATGCCCTGGTGCCACTAGCATTTGTGAGAGCGTTTGCTACGCAGGAAAACTTGAAAAGTTATTCAAAGGAGTAAGGACTAACTTACTACACAATTGGGAGTTATTAAAAAACGCAGACGAATCAACGATGATAAGTCTATTAGAGAATATGATTGTTGATTTTAAAAAAGATTGTGAAAAGAAAAAAGCACCACTGCTATTTCGTATTCATTGGGACGGCGATTTTTTTAATGATACCTACACCAACGCATGGAAGCAGATCATCCTTAATCATACAGATATAAAATTTTGGGTGTACACAAGGGTAGAGGCTGCAGCACTAATGCTTAAGAATATCCCTAATCTATCTTTATACTATTCAACAGATAGTGAGAATAAACAGATAGGCGTTAGTCTTAAGAAAGATCATGGCATACGCCTTGCATACCTTGCACAAAATTTTGCCATAGGTCAGGCAGACATGAAAGAATTATTTAACCGCCCTGGCGCTAAGTGTCCTGAAAATCTAAAAGCCATTCCACTTATCTCAACCGCTGGCTCGGCTTGCGTATCTTGTGGTTTGTGTGTATACTCTAAGAGCGACATAGTTTTTTCATCATCTAAGAAATAAGGGGCATATGGAGATACTAATAGTATTATCACTCATATTCTTGTATATCCTATTCGCAGGTATGGGGCATTAGTGTGATATATCTCACATCTCAATATATGAGATTATCCATGAGATAATTTGTATTTTTGACCAAAAAATGTTAAACTAATATAGTAAGCAAAAACCAACAAGAAGGAGAACCATGTCCGTATCAAACGCAACATATAAAGTAGGCGACACCTACACATCACAAAAATCAAAGGTAGTAGGAACTATTACCGAAATTGTGCCAACCAATAAAAACACAGTTAGAGTTAAGTTAGATGTTAATGGCTCAACTCGCTGGACTACTTGGACAGCAAAGAACGCTTAATCTTAGCCTAGTGGCTAAAGTCCTGAGCATGACGACAAACTGCTCAACTCAAAGCCCCACTAACAGAAATGGAAACCACTACAATGGCAAGAACCAAACCCATCAGCGTAAAGATACCTACTGCTAAGGTTATTAAAGCCTTAGAAACAAAGTTAGCAGAAACAAAGGCTAACTACGCAAAGCAAGACGAGAACGAAGCAAAGTTCCAACTCAAACTAGATGCTTGGAAAAAAGAACTATTTGCTTTTGCTATCGCCAATCTTGATAAGGCAGAAAACACACGCACCAACTATCGCTCATACAGCCAAAACCTTAATGTTGATTTTGATATATCAGTTAAGGAAGGCGAGTTCCCTAAAGAGCCTGAAAAGGACTATGAGGAAATCCACCGCCATACTTACAACGAGATGGTAGAGGAAATGTCTAACGCTATCCGTATTTTACAAATGACGGAGGAGGAAGTGGTTAGCACTTCTACCTACAACGCTATCGCTAGATACCTTTAATAGTTTGGGGGTATTTGACTATGCCCCCAAAATATGTTAGACTAAATAAGTAATGACCCACCAACCACCACGAAAGGAAAATCATGACACTAGGCGGATACACATACCAAATTGGTGATTTATTCACCACTAGTAAAACAGGCGTAACTGGTAGAATTGTAAAGTTCTCACCAATTAACTCTAAACTTACTAGAGTATCTCTACAATTAGCAAATGGCGCACAACGCCTTGCTATGGTAAGCACAACTAAATAAATAATCTTGGGGTAGGTTTGTAACGTGTAATCACTTAAGTCCCTGCCCCAACCATATTTATCTCTGATAAGCACTTGGCTTAATTGCTAAGTTATTCCTGAGATAAGACGCCTGAGCATGCGTTCTAAACTGCTCATCTTTTAATTGCTCCCGCAAAAATCCGGGCACATGTGATGTAGATCACGTCCCATTATGTGAGACTAATTAAGATCTTAACTTGCATTTCACAGGCCATGGTGATATTATTGTATTAACAGAAAAGGAACCCCTAATGAGCGAAGTAATGACACAGGAGCAGTTATCTGTTCCATACAATCCTAACCTACTTGTAACCTACAAGGCTATACCTAACACCTATGCAGCACCTGAAAGCCCTACATTCATGACTGATAAGGTTACTGATCTTGAATGGGAACTACATCAAGGCAGAACTAATGCCGATCGAGCAGCAGAGCGTCGTGCAGACATTGCATGGCTTGAAGATCAAATTCCTGAATGGTATGATCCAAACTATGACAAAGAGGATGTCTTAAAAGCGCTAGCAGAGCACTTTGCTATTAATCCTATGAAACAGATGAGTGTGTATGGAACTGTTACATTCAGTGGAACCATTAGCATTCCATTATCAGAGATTGAAGACTTTGACTTAAGCAATGTGACTATTGACGCTGAGGTAAGTTCATATGAGTATGAAGCGGACCTAACTGTGGACGATGTGTCACTTGAGGAGAACTAATAAGAGATCTGTAGCAACCGCTGCAGGGACCGTTTAAATTTGATAGGGGGCTATCAACGTCGTGGGCCAAGACGTAAAACTGGCCCTAACAAAAACCCGGCCCCGCCCGAAATGTCCGATTTATACCATTTAAGAAGATTAAACCATTTTCCCCAGTCCTATTTGACATTGTCTGCCATGACTGCTAAACTTAGTTAAAACAACCGAAAGGATAAAAATGGCTCATGATTTAGAAACTCAAAATGGCGTAGCAAGTTTTGCCTCATTTAGAGAGCCTGCATGGCACAATCTTGGCACAGTATTTGATACTGAAAAAAATACAAGTGAAATGCTTGTTGCTGCTAATCTTAATAATTGGAATGTTAGACTAGAGGATTTAGAAATCCCCACCAGTCTAGTATCTGATAAACAATACCAATATGTTGTCCGCACTAACCCTACCGATAAATCTCAAACTGATGTTTTGGGAATTGTTGGGCAGCGTTATGTTCCACTACAAAATGAGGATTTATTCGCATTTGGCGATAACATTTTAGATGGTGGTGGGCGTTGGGAAACTGCTGGCTCAATTAGCGGTGGGCGTGTAGTATTTGGCTCATTAGCATTAGAGCGTGAAACCGTATTAGACCCTAATGGCGTTGCTGATGTAGTAAAGACTTATTTACTTATCAATACTTCACATGATGGTTCAATCGCTATTCAAGCAAGCATAACACCAGTTCGTGTTGTGTGTGCTAATACTCTTAATGTTGCACTTAATCGCACTAAGAAAAAAGATGGCGTAAAGCAATCTTTCAAAATCCGTCATACCCAAACTGCTGAGGGCAAAATAACTGTTGCTCGTCAAGCACTAGGCATGGCTAACGCTTACATGACTGAGTTTGATAAAATGGCTCATGCTATGATAGCAAAAGAAATCTCAGCACAAGATTTCAATAACATTATTCTTGCTGCTTACCCTAAGCCAGAGTTAGACACTAAGGGTGCTGTAAAGAAATGGGAAAATAAAGTAGATATGATTAACGATATCTATACTGGTGAATATAACGGAATGATTAGTGGTAATGCTTGGGGTGCGTTCAATGCGCTAACTGAGCGTTTAGACTGGTATCGTTCATCTCGTAGTGCAAATGGCGAAAGCATGTTTGCTGCTGCTTCTGGATTTGACCCTGCTACCAATGCAGAAAAAAATCGTTTGCTAAGTATTGTTCAAAATACTTTACAAATAGTTTAGCAATAAAATCCTGAGCAAGATTTAAAACTGCTCACCATTGGTTCTGTAGCATAGTTGGTTAATGCGCTACCCTGTCACGGTAGAGATCGTGGGTTCAAGTCCCATCAGAGCCGCCCCGGATTTTCTTTATTTAAATAATAACACATCATTACGTTATTAAGAACACTTGACTTTTTCCCCAGTTGCCTGTAAAATATTAATATGACCTTAACCGTAGAAATATATGAAATGGATTACTCATGCTCTCCTGGTGGAGTTAATTGTTGGGAAGTATCTACCAATGATGAGTTATGCACCACTGGCTTTAAAACCGCAGGGGAAGCGCTAGAATATGTACTTGACAAATATCCAAACCATGAGTTACAATTAAATGTCAAATCCCTCAACTGGTACTTTAAGGAGTATGCAGATGAATACGCAGTATAAACCATACACCATAGACGAACTTTGTCAAACCATATATGAGACTAATCTAGAACACATTCAGTATATAGATGAGATGAATGCTGGTGATTGTGATTGCCGTGTTCATATCACTCTTAATACTATTGTTGAATACTGGGGTTAGTAATGGACCACGGTGAGATCTTAGATAAGATTATGGAACTTATAAACACAGACGGAGAGATCATGTCTGACGAAGAGGTTGTTAATGGTATTAGGGGACTTCTTGAAGAGAACCCTCAAACCTATTGGGGTGCAAGTCAACGCAGTGTGATGTAGATCACCTTACGATACCTTGTAATTTTTCCCAGTTCATAGTAAAATTGTATTAAGAACCTAGAGAAAGAGACCCATGAACGAAACATATACAATAACCGCAGAGGTAGATAGTTTCTGGTTTGAGATGTTAGGTCAGATTACTAAAAACCAAGAAGGCTTTATTTGGATAGAAGTCAAATGAAAAAACTTATAGAACTTACAGAGGAACAATGGTTTGATACCTACAAGCCTATCCCAAACCACTTAGATGAGAATGCCTCATTTAATGACGGTGAACATGGCTATATGTTTGAGACATATGGTGATGAGTTAGAGTTTGTCAAAGCCCAAGACAGTAATAGGATATGGACATATAGTGACGGAGATAACGGTGGGACCTATATCTCTGACGGTATGCATATGGTTAATAGGATTGGTTACTTTGTAACTACCGTGCCCTACGATGACAAACAGTACTATCAAATACAACTAATCTCAGGAAGTGATGACTAATGCATACACTACACTATGTAGCAGTTGAAGCAGATAACAAGCAAGAGGCTTTTGATAAGGTAGTTATAGGCCTACAACCAAACGAGGACGGATACCGTTTAAGCGATTGGTCAGATTGGCATGTTGTTGGTGGAGGAAGGTATAGCAGTAATGCACACAAAGAAAACAAAGCAAACCCTATGGGGGGTAGTTATACTAATGACCCTGCTGATGTTATTGGCTATGCTGAAAATAAAGAAAAGTTCCAAGAAGTAACTAAGGATATCTTAAAGTTCCGTTCTCAAAATATGAACAGGAACATAGTAGAGATTAAGACTGATAGTTTTATTAGTCAAATGGTTGACTATGCTTCAGAGGGTGGCAGGGCTGCTTGGAATGGCGATACCTTAATGAATGTTTATTCTATCAAACAAGCAGCAGAAATGCTCTTGGGTTCTTGGACATGCGACAGTGGGTTTTACGACCTTCAAGAATATGTCTCCGAATTCGAGTATTTAGACCAGCGACTTGACAAACCTGAGCAAGCCGTGAGACAATATCTAGTACCAGTTGACTTCCACTTCTAAGGAGACCTAATGATAAAAACAAAAGATTTAATCTTGGCAGGACAAATCGGTATTGATAGCGGTCAGGCAATGGTAGGCGACCCATGCTATATTGATAATTGGGATACAAATAAAAATGATGAGTGGAATATTGAAGGCAAAGAAGGCCAATACTCTTATCATGGTGCTAGTGCTACTACCCTTGCTAATTCATATGGTGAGTTAGGAAATGGTACCGCTGTAGTATTTAATACAGGTTATGGCGATGGAGTATATCCAGTATATGTTCAGATAAACAATGACGGCAGAGTTTCTAAAGTTGTAATCGATTTCGAAGGGGACCTATAATGGCTACATGGGATGTTGAAATAATCTTTGAACCCACAGGTACTTATATGAATTTTGAATATGAGACTGACACTGAAGACGAGAACGATATCTTTAATGAGATAACAAACCAAATATCAATCATACCTGAAAGGACGGATGCATAATGGGTGCACGATGTACATTTGTATTTAAACAGTCAGAGGACCTAGGTGTAGCGCTATATAGTCACTGGGGTGAAGATGGTATGTATGAAGATCTTGCTCGTGCTCTACAGCATGCCGCTCCACGTAAAGGTGATACAGAATACTACACACGTATGGCTATTAGTTACTTGATGCAAGACTCTATCTTGGATGAGACAGGGTTTGGTATCTACGCCTGCAATCCCAATCACATGGAGTGGATGGATCATCCAATATTAATCGACCTGACAGATAATACTATCAGTCATGATGGTGTAGACCACAAAGACATTGATAGTTTTATTACTTATAATTTGCCCAGCAGTGCTCTTTCCACTGTGGGGGCTTCATCAGCGGAGGTTGGGGTCACCTCTCGCTAGCAATATGGGGAGGGCGTTAACTGTGGTGGGTTGCGCTCTCCCTTTTCTTTTGGTATAATTTAGATAGGGGTTTCATGTATCGTATTAACAGAGTAAAACGACAGACCAATGAGGAAAAGGTTGCGGTTGGAATTGGCAAATTGCTATCTGACTTTTATCTTGACTTAGAAAAGGTTGGCTATTACTTGGCTAGAGCAACCCCTTACTTGATTTATCGCAGGTCGTTAGAAGTATTAGAAAGTGCTAAGTTCCAAGAGGATAAGATAGAGCAAAATAGATTGGGGTATGATAGTGACCGACTTCCGTAATGTATGTGAGATCTTAGGAAAACTTTATTCCGTCTATAAAGAGGATGAAGAGTTTAAAGACTTCATAGAGTTTAATGACTTAGGGCTACCGCTTGCCTATTTTGTTTCTGAGAACCTTTGTGATGTAGCAGATGACGGGGCACGGTATATAACAGAAACATGGGCGCTATTCTTAGCAGGGTTAAACCTAGAGGATACTGGCTTCTCTGATTTAGATGAGGTGTTTGAAATTGCAGAGGAAAAAAATAAAGAATGAGTCTTTAAATAAATAAAACCCGGTATCAATTACCAAACCTCCAAACCTTATTTACGAAAAAGACATTACGAACCTTCAAAAAATTTTCCCCATTCATGGACAAACCTTCAAACCTTTATATCCCAAACCTTATTATCTAAAGAGAGTATAATAGATATATGAGTCCACATGAATTCTCTAGAGGTCGTACTAGTAGATATAGTAATCATCCTAATTTTGCTTATACCGTGCCAGGAAAAACGGAAGCAAAGGTAGAGAGGTTTGTCATTAGGGTATTACGATCCCTCTTTAAATTCCCGCCCCGCCATAAACGATAGTACTATAACACATTACGAAGCGGGAAAAAAATCTCAGATTTATACAGATTATTCCCATAATTACCAAACCTTTCTATACTTTTTCCCTGGTTTTCTAATACTTTTATAACTTTTTTGTTATGTTTTTATAGGCATATTCTGCTTGACAAACCTTGCTTTTGGGTATATAATGCATGCCGCATATGAAGGTTTGAAGGTTTGAAGGTTTGGGGATGGGAGGTTTGGCCGCCAGACATTACGAAGCCCTCTATAAAACCGCTCAATCCCCCACTATGCTCCACTTTCCTCCATTCTAACCCAATCTAAAAAATGTCAGTAAGGATTATCTTTCATACCAAACCTCCAAACCACCCATTTAAAAGCCTTCCAAGCCCTATTTTAGGACGGTATCCAGACCATCGCTTACTGGGATATGGGGCTATGGGGATATAAGGTTTGTTACCTATGGTATTACGATCCTTCTTGCTATTCCCGCCAAAATTTGATATACTTTTACTATGAGTGAAAAAAAGATTCCAGGCTATCTACAAACCCCACCAGATTGGTGTGATGACTGTAATGCTGCTCCAGGAGGAGAATGTCCTGATTGTGGATGTACACACAATTGCTAAATACAAGGTTTGTTATTACACTGGGGGTATTACGATACTCTTTATATTCCCGCCGATTTCTGGTATGATAAATGTATGAGCGACTTAGATGAATTTATGAAAGATCCTTGGAAAAAGATTAATGAAATGCGAAAAACACCACATGCCTGTGACTATATTTATAGCATAGATCCATCTGGGACTATGTTTTTTGAAATATGCAAATATTGTTTTGATACTAATGGTGTTGTTGAGATGAATAAACGTGAGGATTAGATGCCATATTTAGATCCAAAGAAAAATGCTGAATACAAAGCGCTTTGGCATCAACGCAATAAGGATATAAGACGGATAAGAATTAGAAACAGACGTAGTTCAAAGAGACAATACCTTAAGGATATTAAAGAGTTAAATAGTACCTGTCCTGGGTGTAAGGTTGAATATCCTTGGTATACCCTTGATTTTGATCACCTTCCTCAATACAGGAAATCTTTTAATCTTAGCAGTAGCGGGTTACGAGATAAGGCAATAGAGGAGATTCAAAGCGAGATATTAAAGTGTCAGATTATCTGTTCTAACTGTCATAGGTATGTAACAGAGATGCGAAATAAAGAGGGTAAAGAATTTAAATACTATCTAGGATTTCCTAAAAATAAGATAAGGATGAATTAATGGATACAAACCTTACTTGGGCAGAAGAAGATGTTAATCTTTGGAAAGGGTGGACCTATAGCCCTAAGAACAATCGTTATTACTTTAATGATATTGGGGATGAATCCCTTGCTTCCTTTTGGGCAGATGATTTCTTAAATCAGGCATACCTGTAATATTAACCGCTATTGCCCGTGTCGGGCAGGGGAAGGTTTGTTACCTCCTATTTGCCGCCGAACTCAAACCGTGATAC
>Ga0209401_1002835_pt1 | contig 11087 bp, 16 predicted proteins | sample M_140807_MF_Meta_FD_187318 | JGI IMG/M metagenome (GOLD analysis project Ga0209401, IMG submission 187318) | Freshwater microbial communities from Lake Montjoie, Canada to study carbon cycling - M_140807_MF_MetaG (SPAdes) (version 2) | ecosystem: Environmental > Aquatic > Freshwater > Lake...
CAAGACGCAGAGCCGCACCATGCGATACTGTGGCTGTTTTTGTATAGATATCGTTGATGGTAGCATACATGCCAAAACCGTTAATGATAAAACGAATTTTGGTGCTATTACTAAAACCTGTTACGTGTCTCATTGCCGACTCCTTTTGTGTTAACATGTCCATATTATAGCATTTTGGGAATTGTTGGTCAACCAAATGCTTTTACGAGCCCAGATATACCAATGCACAGGGCCACAATATTCACGGCCAACTGTGGCTTATTTGCAACACGGATTGACCATGCCATAAACAAAATTGTGCCTAAAAAGAAGGCAAGTATATTATAAGGGTACACACTAGGGCCCACTGCGTTGAGACTGTGCCCTGCAATGATAAACACCGCTCCGGACCACTGTAATATTTCATTGATTTTTAAGTTCATGTGTGTATTATAGCATTTTGGGAATTATCAGTCAACCAAACGACTAGTACTACAAAAGTACTACTTTTCCCAACTGCTTTGATGCTCCCAGTTAAAACTGAACCCATAATCAATTTTATTGAAATTTGGGGCTTCTGTTTTAAGGTTATATTTAAAGTTGGCATCCCATTGACCGTTGTCTTGTATTTTAAACCAGAGGTCAATGTTGTAGACTACATTATGACATATAGTACCACGATCTTCTAAACTGGACTCAAATCCAATGCGTGGTCCAAATTCTTTAAGATCAATATCGTTGTTGAATTGTATCTTAATTTCAAAAGCCCCCACAGCATGCCAAAGCAGTCTCAAAAGAGGCCATATTTCGTTTACCAAACTATCTGCCAACGGATTAATATTGACCTTGATAATGTTGTAATCAAATTTTTCATAAGGTATATCATCATGTTGATTTAACGGATCATAATCCAAAGTATAATGCGATTCGACCCCAGGGCGTTCAACTCGATGTTGATGAACATTATGTCTCCTCATATGGTTCATCACAATGTTTAAACTTTTTAGTCGTATGAGTCGATGCAACCCTGTATTTGTATAATCATTGCTAACCCATTGAGTGCCCCAGTTTACATGACTAATGTTAAATTTTTCTTTTTGTTGTCCCAGTGGGGTGTCAGGTAACACAAAACAAACTTGCACAGCATATCCTTGAATTTTGGTTTTTCTTGTGCGCCACATTAATGTCAAGGTGTCATATAAATCTTGTGGTTCTTCGCCAGGGAATCCAACAAACCAATTGGTAAATGCGTTTATACCCACTGTACTAAGATCTTGCAAATTTTGTTCTACTGCTTCTCTTTTGACATTCTTTTTCATGAAATCAAGCACACGTTGACTGCCTGATTCAATGCCAAAATTTAACATATTACACCCACTAGCCTTTAGATCTTGAAGATATGCTAGATCCATGCGATGATCACATCTAGAATAACCCACCCATTGTAATCCAGTTAATCCTTTTTCAACTACTCCTTGTGCAAAAGATCTTAGTTCTTTGAGATTACCATTAACTAGACTGTCAATAAACCATATTGTTCTTACACCAAATGTTTTGTATTGGTATTCAATTTCGTCCACAATATTTGTGGCCAGGCGTCCACGATATCGCCAGAATGTAGTCTCACTACAAAACTGACATTTTGCCACACAGCCTCTACTGATCTCCGCGCCGACTCCGGTGCCCATCGAATATAAACTTAGATCAAGATCTGAATAGTCTGGCCAGGGCATGGAATCAAGATCAATTCTTTCACCTTTTGGGTGTATTAATATTTTTTCGGGGATTGTTTCGCCGGCTTCGATGCTTTCAAGAATTTTTAAAAATAACTCTTCGCCTTCGCCTTGCACAATATGATCAAACAGGTGCTGAAATTTAACTCTTTCTTGGATGGCTTGGCTACCCCCGGCTAAAAATTTAACATCGGGTAACCGTTCTTTAATACGCTCAATGCACCAAGCCGCACAGTCATTATTGCAATAGTAGAGACTGAATCCTATCACATCTGGTGCAAAAGCCACAATGCGATCTATTTGTTCTAATAGTATTGATTCAATTTGCGGATGTACTAGGGTAAGATAATTTCTTTCCCATTTCCAATCACTAGTATGGTGCCACAAAGAATCATTGGTGTTTTTATGGGGCGAGTTGTTGTATGCCAACACATTGATGTCGTATGCGCAGGTTGCAAACCCCGAAGCCTTGGACAATGCAGTTAATCGTGCAACATTATACGGAGCAATCGATGGTGACCAAAACGGAGTCATAACCATAGCCACCCTTGTGTTACGTGTAACTGGATAGACAATTGCTTGTCCTGTATTTCTTTCTGGGGGTGTATAACTATCTGTTAATTTGCGTATGACCTCCAACATTTGTACATGTGGGCATTCTTCGGCTACCAACGGAATATCTTCAATTTGCGGGGGTGTATTTGGTGCTTGTATTGAGAATATTTTTTTATTGTTTGTAGGAGGCGATTCGTTCATGTGTGTATATAGCATTTTAGAAATTATCGTTCAACCAAACTGTAGTATTACTTTTTTACCAGCAGACCTTGTGCTTGTAGCAGGGCAAGTGCTCGATCAGCACTGACAGTCCAGGAGAAATCTCGCCTTATGGGTTGGCTGTTGCGCTGGGCTTGGGCTTTTAGGGCTGTGTAATTTTGTTTTGCCAATCTCAAACCTTGCTGTAAACTAGTGACGTTGGGTTGGGCCCACTGCCCCCATCCATCCAGTTGATCAGGATAACACCACTGATACATTGGGCAGTCAATTTCGGTCATGCTGAATTCAACAGGTATCACACTGGATCTAATGGTTTGTAAAAATTCAGTTTGGCCGCTGTGCATTGTGGTCACAATTGGCATGGCCATGGCTGCGGCTTCGATCAAGGGCAGTCCCCACCCCTCGCCCTTGGTGGGCAACACAAACACATGCGATTGCTGATACAATGCAATCATGTCCTGATCAGTTGTTATGTGGTCCAGGAGTTTAATATTTCGCATGTTGTTGTGTTGGATCCAATCAGCAATTTCAGAGTGATGTGGATTGTTTGGATCTATAAAATAATGTGTTTTGATTGTTAATTCAACCCCAGAATCGTTGCCAAATTCTTGTTGCCACGCATGCAGAAGTTCGCCTATGCTTTTTCTTTTTTCGGCTTTGCCCGAGAACAAGAACTTGAATGTAGAACAATCAGTGCTGGCATAGTAAGGATGATATTGATTTGGGTCAACTCCTTCGTGCATGACATGGCATCTATCAGCCCCTATACCATTGGCAATCAAGGTATGCTTGCCCCAGGTACTGGGTACCCAGATTTGGTCAGCGGTCAGCATGACCTTCATTATGATACTGGGTACTCGTGTGCTTTCGAACACAATCCATTGTATATTTGTGCCACGAAAATATCCCTGCAGATCCATGCCTACAAAACAAATGTTTATGTCCGTGCTATCACTGCGATCCATGGCGGCTGTTAGTGCTGACTGATCTTCAAAATCAATTTCTTCCACACAATTGCCCCAATATTCTACTTGTTTGAGTGCATTGGCAAAGTTGGTATAGTGTACCCCAATTCCAGTATAGGTACGTTTTCCAATGAGTCTGATTCTCATAATATATAATGGTTTCTACTTACATGGTAAATACTGATGAGGAGAACATTATGTTAGCAAATCTACTAGAACGCTTGGCCGAAATGTTTCCAAGTTCGAATTATCAATCGAAATTAGAAGCATACATAGCCAGCAAGTACCCACAAAACGCCGCAGACGTTGATCGTTTGCAACAAGAATACACTTACCGACAACAAGGAACATGGATATGATCGCTAAATTTTTCAACAGTATATATGAGTTTTTGATTGCCTGGGGCAAAACCGTTCACGAATATCGTCACAGTCAAGCCAGTCGCACTTATCATTATTGATCAGTTAGTATTTTCTTTAAGAAATCACAATAGTCTGCGGCATTGAGTTGTTTGACTCGATCCATGCTGTGAACAAATTTACATTCCATTTTGTGTAAGTGTTAGAGCAAGAAGTCACAAAGATTGCTCAATGGATTTCCTGAATTTTTCTGATCGCTGAAAAGTTGGCTCAGTCCCGGTTTGTTTTTTTCAATCAACATGCGAGAAATATCACTGTGCATGATTTGTCCCAGTGCCACTGTGGCCGGCAAGCGTATGAGCATTTTAAAAATTTCTAAATCTCTTAAAGGAGTCCAAGTCAACGTACTGCCAAGATGCCAGTGTTGCCAATCATTGCTTATAATATTACAAAGATTCCACAACAGAGTTTTGTGATCCCAGGTGGGATCAACTGTTTGAGTTTGAAATATTTTATAGTTTTTGGGCTGATGAAAATATTGATAATGCAAACAATTTTTCCAATCAGATTCCAGCAAATCAACCACAGACTCTCCGTGAAATTTTAAAAATAAGTCTGCGGTTGTGGGACTACGGAGCATGAACTCATCTCCTGGAGCCCCGGATGTCAGCACACATGGTTGTCGCCAGTGATGCAGTTGTCGGTATCCCCAGAAGTTATTGTTCACAGTTCCGGAGTTGAGCAACCAAAACTTGTCATACTCAAAATGCTCACCATGTACCAGTTCAAAATTATCACTGAAACGTTGCAGATAACTGTATACCAACAGCGTGTCCACCCCACCACTGAGAAAGGTCTTGATGGGCCGGGTGTTGTGTTTTAAAAAATTTTGGGTTTTTTCAATCAACAGTTGATGTATATACTCCACAGCATGATCTAGATCAACAGGTGTGGTATCTATGTCGCCAATCAAATCAAATTTGGATTCTGTTACAGAGCCATCCGACATGATTTCAATCAGGCTATCAGTCCAGGCTGTGTTGATTTTTTTGTCTAGATTAGTAACACCGTCTGAATCGGACCAAATTGGATAGGCCCTATACCGATCAGATTTTATTTTTAAACTGTGAGTTTCGCTGTTGTAAACTAGTACACAAAAATTTCCCAATAGTTTGGGTTCTGTATCTCGAATAATTTGCTCCAAACAAAATTCAATTGAGTCAGTATCTACATATCCTTTGTATACCACTTGATATTGACCTAGATCTATTGTGTTCCAGCCAGCATCAGTGCTGACGCAAAACGGCCCTAGGTTGTAAAAATGACTAAAATTCGACTGTGGTTGCTGGGCAACATTAAAAAACATTTAACTTCTCGTGGTTAAGATTTTGTCAGCAAGTCCGTATTCAACTGCTTCTCCAGCAGTCATAAAGAAGTCACGTTCCATGTCTGCCACAAGCTCGTTTCGCGGTTTGCCAGTGTGTTCTACATATATATCTGTCAACACCTGCTTCCAACGCAATAGTTCACGGGCTTGGATCTCAACGTCTGTGGCCTGTCCCGACGCACCGCCCAATGGCTGATGTATCATGTGTCGTGCATTGGGCAGGATAAAACGCTTGCCCTTGGTTCCAGCACAACTTAGCAAACTGCCCATGCTGGCAGCCTGTCCCATCACAATAGTTGATACATCGCATTTGATAAATCGCATGGTATCGTAGATGGCCATACCTGCTGTGACACTTCCGCCTGGTGAGTTGATGTACAAACTGATTTCTTTATCAGTGTTTTCGCTTTCCAAAAACAGCAATTGTGCTGTGATCAAACTGGCTGTTGTGGAGCCAATTTCTCCATCCAGCATGATCACACGGTCTCGCAAAAGTCTACTATAAATGTCATAACTACGCTCGCCTTTTGACGTGTGTTCGATAACGATGGGCACTAAATTACTCATTGGGTCTCCTTGTTGATTAGGTAAGTATAACATAAATTTACGGAAAAAACAATGCGTGACCTACTCAATTTACTTGATACTGTTTTAAACAAAAATCCAACTATTCTATATGAAGGTGTTGGTAAATTATCTGCAGGAGAAATTGGCAAATACGAAGATCGATTTAACAAGTTTATCGAATATATTACTACCGGTAAACCTTTTACTACCAATAAAAATACTCAGATTGTTATAGATCCCAAAGAAGCACGTAATTTTTTAAATTTAAGAAAATCTGGACAATTCACTGGCCAACTCAAGGCTATCGCTACAATGGCTGATGGTAGTCCTCTTCCTCCAGAATACGCTGATGGTAAAATTCCATTGAGTCATTTGGTAAAAACTGGTGATTTTGGCGGCGCTGGTCTTGAAGTGGGGCAGGCTGCCAGCGAAGGCGGAAAAGAAGGACTCCTGGTCAAACCCACTGATATTAAAATTGTAGACCAAGATATACCTTCTAGTGATTTTTTTAGCATTATATATAATAATCCAGTATTACGTAGCACTGACTATGGACAAGTAGTTACACAATTTGCACAATACATTACTGCCGGTGAGGCATTACAGTTTCCCGAAGAGTACTTGGATAAAAGTAAAGAAAAAGTACGCAAGGCCATTGTTGATTATGCTGGTGAATATTTAGGAGTACTAGCGTTATTATACGGGCAATCAACATTCACCAAACGAGCCGAGTTTGAACAGTGGATGGGTGGTAGTATAGGTGACTTCACTTTGTTTTTTCCAAGCAAGGCCAATACCAACATTGCAGACAGTTACGCTAAGATTACAAACAGCAAAACTGCACACAGTCTTAATATCAGCAGTAAAGGCACAGGCGGAGGAGCATCGCCTGCTATCTCTGGGTTAAAAATTAGCGACGATATCAAGAAAAATCCCAATTTAAGAACTGCTGTAGAATTTATTGAATTATGTCAAAAGTCAGATACTTCTCGCGGACCAACCACAGTGGTACAAGCATTTGAGGCCATGGATTTAATTTTTAAAAATAATCCATCAAGCATAAAGAAAAAGTTCCACAAATTTTTACCATTTGATGTTAAAAATCCACGTCTGGTAGAACGTGCAGACGAAAGCAGATTGACTGGGGCACCGTTGCCAAGTATATCATCCCATGTTTGACGATATCCGAGCCAAGAGTGAAAATGCTACTGATGGTGGATTATTAATATATGCTGTTAAAAAAGAAGTTGCTCGTGCGGTAAACGAATCAGATGCTATCCCAGAGTTTCAGGATACTATTTTGCAAGTTTTAGAAATGAACTTTATTCAACAATATGCTGACTATAAAGGTGGAGAGGTTACCTTTGAAACGCAATGGCCTGCTAAACTCAATGGCAAGATATCTGTAGAAAACAAGTCCAGTGCCGGAGACCCAACCGCTGGAGGGTTTAGTTTTAAATTAGGTCGTGAAACCAATCGTGACAATGATGGTGTTGCAAGAGATACTGCTGATCCATCCAAACTTAGTGTAGACGATTTGGATCAAGTTGGTCGGGAACCTAGACTCACAGGCCCTGGTGCTAGAGCCTCAAGAAACACCCAGGCTCCTAAAACTGACATAGACACTCTGGGTAGAGAAAAGAAACGTTAACGTTTGACCACACTAATGTCATCGCAGATGCCCAGGGCCAGGGCTTCTGATGCTGATAACCAAACGTCTTGTGGTGGTAGGAGATTGTTGCGTATTTCTTCCCGGCCCAGGCCTGTACACAATTCATAGTGTGCAATCATTCTAGCCTGTGTAAGTTCAAACTCACGCATGGTAGCAAATAACTCATGTGCTTTGCCTTCATTGTACCAAGAAAACTGATGGCTTAGAATTGAAGTATTGGGTGTGAGAACTCTTCGTCCGTGAGTGCCAGAAATAAAGATCAACAAACCTGCTGATGCAATGGTTCCCAGTCCTACAGTTTTAACTGGAATTGCAGAACTCATCATTACATCAATTAAGGCAAAGGCGGCACCCATATCTCCACCGTTGGAGCAGATCATGAGCAATAGTTCTTTTTTCTTTTTCTTGGTCACATGATTTTCGTGTAGCATCCATTCTACTACCGGTTTGATGTTTTCATCTGTGACTTCGCCCATGAAAACATACATACCCGATTCGGCCAATGCTTGTGTGTGACTTTGTTCTAGTTGTGCAGTTTCTAGTGTTGGCATATTTTAATAAAGGAAAAAGCGGCCGGAAAGCCGCTGTTATATATACAGAAATTATCTTACTGTGATTTGACCTATCACAGCACCGGGTTTGGTCAATGCCTCATCCCTGCGTTGTTTGTACTCTGCATTGTCCACATCCATGAGTTTGAGTTCGCCTGTAACAACAGGCACAGTTACCGGGGTCACAGCACTGACTGGCTTGGACTCAACTTCTTGCTTGAGTTGCTCAGTTTCTTTGCGTTCTTGTTCAACCGCACGTTCTGCATTACGGTCAAGATTTTCATGTGCTGAACGGCTACGGATGTCTGCTTCTTGTTGCAGTTTGGTAGTAGCACGTGCCTTGGCCATTGCATTAGCATCGCCTACTGGCAAACGCAACAACACATAAACCTTGTATGTTCTGCCATCATGTGTGGCCTGGCTGTCCACTCGTTGCGCACCAATCAACTCACCCGCGGCGTTCTTGCGTGTGACTTGTTCATAGTTTTCAATGCTGACATCACCACGATCTGCACGATAACTCTTGGTCTGAGTAGTAACACGACTGTTGGCTAACTCAACTAATTTGCGTTCGGCCGCCATACGTGCCTTGTCGTATGCCATTTGCTCATCAGTTGATGTTGCAGTACCGGCCGCAAAGATCATGTCTGCGGTATCTGCTGGCAGTCGCGCAAACCAAGCAGGTGCCTGAGGTTGTGTGAATGTGACTGTGACACGTTCGGGTAATGCATAAGGATGCGCCGCAGGTGCTTGGATTGCGACGGCCGGAACAGGTGCTGGTATTTCGGCTTTTTGCGCACTAGCGCATGCCACAAGACTTACTGCTACTGCCACGGTTGATAGACTTTTTAACATACATACCTTTCAGGTTTAGTTACAAGATGAATTAAGTTTAACACAAATATCAAAATTTGTCAACCACTATCCACAAATCATTTTCTAATTTGCAGATAACTCCGTTGCGAGTTCTAATGTCTGTTCCGGTCCAGTCTGTATCCAAAAACCAACGGCACCTGGTGCCATTGTGCCAAAATTCTTTGACATAATCTGGATGCGGTCTGAATTGATGCAGTCGAGCCTGTGACCCAATTGACGTTTTGTGCAAGGTTACCAAGTCTGGTCGGTCGGTACAGACCATTGTGCTTTCTGCTTGTACTCCCACTGGAGCGGCCTGTGTTTTAACACTGGCATCTGCTCGACTCATGGCCACAGCACATGCATCTGCATCACTAGTGTCTCCTGGCCAGTCATATGCACCCATGGCCAAATACCAACGAGCGTTGATACGAGCCTTGTAACTGACTTGGCATCTACGATACCCTGCGTTTGGACTGGGTACAATATCTTTTAATGTGTCACTGCGTTCTTCAATGCGTACATTAGAAGCAGTGGTCACACGATCAGTCATTACACATTCAGCCTGTGCCATTGCGACAGGAATCAAGGCGGCGAGTAGTAGTCGTTTCATGTCAGTGGCAATGGTTATGTAAGTTATAAAGATGGTAATCAATGTACTTGTTGGGATTACCATACGCAATGTCATGATTTACAGACCATGCAAACGGATCAGTCATACTTTTCATTTGAGCCACAAATGTATCATTTCGATTTTGTCTCATGCTTTGTAACATAGCCACCTGTTGAACTTTTAGTTTGCAATCAATTTGAAAAGTGTTAAGGTCCACAGTGCTCATGGGCACACGTCCGGGCTCAATATATGATGCACAACCACTAGACAGGCTGGCAAACATAACGCAGGTGCCAAATACGCGAACGGAAGTATGCACGGCTTTGTTCATAGTCTGATTCCTTTTCTAATGGATTCTTGGGCACACGGGCCTGGGTCTCTAACCAATTTGTTAGTGCTACTTTATTAGCGCAATCAGTGGGCATGATTGTGACACTGGGTGGCGGATTGTAGTTTACATTGGCACAACCTGTGATTGCAAGTGCTATGCCTAATGCCAACAATGTTTTATTCACCATCACGACTCCTGTGCTTGATCTTGCGATTATACACTACTCTTGAACGTTCCGCACGTGATCGGAACGGAGTGTCACGTGAGTACAACTCAACAGCACGTCTACGCTGTCTTGGCAGTTGTATGGTGAAACTCAGTGTCTTCATGTGGGTATTATAGCAGTTTGGCGATTATTGGTCAACCTGCTGATATTACAACTTCGCCGTCGTCATCCACCTCCACAAGAGGAGTGGTGTAACCCCAGTCGCTATCATGTGCGATTACACGAGCGTCCGCAGGCATAGTGCGGAGGATTTCAATTAAGTCTGCTACAGTCATTTCAGACTCCAGTATGTAAAGGGTTGCGTCTACGCAGATGTGCTAATGCGGCTTCTTTGGTGTCAAATCGACCCGAGATTGGGGTTTGATGTGCTCCACGCACAATAAACCAACCTGACAATATGTTATTGTAGATCACTTTCATTTCAATACTCCAAAACCAAGTTAGAATCAATGCTGAGCAATTCTTCGGCCGCACGGTTCAAAAAACGAGCCTTCTGTTGCAAAGCCTGCCCACGCACTTCACCATCGCAGGTCAAGTTTTCAGGACTCAGGTCCGACTCCAGCATGTCGGCAATGCGTTGACGATCGCTGGTGGTATTCAAGGTCAATACTTTGTTGCCAAAGATTGCATTCCATTCGTTTTTCTGTTTAACATACTGTTCGATTGTACTGGTCTTCATTCCGGGCTCCTGTTTGCTGTTTATGTCCTTATTATAGCATTTTGGCGATTATTGGTCAACCAAAAGAAAAGCCCCAGATTTGGGGCTTTTTATAACAAAAAAGTAGTACTTTCTAAGTAGTACTAGGGCATTACTTTTTACTGGCTGTTTTTTCGTAAGCGGCCACTGCTTTTTCCTGCATGTCGCCATAAGCCTTCATGACGCCTTCACCAAATTTTGCATAGTCAAATTGACCTGCTTTTTTGATTACGTTAACTGATTCGGATGCGATTGTGGTAACTGCATCTGTAGTGACCTTGGCGGCTTTTTTGGTGTAGTCTGCTTGTGCGTCAATGAAACTGATCATTGCGTCTTTAACTGTTTCGTTTGAAACGAATGTGTTAACCCAAGTCTTTT
>Ga0209401_1002836_pt1 | contig 11080 bp, 14 predicted proteins | sample M_140807_MF_Meta_FD_187318 | JGI IMG/M metagenome (GOLD analysis project Ga0209401, IMG submission 187318) | Freshwater microbial communities from Lake Montjoie, Canada to study carbon cycling - M_140807_MF_MetaG (SPAdes) (version 2) | ecosystem: Environmental > Aquatic > Freshwater > Lake...
TCTTGCTGTATGATGGGTTATTTTCATAGTACTCGTAAACCTTTAAAGCATTGTTGTAAACTATCAAGCTATCATCCATTGTTGGGCATTCAACCTTATGGCCGTAGATATCTCTGCACTGTGCGTTACATATCTTAGCCGTCAGCGTGAAGCTTGCAAATACGATATAAAGTATATTTTTCATAGTAATACAAAGATACTTCATAGGCATTTGTTGTGATGTTAAATGATATTAATGCGTAACTTTGAATTGAATAAACAACAAAAATTCATCATGGGTAACAGAGGCGGCGCAAGACCAGGAGCCGGAAGAAAGACAAAGGCAGAAGAGTTACAGATAAGGAACCAAGCAATAGAGGCCATTGAGCAAACCTATGGCAGTATTGTTGAGGGCCTTAAGTTTCTATTGGCATCAGGGGAACCGGCGCTAATTAAGTTTGCTTTTGCTCATGCCATTGGGAATCCAAAAGATGTAATTGATGTTGATATGAACAGTACAATCGAATCAATTCAGATAATACAACTTCCTGATAATGGGCGTGATGATTTAGATATCATGCCTTACGATAATTAATGGAAATAATAAAGCCACAGATAGGATACCAACAGATAGCATTATCTTCTAAAGCAGACATTGTAATAGGAGGTGCGGCTGCATTTGTGGGCAAGACGTTTGCACTGCTGTTAGATCCTTTGCGTCATATTGGAGTACCTGGATTTGGTGGCGTTATCTTCAGGCGGACCAGTGTACAGATACGCAATGAGGGCGGACTATGGGACACATCGGTAAAGTTATATCCAATACTTGGAGCAGAACCACGAGAGAGCTCGTTAGATTGGAAGTTCCCATCAGGAGCCAAGATTTCATTTCGGCATTTGGAGTATGAGAAAAATAAATATGATTGGCAAGGAGCACAGATACCTTTCTTAGGATTTGATGAGTTAACGCACTTCACTGAATCAATGTTTTTTTATCTGCTGTCGAGGAACCGGTCCAACTGTGGAGTAAAGCCGTATGTAAGAGCAACCTGCAATCCTGATCCTGAATCATGGGTGTACAAGCTTATTAATTGGTGGATAGATACTGATACTGGCTTTCCAATATTGGAGCGCAGAGGTAAGTTAAGATACTTCATAAAGTATGGCAGTGATTATATTTGGGGCGATAGCTATGATGAAGTGTACGATAAGGCAGAGCATATCATCAAGCCAATGATGGATGCATCGGACTTGGAAGCAAAGGACTTTATCAAGTCGATTACATTTGTGTCCGGTTCTATCTATGACAATAAGAAGGGGCTTGAGTATGATCCTTCGTATCCTGGTAACTTGCTAAGCCAAGATGAAGATACCAGGCGGCAGTTATTAGAAGGCCGTTGGAAGGTAAGTAATAGCCCAATGGATGTTTATGAGCATGATGTATTTATGGGAATGTTCGAGAATTTAAAGGGAGTAAACAATACAGGGCGATACATAACGGCTGATATAGCAATGAAGGGAAGCAATAAGTTAGTAGTTGGATATTGGGAGGGGATGGAGTTATGTGATATTGAGATAATGGATAAGAGTGATGGCAAGCAAGTAATAGAATTAATTTCTAACATGGCAAAAAGATATTCCGTAGATAATCGGTATATTTGTTATGATAGTGATGGCGTGGGAAGTTATATAGATGGATTTATCAGGGGGGCTGTACCATTTAACGGAGGTGCGGCGGCGATGGCGGTAAAGGATGAAGCCAGTGGTAGATTGATAAAGGAGAATTACTTTAACCTAAAGACGCAGTGCTATTATCGTACAGGCAATAGGGTGGCTAATGGTGGGATGAAAATAAACAAGAATGTGGCCGATAAGATGTATGATACAACCATGACCGTTAGGCAGCGTTTTATGTTTGAGCGTAAGGCAATAAAAAGAGATAAAGCAGAGCATGACGGAAAGCTAAGGATAATAGGTAAGGATGAGATGAAAGTAAAGCTAAATGGGGATTCACCCGATTTGATGGATATGTTTATGATGAGGGAAATATTTGAGTTAAAACCTAAAATGGTATTTGCATATGGGAATGATTGATAGAATCTTTGGTCAGTCAAAGACGGTCAAAGATTTACAACAACAAGTTAAGGCCCTTCAGGGGACCAATCTCGGAATGGTCATCAATGCCACAACTTCAATTTATCCAACCTGGCAGACAATCCAAAACATTGATACTTATGTAACCGTTGATGATGTGTATAGCATTATCTCTTTGCTATCAGACACAGCAGCGAGGATTCCAATGTTTGGATACGAGATAGTAGATGAGCCGGCAATGAAGAGCTACAAGAAGATGGGAGCCGATTCATTACAGGGGAAATACTATCGCAGAAAAGCATTACAAGATTTGCCAAGAAATGACAAATTTGTAGAGTTTATTGATAGCATAAGTTATGCTGATAGGATTAAATATTATTCACAGCTATACATCAATGGGGAGCTGTTCTTGTACAAAGAAATGATTGAGTTGGGACCTAATGCAGGGAAGATTTATCTGCATTCGTTGAACAGCCAAAATGTTACGGTAATAATCTCTGAGGCATTTCCTCAGCGTGTGATTGGTTATAAGTATTTTGATATGGGATTCGATGGCACATTTATTCCTGATGAGATTATCCATATTAAGTACTACAATCCTACCATTGTAAATGGTTTGCAGTGGAGAGGGCTTAGTCCATTGCAAGTATTGAATAAAAGGATAACAAGATTGAATGCCGGTATGAATGCATCAGTAAGCCAAATGCAGAATGGTGGAGTACCTGGTATAGTGTATGAGAAGGATGCTATGGCTATAGAAACATTAGGACAAAGAAAGAATGATTTTGCATCCTATCTAAGAAACAGCAGTAATAAAGGTGCGCCATACTTCGCAGCAGGTGAGATGGGATATTTGCCATTAGGATTGTCGTTGGCTGATATGGATGTAAACAATCTACAGGGTATTGATTTTACTAAGCTTTGCAATGCTTATAAGTTACCTGAGATATTATTGAACAACCAAGATAGCTCGACATTTAACAATGTGAGCACAGCGGAGAAGATGCTGTACACAAATAGCATCTTGCCAAATATCTATTTGTTCAGGGATGCGTTGATAAGTTCTATTATACCGATGTTCAATGATAGGATTAGAAGAACAGTGGAGATTGATTTGAGTAATATACCTGCATTGCAGCAAGACATGAAAACGCAAGCTGAGGCACTGGATAGAATGTGGTGGATAACGCCTAATGAGAAAAGAGATATAATGGACTTTGAAGAGTTAGCTGATCCGTTAATGGACCAAATCTTAATCGATGGCGGCAAGCAGTTATTAAATGATTTGGCCATAGTTCCTGATGTTACAATGCCTATGTAATGGAGAAAAGTATTGAAGCGATAAGTGCGATGATTACAAAGAAGGTCAGCATGATGTTGATAGAGTTGCTACCGGAACCATCTTGCCCAAGAAAAAAAGACCAAAATAACTGGAAGCGTGACCAGGTGAAGAAGATAGTAGCCAACAATCTAAATCCTCAATCACTTGGAATAAGTGTAACGATAGATGTATGACAAGCCAAGAGCAGCAACAATATTGGAACAAATGGAATGGCTTTCAACAGAGGCATGAGAAGTACTTTACTCCAAAGTTTGTAAAAGCATTAAAGATTCAAGTTGATTATTACATCAAGACACAAAACTTAATGACCATTCCTATTTTCCCCATCTATGATGTGCTGATGCAATTATATACAACCGTAGGGCCTAAATGGGCAAGAGTATCAAGAGCTCAAAGCTTTAAGGCCGATGATAACTTTGTAACCGGTTCAATGGGATTCAATGAAAGGATTGTGGAGTTAATGCGCCAATATTATGGCATTGATTTATTAAATGATGCAGCACAGATTACAGATTATACAAGATTCGTAATACAGAAAGTATTAGGTGATGCTGCACTAACTGGAGCGTCCTTTGATGACATTGTGAAGCAGTTGCTAACTAACTCTGAGTTAGGAGCAATGCGAGCTCGTAGAATAGCAAGAACAGAAACAGTTACCAGTGCCAATGGTGCGGCTATGATATATGCTCAAGAATCAGGGAACCAAATGGAGAAGATATGGATTGCGGTAAAAGATAAGAGGACAAGACATGACCATAGGGCGGTAGATGGTACGAGGTTATCGATTGAGCAGCCATTCTTATTGAATAATGCTAAGCAGGGGCCTATACTTATGATGCAACCTGGAGTAAGGACGCAGCCCAACAATTTACCAGTGCCGGCTATTGAGGTGGTTAACTGCAGGTGCACTGTTGCCTTCCAAGCGAAGAGGGATTCATCAGGCAGAATATTAAGAAGATGATTTTTGTATATTAATTTAATTTCGTTAATTTTATACTGTGAGTAACATATACAACATAAAGGATGATGTGCTAAGTGCAGAGATTATGGATTTAGATCCTAAGCAGGGCATTGTCACTGGTTACTTCTCAAAGTTTAATAATGTGGATGCTGATGGAGATATCATTAGACCAGGTGCATTTACAAAAACAATCAAAGAACAGGGGCCTCAATCAAGCTTGCCGAGAATCAAGCATCTACTGAATCATGATCCATCTTTGCCATTAGGTAAGTTGATGTCATTAACGGAGGATACTTACGGCTTGGCATATGAATCACAAATAGGAAGTCATGAGGGCGGTGAGGATTTTATAAAGATGGTGGAAAGTGGATTAATAACAGAGCATTCAATCGGTTTTAAAATAATAAAGCGCAATCAGATTCAGTCCTATGAAAACTATCTTAAGAATCCATCTGCAGGGCAGTTTGAGATTACTGAGATAAAATTGTATGAGGGCAGCTCCTTAACAGCATGGGGAGCTAATCCTCTTACTCCAATCACATCATTAAAGAGTAAGGGGGATGTAGATGTTGATATGATAGTGGCTAAGGCAGCAGCCATTGAGAAGTTCTGCCGTAATACAGACGCAACAGATGACACGATTCAGATGTTGCTATTACATTCAAAACAACTTGCACAATACATCGTAGATATTAAAGAAAACACTGTGCCGATTATCACACAGCCGGATACCAGTATCATAGATGCATTGAAAGAGTTTAATAATAATCTAAAATCAAAAAATTAATCCTATATGGAAAAGAACGAATTAATGGCTGAATTGGAATCATTGAAATCTACATTAGAGATTTCTATTTCAGAGAAAGCTAAAGGAGAAATTGCTGAGCAAATCAAATCTGTTGTAGATACTGTTGATGCAAAAATCAATGAGTTGAAATCATCAGAAACTACCGATGTAGTTGCTATGGCACAAGAAATCGCAACATTGAAATCTGAGCAAGCTAAATTGCTTGATGGTTTTGATGCTTTACAAACAAGAGTAAAAACTTCTAAATCCAATACAATGGAAAACAAACCAACATTCGGCCAAGCTTTTGCTGAAGGTATGAAAGAAAATCATGCAGCTATTGAGAACATTAAAAAAGGTTCTCCAGTTAAAATAGATTTGAAAGCAGTAGGAAATATGACTTTGGGCGTAAACTTGTTGCCTGATGGTAACTTGAGCGGATACCAATCATACTCTTCTCGTCAAGCTATATTGCCTTCACAAAAAATCAACTTTAGAGATTTGGTTCCTACTTCTGTAAGTCCTACAGGATTGTATGTACAATATCGCGAAACTGGTTCTGAAGGATCTATCAGCGTACAAACTGAAGGTTCATCTAAAACTCAAATCGACTACGATTTCACACAAATCAGAATCGTTGAGAATTACATCGCCGGTTTTACAAGATTCTCTAAGCAAATGGCTAAGCAATTACCATATATGCAATCAACTTTACCAAGATTGATGAGCAGAGATTTCTACAAAGCTGAGAATGCTTTATTCTTTGCTTCTGTATCAGGTGACGCTACAGGTACTAACACAACTACAGGAACAAACGAAGTAGAGGTTATCATGGACTTAATTGCTAACCAACAAGCTGCTAACTTCAATGCATCTTTTGCAATCGTTAATCCAATCACTTTGGCTTCTATCAATAAGGTGTTGTTAACTAACGGTTACTATCCAGGTGCTGCCGGTGTTGATTCAGTTGCTTCAGGTGCGGTAAGTATCATGGGTACTCCAGTTATTTCTGCTTCATGGGCTACTGCAGGTACAGTATTGATTATCGATGCTGACTATTGCGAGAGAGTTGAAACAGAAAGCTTAAATGTTGAATTTAGCATGGATGACGCTGATAACTTCACTAAGAACTTGATTACTGCAAGAATCGAGTGCCAAGAAGAAATCAACTTGATGTTGCCTACTTCAGCTATCTTCTACGAATTCTAATAATGTTTGAGAGTTAGTAATAATAAAAGCCCTGCCCATGTTGGGTGGGGCTTTTTAAAATCAAAACAATGGTAGTATATAATTCAATAGCTGATATTCAATTTTTAGATAACAATATAACGGAGCCGGTTACACTAACTGAGGCAAAGGATTTTTGTAAAATTGACATTGGTACTGATGATACTTTAATCCAATCGCTAATCATTGCTGCGCGTCAGTACTGTGAAGCTTATACTGGAGTTGGTTTTGTTCCGCATTATGTCGTTGCAACTATGAATAACGGTAATGGGAATATTTATTTTCCATATTGCCCTGACTTTGATTTGATTTCTATAGAGGATAAAGAAGGAAATGCTTTAGTAATAGATCAGACGTATAAAATCTACGGAAATGCATTTAAGTATTTAGAGCATCCAAGAGAAGAGGGAATTGTAGCAGAATACACTTGTGGTTATGCTCCTGGTACTTTGCCTGATGTGTTAAAGACGGCTTTATTAAATCAGATTTATTTCATGTACGATAACAGAGCGCAGAATGTTGATGGAATAAGCCCTATATCTAAAATGCTTTTAAATCCTTATAGACGTGTATAGATTAAATCGTAGAGTTACTATTAACAGATACACTACATCAAAAAACGAATTTGGTGGGCTTGTTGCTGTGTTAACCGGTTCATGGTCAAAGTGGGCAGAGGCGCAAGATAGAACAGGCAGCACAAACAATGATTATCAGCAATCGCAATGGACTTATGACCATGTCTTTATTATGCGTCATGAAAGAGAGCGACCATTGAGGAGCAATGATGTGATTGAGTATGAGAGTCAATTTTATCGCATAACAGAGATACAATTAAGAACAGAGGGCCATAAGAAATGGGAAAGGGTATTAGCAACTAAATTAGATGAATCAATAAATTCAGATGCTCCAATGGATACAGGCAACATCAAAGTATTTAATTATACTGCAATAGGTGGCGAATATCAGTTTACTGAAAATTCATTGATAGGTAAATCTGTGTTTAATGTGTTCAAGGATGGTATTCAGATGGTGATTATAACGGTACCAGGTCCAGTAGATAAAGAGGTTTATTATAACTCGGCAACAGGTGAATTTACATTTACAACATTTTTTGAGCCAAATGAAATCGCAACAATAATTTACTATTAATGGTACAGTTAGAAGTAAAAGGATTGGATGGATTGATAAAGAAATTTGACGAGCTTGCAAAAGAAACGCAAGTTGGTGTTAATGCGGCTTTGGAGGATTGGGCGAATAGGACTGCACAGGATGCGAAGCAGTTGGTGAGTGCTAATAGTTCTGATGAGGGTGCGTTGTTAAGAAGCATAAGCCCATCACATGGCAACGGATATGCTAAGGTAGTAGCTACTGCTAAATATGCTGCTTACATAGAGTTTGGAACGAGAAAGTTTGCCGCAAGTTATGTAAGCACATTGCCATCCGATTGGGCGCAATATGCTGCAACATTTAAAGGCAGTGCAGGTGGGACATTTAAAGAAATGCTTTTATCGATTATGGCGTGGTGTAAAAGAAAAGGAATTGATGATAAGGCGGCTTATCCAATCGCAAGAAGTATTCTAATAAAAGGCATTAAACAAAAGCCATTTTTATATCCATCGGTCAATAAAAATTTGCCTTTGTTAATTAAAGATATAAAAGCTATATTTAAGTAATGGTAGATGTTAATTCAGCAATATTGCAGGTTTATTATGAAGCTATTGATGCTTTAGATATTCCTGTATTTGAGGGAGAAGAGCCGGACGATGTGAAGCATAAGATTTATGCGGTTCTGAGTGATGCGACATCAACAGAAACTTCTACAGATAATTCAACGGATGTTAATTTAACGATACAAATATCAATTCATTCGTGGGAATATAAATACAATAACAGCAAGACATTAAATACTGCCGTTGGAAGCATTCTAAGCGCGATTAAGCCAACTTCTACAAGTGTGCTTGACCTTTCACCGTTTGGATTGCAGATGCTAAATTTAAGCTTACAAACAGATAGGACGGATAGATTAGGGGAATTGGGCGGAAAGGTATTTATTACTCGGATATTGATTTTTCAACAAGATATTTTCGTAATTTCATAAAAAATAAAAATTAAATAAAATGGCAGAACACAAAGTAGCAGGTGGTACGATGTTATTGTTCATCGATTCTACCGGTGGTACCGATTACGATACTGTAGTATGTTTAACTTCAGTAGGCAAACAAGATTCTATCACTGTGGTTGATGCATCTTCAGCGTGTGGCCCTGATAAGTCACCAGGCACATTGGAGTTGTCATACTCTTTTGAAGGTCAGCACTTGCAAGATCCTGATAGCGGTAAAATCAGTGGTACTTCACTTCGTCAATTATTGAGAGCAAAAACTACCATCGGATGGAAGATTGCTCCTGAAACTCCAGTAACTGGAGATGAGATTGAAGTTGGTACTGGTTATCTTTCTGAGTTGAGCTCAACTTATGCTTTTGATTCAGTTGGTACATTTACCGGAACAATTCAACCCTATGGAGAGCCAGTATTGACAATACAAGCATAATAAATAAGATTATAAAAGGTAAGCATTTAAAAAGTGCTTACCTATTTTCTATACCTAAACAAAATAAAACATGAGTTACATTCAAATCGCTCTCGGAGGAGAGCAAAGAGGATTGAAGTTTAATCAGCTTGCAATCGAAATCATTGCGTCTTATAATGACAATGCGACTAACACTGGCTTTCTTTATGCCATGATTTACGGAGGTTTGAGGGGTGCTACATATGTGAAGAGAGAAGAGGCAAACTATACTTTTGAAGATGTATGTGATTGGGTAGATGCGATGCCTGACAAAGAACAAACAGTTAAAAAAATAACTGATGCTTTAACTGAAACGCAGATATGGAAGGACTTGGTAAAGCAAGGAGCTGAGATAGTGTCTGAAGGTGAGAAAAAAAAAGCATAAGAGAGCAGAGCTATGAGAATTTAAAGTTTGCTTTAGGTAAATTGGGATGGACTGTTTATGAATACTATACAGCGTTGCCAATGGAATTTTATGCAGCGTGTGAAGGATATAACGAGAAGCAAACAGATTACGCCAAAGTAATTCGGTTTGCTTCTTTTAGGATGGCGGAATCCTTTGCAGGAAGTAAGGCAATAGGAAAGATAGAAAGGTTTTGGCCGCTTCCTGAGGATGAGAAAAACAAGAAGCTAATTGAGCCAATGACAAAGGATAGATACGAGGCAATTTTAAAACGGCACAACATAAAAGTAAAGAACGATGGCTGAAGAAATTGAAATAATAGTCACTACGCAAGGTTTTGATAAGGTTCAAACAGGGCTGAAGCAAACAAGTGACCAGTTAGGCAAGACAGCCAATGAAGCCAAGAAAACAGGCGATGCTTTAAAGAACAATTTACAGAATGGTTCAAATCAGGCATCACAATCCCTTACCAATTTATCGAGAATTGCCCAAGATGCTCCATTTGGGTTCATTGGTATTGCAAACAATATTAATCCATTAGTAGAATCCTTTGGAAGATTAAAGGCAGAATCAGGCAGTACAGGTGGTGCATTGAAAGCTTTAGTAGCTGGGCTTAGTGGTCCGGCAGGACTTGGCTTGGCATTTGGTGTGGTTACATCAGCCATTACATTTGCTCAAATGGGATTTCAGGCATGGTCAAGAGGAAGTAAAGAAGCTAAGGATGCTTCTAAAGATTTTAATGCTGAGCTGAAAAGTTTACAAGAGGAATTAAAGAATGTTACAACTGATTTAAATGATTTTATAAATGTATCTGACCAGGCCTTAAAATTAAATGACATTAATATTAGGGCAAGATTTAGCGATGAAACGGAGCAAGGAGTTTTACAAAGGCAAGCAAAGTTTATTACAATATCTGAACAACTTGTTGCAGCAACTAAGGCAAGAGAACAAGCTACAATAAATTTAGATGATATAGTTAGAGCTGCTTTTAAAACTGAAGAAGATTATAATGCTGCAAGAAAAGCTGGTTTAGATGTTTACAATGCTACATTAAAAAAGGAGCAAGAGTTAATTGATGCAAGAGAGTTGCAAGCGGCAGTAAACAGAGCAGCAACTGAGGAAGATAAAAGGAGTGCGGCAAAGCGTTTAAAATCTATTGAAACTATTGCTGATATAATTGCTAAGCTTCGTAAGGATATTTCAGTATCATTTAAACTATCAGACATTTTTAATCTGCCTGATTCTGATACGGCGAAGCAACAATTTGGCTTTTATGAATCAACAATAAAAAAGTTGATTGAACAGTTTAACTTAAATCGTTTTGATCCATTAATCATTGAGTTAACCGGCGAAGCAAGATTATTAAAGCCAATATTTACCCCTCAAACTTTTGAGAAAATAAAAGTTGAGGCGAATAAAGATATAGAGAAGAATTTAGCAGGGGGCATCATCATTCCAGTTGATTTGGCTTTTATGCTTGATAAAACGAAATTAACTGATAAGATTGCTGAAATTAAAAAAACATTAGAAGTAGATATAGCAGAACCTATAAATAAATTTGCTGAAGATATTTTTACTTCCATTGGCGTTGGTGTAGGGGAAGCACTTGGCGCAGCATTATCAGGAGGTAATATCTCTGATATTTTTGGCAATTTTTTACAAATATTAGCATCAGGTATTACAACTTTAGGGCAAAAATTAATTGAAATAGGTACTTTAG
>Ga0209401_1002837_pt1 | contig 11078 bp, 18 predicted proteins | sample M_140807_MF_Meta_FD_187318 | JGI IMG/M metagenome (GOLD analysis project Ga0209401, IMG submission 187318) | Freshwater microbial communities from Lake Montjoie, Canada to study carbon cycling - M_140807_MF_MetaG (SPAdes) (version 2) | ecosystem: Environmental > Aquatic > Freshwater > Lake...
TAACCTCCACCAGTTTCTTAAAGCCAAGCAAAAGAAACACAATGCCAAATATTACAAACAAGGATATCACGGCTTTAGACCTATCGCAGTATAAGTTCTAGTGCAAGATAAAAAGCACCAGCCCCAACAATTAATCCAATGACGTAGGCTAGTAAAAGGTGGTTCATTTACGCTCCCCCAGCAGAATAAACGCTCCGAGGTTTCCGAGGACTATGGTGATGAGGATAATTAGCATAATCTGGTTCCTTTCTTGGTTGGTTGGGTTAGGCCTTACTCCAATATCCGTAGACACACCGCGTTCCTTCCCGGCTACAATCGTATGTATCATTTATGATTCCGTCTATGACGGCGACATAGTGGCGGCTAACATTACAAATGATTCTGCCCTTGGGCAGTTCGTCGGACTTAAGGTGCACACGGCAACCAGTCCCAATGCCCATTGTCGGAATCCAATTCCATCCGCGAGCAAGCATATATTCCTTAAAAAATTTGCCGTGGACTCCCTCGCGACTGCTACTAGCCCCGCGCATACGCTTTGAATAGGTGACGGTATTTAGAAATTCATTCATCTCATCATAGACCTCGTCGTAAGGACGCATCATGGCAATCGAAATTGCACGCACCGCGCAGTCACCAGTTTGTCCTTTATACCCGGCGGCGGCACGTCCACCGTCGTTATATTTGAAGCCCTCTTGAACCGGGGCGATTTCGGTTGTGGTTCCTTTATTCATCATGGGATAACTTTAACCTTTCTTTAACCTTATGTCAACCCCCAAAATGCGGATTTTTAAAAATAGTTGTAAGTGCCTAATGCTAGGCTATTTGGCTATGGCGTAATGGGCGATTGAAGAGATGCGCCGCCCAGTAGCGTCAATGATTCGAAACTCTTTTTTGATTAGCGCGCCCGCTTCCACCATCTCGCCAAGGAGTGCAGTTCGCTGACCGCTACTCGATCCGTGAAGCCCCATTTTCTTTAAGGCTTCGGGTGCAGTTAAGAATCCTTTCGGCACAACGTCTGCTTTTCTGTGAATGTAATTCTCAAGAGCCTTGCCCCATTCACCCGCAAACTTTTTGTCTGCCCAACTATTTTTAGACTTCATACCGGGAACCGCCATTCACCATCAGTCGTAGGCGAAAGAACATTCACGATGCAGTTCTTGTCGTTGTATTCGCCCCAAGCAATTCCATGTTGCCAAGCAAGGGTGCTTCGATTTCTTCTGGCGTATCCCATCGCTCCAATGTTTGCAAGGCATCCAATCGTCCATCCCACAGGTGCGCCCACGCTTCTTCCCGGCTGGCGATCCACCCGATGAAGATGCCCGATAACGATTGGCTTACGCATGGCCTCTACATGGTCTCGTGTGGCGTTTAGAGAATGCATAAATCCGTGTCCGAAGAGCGTCCCGCCAAACTCGCGCCATCCCTTTTCAATATCATACTGAACGATCTCCGCTCGAATGTCTTTGCAAAGCTGATGAATATCCGCGAGACAACTGGTCGCGCAATGGGAAAGAATTGCGTTGGGGGAATACTGGTGTTCATAGGCGCGATGTTCATGGTTGCCTATAAAAAAGACATTAACTTCCAAAAGGCGTAAAAAGTTTATCCCCGCGCGAAAGTCTTCTTGAATGCTTGCGGCCCGATCCCCTGCGTCTGGATTCCGCATAGCCCCAGCACGAAAGGCGGCTAGGTCTATGGCATCCCCTAAATGAAGGGTAGTGTCTGGTTTGTACCTGCGCTTAAACTCAAGTGCCGCCTTGATAGCCTTTGCATCGGCAAGGTGTCCGTGCGAACAAGACACGGCCATAAATTTCTTCCACCCCTTCATTCTTTGCCCACCAACATCTCATAGGCCAAACGACAATTTTCTCTGGCCGTGGTAGCGCATACGCTTTCGTCCTCGGCTCCGTCTTTTAATAAACATATTAGGGCGTGCATTTGTTGGCGCAAGGTAAAAGCATAGGTGTTTTGATCTAGTGCCTCCTCAATAATAGATTCAACCACTCTCGCGGTGGACATCTCCCAAAGGTTTGAGCGATGTTCTAGTGCGCCCTTGGTATATTTCTTTTCAATTCCTTCAGCCGTTGCAAGCTGAATCGAGGTCATGTGATATTGTTGCTTGGGGGTAAGCTCCCCTTCTTTGATCGGCACAATCTTGCCTGATGTCATGTATTAGCGACTAGACCAAGGCTTACGATTTACTAGTGAAATCTTTTCTTTTTTCACTTCTTGCTTTTGTGGTGATACAAGTTCACGCCACCCGGATATTGTCCCATCTTCAAGATGTGGATTTTCCCATTCGAGATGTCTGAGGTTATGTTTCTCGGCAATCTTTTGGCAGATAGCATAGGTCTGGTCATCATCCCAGCTTGCGACAAATTGACCAGCAGGAGTGCGAGCCAAGGGAACGAAGTCGATTGCGTGTCCTCCCTTGCCTTGGTCAATGTGTAAAGATTGAGGCGGAATCCCTCTGGCATTCGTAACCTTTGGGCCGGGGGCGGTGCGGCCTTTGGCATATAGTTCTTCTTGTTCTTGAGGTGTTCGAACAGAACAATAAATAAGGACAGGGATTTTCTTTTCTAGCAACTCACTAAACCAATCGCCAACTCGCTTGCCAAAGGTAGGTTCTAGTTTGGCAATATGCCCTTGCGATCTTTCTACTGCCTCCTTAAGCGTCATCACCACTTCCCATCTGGACAAGTTGCCGTTGCCATTCTTGTCTTAAACATCATTAAACACCCGCATTTCAAGCACAAAGGCTCCTTAAAATGCTCGCAAGACCGACATAGGGTGATTCTATGGTTTCTGGATTCTGATTCGGCTACTGGCATCCCTGCGCCAACCCATGTGCCCACAGTTTTTACAAGTCCCTTGGCCTTCTGACATGGAGCGCAACTCATTGTTCCGCCCTGCTTCGCCATCTTTCGGATTCAGCGATGGCGTTGTTTAATTCTTTAAGAGCCTTTACATATTGCGTCCTGTAAGCCTCCGGGCATTTGCCATTTACTCGCTCGATGGCATCCCACTCCATCACTAGCTCTTGAATGTCCGATCCGCTTGGGTATTTGTAGGTGTAAGAGGTAGAAGCGCAACTGCTAAGAACGGCGATGCCACCAACTATCAAGCTCAGTTTCGCGAAGTTTGCGAGCATACTCTATTTGCTCATCGTCAATCTGTCGTCTTGTCTTTGCCCTGTTCTTTAGCCACCAGAGCCAAGCTCCAACCAAACTCGCTCCGATTGTGAGGAGCGCACCAAGCATTAGTCAATATGCAAGCCGAGAGTTTTAAGAACTGATATCACTCGGTCTAGCCAAACATTATCAATGTTACTTGGGGTGATCTTTACGATAAGACGAGCCAGCACAATCACCGCCCCGATAATAGCCATGATGGAGGTAAAATTCTGAGTAATGTAGCTCATGTTATTGGGTTTGTGTCAAAGAGGATTTCCAGTTTCGGTATTGTAAGTTCCGCCAAACGACCACCATTCCAATACTTCTACTGAAGCACCTACATATCCAAAACCGAATTCATTAACGTAAGTAGCCATTTGATACTGAACGCCAACAATATCTATGGGAACCCAATCATAAGGGCCTCCGTTAGATTCAACGAGATAGAGTTGTTTTATTAGAACACCAGCATTACAGCTTTGAGGGTCTGGGCCATATGCAGGAATTATCTCAAACGCATTAAAAGTATAAAAACTATTTAGCGGATCACCATAATAAAAGGGATTCCCACCCCAATTAAAACAATCATCTATGTTTTCTATATTATTTGATGATGCCACGACCCAATTAAGAACTGGCTCGCATATCATTTCCTCCTCTGATCCATAAGGACTTTTTATTATAAGCTCAAAGTTTGCCGGTATCACACATTCTCTTGGGCCTTCCGAAAATTGAGTATATGAGCCAGAGACTTTTATTTTTCTTGGCCTCCAAAATGATTTCATTGTTTCCGCAAGAGTGGCTGTAATTACGGCGGTGTAACCGGGAACAACGTACTCGCTTCCATCTGTCGGGCAGGTTGGAAAGTATTTAGGGAATAGTATTTTTCCCATAGGATTTCGTTAGGGCATTAGCCCTGTATTAATAACCAATGACGGTGATGCGGTAAGTGGCGGTATTTACATCCCTTGAAACACTATCTGCATTTACACAAGATAAGCAGACTGTGTTGGTCTTATAAACCACGCCTTGAATAATTGCTCCTGCTGAAATTGCTGTCGGCAATCCAACCAAAACAATATCATTTACTAATGCGCCAGTCACAACCACGTCCCGATAATGTTGATCGTTGGCAGCTAGCGTTCCAAAAGTGACTGAAGCAAGTGTTGTGACGGTATAAGGAGATTGTGGAAGAACGCCGTAGCTAACCCCACTTGCGATTAGCCCAGTATTAATAAGGCCAGAAACAACATTAACCGCAGTTGGCTGGGTATATGAAAGAAGCCCAAGGTTTGTGAGGCCAGAGACAATGTTTGTTCCGCTAGGCTTGGCCGTAACGGACGATCCAAAGAATCCCATTGGCGTATTGGCAAACGCAATCCCTGTTCCATAACTTACAACTTGTGTGCCAGAATTATTGTTGAGCGTTCTCGATCCATAATTTAACGAGGTTATCGAAGAAGAATCGTTGAGGCTTCTTGCCGTGGAATTTACGTTGGAAGCACTATTTGCTACAAAACCAGAATCGATTTCAGACTTTGTGTAATATTGGCTAGTTGGAGCCGGGACAGCGGAACCAGAGGCAATCAAATCTCGATCAATCGTTACGCTTCCTTGGTAAAGAGTTTTTACCTTTCCAGATTCAGACATCGAAAAGGCAATCGTGGGCGTAACTATATCGGCATCGGCCTCGACAAAAAGTTCGTCCAACTGAACCGTGCCCATTGTAATCGTGGTTTGATAATAATTGGGGGAAACAATGCCAGTCGGATCAAGGATTAAGGATGTGCTTACGTTCTGTAACCCAAGTTGATTAACAAACGTAAAAACAAAACCACGCTTTGAATTGCTCTTGACTTCAAGATTTCCCACGCCAATTCCTGTGATTGCCGTAAGCTGTGCATTCAAACTAACTGCATTAACTGCAACGTCCGAAGAAATTGAATAGCCGCCAAATGCCAGAGAGAACGAGCCGCCAAGGACATCGTTCCCAACGGTCAATTCATATACCTCGTTCTGAGTAGAACTTCCGTCTTGAATTTTGCTTAGAGCAAGCACATCTCCACAAACAGTCGTGAATGTATCAGAGAACACGGCTGGATTGCGAGAAAGCTCTATGACCTGTTGTGCTTTAATGTCCGTTCCGGGGTTGCGCCTAGTATTGATAAGTACGGAGCTTGTAGGGAAAAGTGTGTAGGAAGCACCCCCAAAAGAAAGAGCCGTATTTGCCGTTGCCGCAGTAACCAACCACCCAGATCCACTATTCCCATAAATCTCAATCAAGGAATTTCCAGCAATGCCAGAAATAGCATTTAGAACTTGTGTGGTCGTGGCGTTATAGCTTATGGCCGAAGAAGTGGTGGCCCCAATGGTTAACTTAAATTCGCCAGTTGTGGGAACATCGCCAAGCGATCCAATTCCAACCTTAAACGAGGGGCTGGCAAGAACAGCATCCGTATAGGCTCCATTTGCGTTTCTCTCAAGCACACGAAGCCGCAGAACATATTCATCATTTCTGGTTAGCTTGGGCAATACTCCATAGGGACAAGAGCCCCCAGCAACCAATCCCCCGGAACGATCCAAATTGATATCAATAGTTGTAGCCATAAACTAGAACTCCTTGTTAAGCCTACTGACCTTGTGGGCCATATACAATAATTGTATCTGGAACACCATTACTGCAAACATTTAATGTATATTCAGATAGAAGTCCGTCTCCACCCAAATCTTTTTCTAATTGTGCTTTTAATGTTTCATAATCAACGCCAACAATGTTCCCATCGCTAGTTTGTCTTATAATTATGTAATCGCCCTCTAGGGGTTTAATTTCTTCAATACGATCCCTAACGCTACGAAACCATGAAGCCTCAACAGCTAACTTTCCCGATGGAACTGTCGGTAGATATGGCATTAGTCAAAAGAATATATTTTAGTTGTTTCACATTGAACCGAACTAGCTCCCGCCGAAATAGGTGGGCAGTATGTCGTATATGCACTACCCATCTCCCTGTAAATTAATTGAAATACAATTACGCCACCAACTTTTGTATATGTTGTTTCGCCGCATATAAATCCCCGATAAGTCGATTGAATTGAAGAGCTTGAACTATTTTGACCTATTGAGCCATCCCCATAATTTCTTGAATTGTAAGAAAATGGCGCAAGTTGTGGAACTGGCAATATGGTTCCTCTAAAAACGCTCGGCATTAATTTGTTTGAATAGCTCAAATAAATTTGAGATTCATCAGTTATCGTATTTTTTGTAATAAAAGTCATCATTACTCCAAAACCACGTCTTGCCCCACCATTTCCCACATAACTATACGGCCAGCTTGGATTAAGAACCACATCACCAGTAACTCCTTTTAATCCAAAAATTAAAGGATAATTGGGAAGCAACCTAATCTTTGGAGGTGTTTGAACATTTCTTGATCCAGCCGTATTAACAATAATTTGAGTCAACCCACCATTTAAATTATCTACGCTTACGCTAGTTACCAAATAACTAGAAACATCCAAACTCAAACTTGAAGAAAATGTCTGTAAATCAGATGTTGTGATTGCTCCTGTTGGCCCATAATAAACATCATCCTTTGATGGGATATATCTATAGGCATCTATTGTTTTAACCGTAAATATATAAGATAACGTTTCCACTCCATTATCATCAATAGACGACATTTGTTTATTGATTATCGGATATGTTCCAATAATATTTAATCCAGATGTTGTTGCTGTGGGCATAAAATTAGGTTGTGTGGGCGTAGGTTTTTAGTTCATCAAGTGTATTATAAAGTAGTTCGTAAATATCGTCTAATGCCTGTACCACAGGATTAGCTTGTTGTTCACCCGCCTTGCCTGCTTGAGTTTCAGATGCTTTTTGTGATTGAGTTGTAAATTCTTTGAGTGCGTCAGTTGCTCCTTCAGTTCCATCTTGAAGCTCCATGTATGCCTCCTCAAGCTCTTTGCTGGATGCAACATTTTGATCAAGCTGATTTTGAGTATCATCAAGTTTTTCGTTTAATTTATCAAGAGCTTTTGTCCCATTTTCTGTGGCTTTATTTGCGGCCGCTTCTGCCGCAATTCTCTTTTGTTCTATTTGAATAGCTTCTGGGGATGCCCCCCTTACCGCATTCTTTTCAGCTTTTGTCATTTTTGATGGGTCTAGACCCATTTTTCTTAATATAGAATCTTGCAAGATATTTTTTGCATTTTGAGCATCTATCCTTTGAGCATTTTGTGTTGCCCTATCAATAGTTTTCTTAAACCCAATTTCATAGCTAGAGGGCTGTTGTCCCGGCCCACGCATTGTTCCGCCAAGTCCCGCTCCTTGTTGTGCCAATTCTCCCTGCTTGGCAGATATTTGATCGTTTATCGAAGAAATCTTTTCTTCTAATGCCACACGCTTTTCTGTAAGCGCAAGGTATTTGACTTGAAACTCTTCTAGTTTTTTTGCACTTTCCTCTCTTTTCTTGGCCTCATCATCGGCGGCTTTTAATCTTTCTGAAATGGATTCATTGAGCCTAGCTCTTTCATTTTCAAAAATAGTATTTTGTGACTTTTGTTCAAGATCAAATTCTGCCATATCATTTGCACGTTTTGCATCCGATATCTTTTTTGCGTTTTCCTCTCCAACCGAAAGTTCTTTTATGGCAAAATCTGCAAGCATTTTATCTCTTGCCTGTGTGTGAGCGTTGTATATTTCATCAATAACAGGCTTAATTTCTTCCGGGCTTGCTCCAGCCGCCAGCATGGATGCAGATATCTTATCCGCTTTTTCTTGATATGATTTGAATAGATCGTTTAGTTTTTTTTCTTTATCGCTTAACCCAGACTGGAATTGTTCATCGGCTATTGCGCTTTGAACACCCAATCTAATTCTTTCTTGTGCGGCTTTTTGTGTGGATAGAGCAAGCTCTTCCATCTTATCTTTTGCACCAGTAATACTTGCAATAAATTTTTGAAGCGGATTTGATTCTATTTCTTTGACTTTTTTGGAAACCTCATCGGCGGCAAAGGCTAGTTTATTCGCTTGATTTGCGCTTTCTTCGAATGTTTTGGGCAATCCGCCTTTTTCTATTTCCTTAAAAGCATCTTTGACCTTATTGCTTGTTTCCTTAACAGCATTTTGAACCACATTAAAAGCATCAATAAGTGCCTTTCCTGCAACCAAAACAGCGGTTCCTCCAAGTGATGCCCCCAAGACTTGTCCCAAAGCGTTAGTTGCTACGCCAGCAACATCGCTTAAATCTCTAACTTGTTTGAGTTGTCCTCCAAACTGACGCAACGCACCAGAGGTTTTTTCCGTTGTAATCTTTAGATCATCAGTTAGGCTATTAATTTTTCCCATGCCTTGTTCGGCATTGGATGTATTTGCCTTTAGATTAAAAACTAAGTCTTGAGATTCGTTTGCCATTATCGTGTTTCCCAAAGCCTGTGCATCCTTGGCTTTATATATGCCGCCATGTTTCCAACCTCTAATTCAACAGCTTCTCTTAGTCCCGGCTCTCCTATTGCCTTTGCCCCGGTAATAGGTTGTCTGCCTTTACCAACACTTGGCAGTTTAAGAATAGGAAAATATCTATTATCTGTTTGAACTGCTCCATTAAAGATCATAGCTTTCATCTCAGATGAATTTGGAATAGCTTTTTGACCACCTCCACTAGCGTTACTTTTTCCGCTACCCTTTCCAAAAAACTTGGCGGCAACAAGCCAGCCCTGTCTAATATAATTAACAGATTTCTTTCTGCTTGCAACCAGCGCCTTTGCCAAGTCTCCAATCGTTCCTTCTTTTGAGCCAAATCCAGTCCCTCCAATTCCTCTTTTTGTTTTTCCAAGAGTAGCCAATCCTTGATTTTTCAAAATCCAGTTTGCGACTCGATAAGTTCCTTCATAAGATTGCGCTTGGCTTACAGATTTCTTTGTCTTTATTTTCCTAGTCCATAGTTGGACTTTTCCTTTTCTTGCAGACATGGCCTTCATGCCTTGTTTTTTTACATATACTGGCTTGCTTAACTTAACCACACGCTCTAAGTCTGCGCTTATTTTTGAGGTACTTGTTGAACGTGTCGTTCCAACGGCCCTAAGAGCAATGCTTCCCATTTTGTCATTCATTACCTCGGCTACTGTTTTTCTGGCAATTTTGGAATAAGCCATGATTGCATCTTTGAACTTTTGATGGTTCAACGTTAAGAGTTCATCTGCCATAACTTTTCTATCTTGTTAAATCTCTATCCCTAATATACTGGCAATTTCTTGTTTGTCTTTGGTGGTTCCAGAATTACGCCTTACTACTTTTGCGCCATTCATCCACATCCAGACATGGTTGGCTTGGCACATAATTGACAGAGGAACCCTCCATAAAATATAGTCAATCGTCCACCCGGTCTTTTCTGCCAGCAAGAAAACGTGAGCCGCTGTCCCTGCTGGCGTTAGGCGTTTCCCGATTCTGAATTACTTCCAATCGTCTCTACTTGTCCTTTTTGGGATTGCTCAATGATGGATGAAACGATGTTCGTGGCCTCTGCCCGGTCTTGCTCATTCTTGTTCTCAATCCAATCCATCACTTTTTCTCTAAATAAATCCTTGTTCCAAGCCAATTTGATTGCGTCCTTTTTGCTCTTTGCAAGCTGAATGTGCATATATAGAAATGCCCAAATAAAGAACACGGAGCTATCTTGTTCGTCCCTTACTTGCAAAAGAAGCAATCTTGAGCCTTCCGTGTAAGGCGCAATCGCTTCTCCTTTGAATTGCCTATCATTGGCAATAAAGGCTGAATTTAGTTCGTCATTTAGGATGTCATTCATAGTTTGTTTAGAAGTGCCTTCTTTAGCTCTGGGCGGGCATTCTCTGGCACTAAGAGGGTTTGCCCGCCTCTTTGTATCACTCGGATGGGTTCGGCTCGTTTAACGAGTCCTAGAAGCGTTTCTCGGTTCTCTAGGGCGGCTCGGACGTAGCGAATAGGGCTTTCGTTATTGCTTTTCATATCGGGCCAAGAGCATTCCATTTCTGACTTTGCCTCTTGCGCCGCGCCAGCCTCAAACCAGAACGTGACTTTTCTACGCCCATCCTCAAATACTTGAGTAGTTATAGGGTCGTTATGACGCAACTTGCCACCAAATGCGGCAACGGCAGAAGCCACCTTGATATTGGTTGTTCCCCAAAAAAGTTCCGACATAAGCTGTTAGGATTTCAATTAGAGGACTAGAACCTCTATTAAACTACGTTCGGATATCCTGTGGCCGAGATGTCCACCGTGACGAAACCATCGTTGGATCGATTGATCGTCAGCGAGTCAATGCGGGTGGAACCAGTCGAGGAAACCGCATTAGCAAGGGAGATCGCCGCACCAGCCGTGGTGGTTAGATAACCCCCGGTGGTGGTGATGCTTAGGCTATAAGCGGTTGTGGCATTGTAAAAAGCAACGCCAGTAATATCACCAACTTGATTGCGAACTTCCTGTTTTTCAACATTACGCACTTCCGAGAAGGACTGCACAAGTCCACCTGTTTCTGCGGTTAATCCAAATACTAGCGATGAAGTTCCGATAGTTGTAGCGGCCATAATTGTATCCTTTCGTTTGTGTCAAGTTTTCTTATTCAATTCCGATTCTTTTCTTAAATACCGCCCAAGCGGTACTAAAAATTGCTCCCCCAACCAACCCGGCAAGCCATAGTTTTGTCTTAATGGCATGGGCCTCTTCTTCTAATTTGCGGGTACGATTGGCTAAATCTCCAAAATTGCTCAAGGAAAGCGTAATCATTTCGTGAAGTTGAATTTGCCTTTGCTCCATCCGGGCAATTCTTTCCCTTATATCTCCTAAACTTTGCTCATCGCTCATAGATGTTTGGCCTCGTCAGCGATAACAAGGTAGGGCTCGCCGTTGCGAATCACGGCCTTAACGAA
>Ga0209401_1002840_pt1 | contig 11072 bp, 17 predicted proteins | sample M_140807_MF_Meta_FD_187318 | JGI IMG/M metagenome (GOLD analysis project Ga0209401, IMG submission 187318) | Freshwater microbial communities from Lake Montjoie, Canada to study carbon cycling - M_140807_MF_MetaG (SPAdes) (version 2) | ecosystem: Environmental > Aquatic > Freshwater > Lake...
TATTAAAGAATCTTAAAGTTATAAAAAAAAATTTTTATCCTATATTATTAATGTCTATCACTAGTATTAGCGTATTTAATTCTGTGGTTTATTATTCTTTAAATTTTACACAAGTGCTTAATGGTGCTTTAATGATTTCAATAATACCAATATTAATTGTTTTTATTTCTTTTATTTTTAGGACTGAAAAAATAAATTTTAGTCAAATTTTAGGTCTCTTACTGTCCATAATAGGGGTTGCAATAATTGTTACAAGATTGGATTTTGCTAAACTAATTAATCTAGACCTTAATAAAGGTGACCTTTGGTTGTTAGTTGCAATGTTATCATGGGCAATCTATTCAACAATGCTTAGAACTCACAAAACAGGGTTAAAATATTTAAGTTTTATGACAGTAATTGTTCTAATTGGTTTAATTTTTTTATTTCCACAATTTTTATTTGAATTGAACAATCATCAAGTAATTAAATTTAATATTCCAGTTATCTTAATCACAAGTTATGTTGTTTTTTTTGCGGGAATAGCTTCTTATGTATTATGGAATAAAGCAGTTGTTATCGTTGGACCCAATAAAGCTGGAATTTTTTTAAATCTAATGCCAGTGTTTAGTTCTTTTATGGCAATATTTTTATTAAATGAAAAATTAATGAAATTTCATATCATTGGTGCCATTATAATTATTAACGGCATTTATCTTTCTTCCAAAAAAAAACTATCAAGATGAAAGTTGCAATTTTAGACGATTATCAAAATGTTTCATTAATTCTTGGAAATTTTGAAAAATTAAAAAAAGATTTTGATTTCCATGTATTTAATCAACCATTCGAAAATGAAGATAGCCTAATAGAGCAATTAAAAGACTTTGAAATTCTGTTAGTCATGAGAGAACGTACTCCAATTAATAAAAAAATTATTTCAAATCTAAAGAATTTAAGACTTATAATCACAAGTGGGATGCGTAATAAATCTATAGATTTTTTAACGGCTAAAGAGAAAAAGATTTTAGTTTGTGGCACAGATTCAAGTGATAGCTCAACAGCAGAATTAACATGGGCATTAATTTTAGGACTTGCACGAAATTTAAGAGTAGAAGCGGAGAACATGTACCAGGGTTATTGGCAAACAACATTGGGATATGAATTAAAAGGAAAAACGCTAGGAATTATAGGTCTTGGAAAAATAGGAGCTCAAGTTTCAAAAGTAGGTTTAGCATTTGGAATGAATGTTATCGCTTGGAGTGAAAATCTTAAACTTTCTATTGCAAAAGATAATCAGGTATTAGCTGTGACTAAAGAAGAGTTATTAGAAAAGTCTGATTTTATTACAATTCATACCATTTTGAGTGACAGAACAAAAAATTTGATTGTGAAAAAAGATTTGGAATTAATGAAGGGGACTGCTTTTTTAATCAATACTTCAAGAGGCCCTATAGTAAATGAATTTGATTTAGTTGAGGCTTTAGAGAAAAATATTATAGCAGGAGTTGGTCTAGATGTTTATGAAATTGAACCTTTGCCCGAAAATCATAAATTAAGATTTTTGCCTAATGCACTTTTATTGCCACATTTAGGCTATGTAACTAAAGAAAATTATGAGATCTTTTATTCTCAAATGTTTGAGGATTTGCAAGCTTTTAAAGAAGGAAAGCCTATTAGAGTTATTCAGGTGCTTAATTAGAGCTATCCTAATTTTTGTAAAAAAGGGAAGAATTGGATTAAATAAAAACCAATTATCTGAAGTTTTCCAATCACAATTAAAATACCAGTAATTAGCAATATAGTTCCAGAGATTTTTTTTATTTTATTTAAATAAGATTTACTTTTTTTTGAAAATATTAAAAATTTTTTTATAATTAAACTTGAAATAATAAAAGGTATTGCAAGACCTAAGGAGTAAAGACTTAATAGTAATATACCCTTAGAAATAGAATTTTCCATTGATGCGTAAGCCAAAATTGAACCAAGAATTGGACCAATGCAAGGAGTCCAACCAAAGCCAAAACCTATCCCAACTATAAACGGGAACAAAAGATTGTTAGAAAATTTTATATTATAATTACCAAAATTTTTATTTAAAAAATTAATTTTTATTAATTCTAATAGATAAATACCAAAAAAAATAATTACTAGACCAGAAATAATTGATAAAATTTGAGAGTTATGTAGTAAAAAACTTCCAATAAAAGTAGCTGTTGCCCCAAGAGAAATAAAAACTAATGAGAAACCCAGAGAAAAAGATAAAGATTTTTTTAAAATATAATTCTTAGATTTTAAATTTAGTTCATTAAGTGTAGTTCCGCATATAAACGAAACATAGCCAGGAATTATAGGTAGAACGCATGGAGATATAAAGCTTATTAAGCCGGCAAAAAAAGCTATAGAAAGTGATACAATCATTAAGCTCTTTACTCAAGACCAAGTAATTTATCTAAATTTTTTTCTTGGTCTAATTTATGAATTTTATCACAATCACCAACATGAACATTATCGGCAAATATTTGAGGTACAGATCTTGCGCCATTTGCCATAGCAGACATTCTTTCTCTTAAAGCTTCATCATTAGACACATCGATTTCAGAGAATTTAATCTTCTTTTTATTTAATAATGATTTTGCTTTTACGCAAAATGGACAATAATTTGTTGTATATATTTCTATTTTTTTCATAAAAGCAGGTCGTTCTGCTACTTCAACATAATCAAATTATTAACAGGTATCAACAAAAATAAAAAGAGTGTGCAGAGAAGTGTGTAGTTAGATTTCATTTTTTTGTTAAATTTATGTAACGAAAATAAAAATTAGTGTGTAGTAATTTTTAAAATTAAATTTTATGGAGTCTTTCGAAACCACATAATTTGATTTTCTATTTTGATACTATAGTTTACAGTGTACCAAATTTTTAAAAGTAGAAAATTATGATTGTATTTAATGAATTACAAAAATTTATTTTACTGCCAATTTATTATATTATTCATAAAAATTATGTATTTGGTTTTTTTCATAAATTTTTTATAAGAAAGTTTTATTATAAAAATCTTAAATTTGAACTAAATATTAAAAATATTCCTCTTGAAAATTATTCTAGTTTTTTATTTAAAACTTATGAGTATAACGACCGGGTATTAATTATAAGGCACATTTCACATAAAAATAAATCAATCGTATTGGGGGGTGGCATTGGATTTATTCCAACTTTAGTCTTTAAAAATTCAATGAATCAAATTTTAGTTTTTGAGGTAAATAAAGAAATAGTCCCAAATTTAAAAAAAAACTTAATAGACAACAAAGTTAAATTTAGCATTTATAATAACAATCTTGTGTATAAAAAAACTAAAAATAAGATTTTTTATTTCACGAAAGATTTTTTAAACACAAGTGCATTTAGTAAAACTTTATATGAACAGGAAGTTACCGTAAAAAATATAGAAAAAAAAAAAATTAGAAACTTCGATAAGTTCAATACATTAATATTAGATATAGAGGGAGATGAAGAGTATTATATTAAAAACATTAATCAGTTTAAAAATATTAAATATTTATTTTTTGAACTACACCATAATATAATCAAAGAACATAAAACTATTAAATTAATGAAAATACTCAAACTAAATAAATTTATTTTACAAGACAAATGTTTTAACTCTTATTATTTTAAAAAGAAATTTTAAAAAAAAATTCTAATTGTTAAATTTAATAATAGTTAAAATTAATATTTATTTTCTTAAATTTTATTTTTGATTGATATTTTTGTTTATAAAGTGGGGCGTTCTGTTACCCGGTGCCCCGGACCTGTCTTCGTAAATCTTTAAACACTATTCAAATTTATTAAGACCAGTAACGTTTTTAAATATTTTCTTTCTTGATTAAAATTAGCATTAGAGTTGAATCCTGTCTAGTTTTTATGTTGAGTGTGTCGGCAGCGTGTCAGGATTTTCTCAAACCATTTCCAAATAATAGAAGATCTCGAGGTACCGGGAGGGGTAAAAAAAGAAATATGTAACTATCTACTTTGGGCTTTAGACCTATGTAATGAACAGTTAGCGAAGTTTATTTTAATATTTGAGATATTTAACAAAATAATAATTATTACTTAAAATTTTTCCTATATTTCCAGCAGTATCAATAATAAACAGCCCCCAAAAGATTAGTATAATTATTAATCCAAATTTTCCAAAAAAATTAGATATTTTTTTTAGCGAATTATATCTGTCAAAAATAAAATAAAAAAATTTTATAATTAATAACGTTAAGTTAACCCATAGCGCTAAATACAATATTAAAAATAATACTAATAAAGAACCTTTTGGACCGAAATATATTATAAAAGGTATAGAACATATGAGTAAAATTAAAGTTGTTTGTAGGTAATTTTTAATTTTATCGTTGGAAACTTTGAAAATTAATTGGAATAATTTAGCCGTTAATAAAGAAAATAAATAAACAAATCCCCAAATTAAAAAAGTGATTATCCAAGATAATGAAAAATTTGACATTAAAATTAATTTTTTTTTAATTTTATTCTTTTATCCATCTAACTACTTTTAGAACTAAACTTTTTCAAAGATTTCTTCCAAATTCTTTTTAAATTTTTTCTATATTTACTTAAACTTTGATTTAAATCATCTCGCGCTATTGTGGTTAATTCTAAAGTATTAATTAATTTTTTGTCATCTTTCATGGCTTCTTTAAAGTGCATTAAAAACAACTTTTTATTGTTTCCAGCTAACTCTGCCAATTCAGCATGGGCAATTGAAAGACCAGCTTTTGCACATTGTTTAATGTAAAATATTTTTTTCTTTAGGTCGTAATCTTCTTTAACTCCATAGATATACGAGAGTGTATAAGCTGCATTTATGTTACCTACTTTTGCAGCTTGCTCATAGTAGTTTAAACCCTTTTTTTTATTTCTTTTAACAAAAGTCCCATCAAAATAAGTTTTACCAATTAAAAATAATGCTAGTTGTGTGTAAATAACATTTTCTTTTGGATAAAGGATGGGGGCTTTTTTAATTACGAGATTAAAATAATGTAGAGCTTTTTTAATATCCTGCTTTAATCCCCAACCATTATAATAAAGGTTACCAATATTAAAAATCGGTCCGAGTCTTTTTTTATGTTTAGAACATTTCAGCCACCAGCTATATGCTTTTTTAAATTCTCTTAACCTGTAATAATAATGACCAATATTAAATTGAGCATCACAATCTCCTTTCTCTGCTTTCTTTAATAGTGTGAAATAGTCTTTAGTCATATTTTTTTATTAATTCTTTTCATTTGCTTTTCAACTGTTTTAGAATTTCTTTAGAAATATGTTTTTTAGCAATTGAAGGTCTTTTTTTAAACACTACTTTAATTATTTCTAAATCTTCTTTTAGTCTTTTTGAGGCGTATTTTAAACATTCAGGGTCAATTTTAACTGCTTCTAAAATAAATTTTTTATCATCTAAATAATATTCTGAACATTCAGTGATAGGATGAGGGTCTTTTTTTGAATATATATCAATAAAATCTTTTGAAAAACCTTTTTTTGACGCCATTTTTCTAGCACTTTGATTATTTGTAATATCGTCTAAATATTTTTTTATCTCAAATAAAATATTTTTCTGAAGATGAAGCATTTTAATTATTATGAGAATAATACTTTTTCATTAATTCAGGTTGCATAATATAAACTCTTTTTTCAACTTCCCGATAATATTCTTTACTATATCGAAGAATGTACTCCTTGTTTAACTGCCAATGTACTCTTGCCCAACATTCACTTAAAACAGGGTCTCTCATCCATTGATTATATTTAAACCATTCTCCACCTATTATTTCCTTACGTTTTTCTTCATCTAATTCATTGAAATATGGTTCAGGAGCAGTTTCAATTTTTATTAATCTTAAAACAATTTTTAATCTAATTTTATTTATTATTTTTTCCTCAAAAGATTTTATAAAGAATTTATAAAAATTTCTTAATAAAATCGCTTCAGCTTTATGTGCTTTCTTAATTATTCTTTCTATAAACATGACATTACTAGGTTATGTTAATATTCGTTCGATAATGATGTATGGAGAAGGAAAATAGAAATATGAACTCAAACTCATAAGACAAAATCACACTACATTACAAGATTATGTAAACGTCTTAATTCAAGTATAGTTGTATTTGGGTAATAAAGGCAATTAATATTTATGTATAAATTTTTAATGCATTAGCATTACATATTTGTGATAATCTTCTAATTAAATGAAAGCTTTAGGCGGTATCTTTATCTTTATTGGTTTAGCAGATTTTTTATTATCTTTGGCTGGTATAAATTTAACTCCCTTTTTACCAAGACAAATAGGACGATTTACTCCTTTAATTTTTGGCTTTATCGGTGGTTTATTACTGAAAGAAGCTGCTAAAGAAGAGCAATTACAAAAAGATGAGGAACAACTAGAGCAAGTAAAAAAAATATTAAAAAGAAAACAGAAGAAATAATATTATGAAAAGATTACTTACTTTATTTTTAATTTTATTCTCAATCTCAACATTTATTTCAGCTAAAGAAAACTCAACAATTATTGGAAATAAAGAAAAAAAAATTACCATTGAGGACATTCAGCGAATTGCCGATAGAGGTAATCCTGAAGCTCTAAATGCTTTGAGTTGGATGTATTTTAGAGGGGATAAAGAATTCAAAATTGAAAAAAATAATGAAAAAGGAATTCATTATATGATCAGAGCAGCAGAAAAAAATCAGGTTAACTCAATGACTGATTTAGGTTGGTTTAGTTTTACTGGAGAATATGGAGTTAAAAAAGATTTCAAAAAAGCTGTTTATTGGAATGAAAAAGCATCAAACCTAAAATTTGCAACAGCTACTTATAATATAGGTCTTTTTTATTACGCTGGTATTGCTGATCTTCCTAAAGATTTAATTAAAGCAAAAAAGTACTGGGTATTATCTGCAGAGCAATGGAAAAATCGAAATGAAGACACAACGGCTGAAGGTCTTTTAGAGGAGATAAACCAGTATAGTAGCAATCAAACAAAAGAAATGATTACATTAAGAGATGCCTATATTGATTTTGTTAGGGACCCTTCGAGTTTTAATTTAAGAAAATTAAAATCAATTTAATAATATTCTATAATTTATATAATATAATTATTATGGATATAACAATAGTCCTTGTAATTATTCTGGGATTTTCTCTTATGATTTTACCTGGTTATTTCAATATTATACTTTGTAAGAAATATTATTTTTTTAAAAATATAGCTCAAAAAAAATATATTTATATAATTTGGGGTATTTATTCATTTTTAGTCTTTCTTGGAAGTTTAAATGCAGGCTATGGAATTGCAGCAGCCGTGGGGTCTTCTATAGGGGCTTTGTGTGCTCTTAATATTTTTACATTTTTATCTGCTTTATTATATTCCACAATAAATAGAGAGGTGAATAAGATCAAATTATCTGAATATTTTTATTTCGCATCCTTGTTTAATCTTATTTTAGGATTTATTATTCTGCCAAAGTTTTGGTCCTAAATTATGAAAAGATTAATTATTTTTCTAATAGTAACTTTTTTAAACCTTTCTCCAAATATATTATTAGCAGCAGCAAGATATGATGGTCCAACAACAATTGAACAAGCTAAAGAAAGATTTTTTAAAAATAGAAAATTAGATATCATTGAAGGTATTTGGTATGCCGAAAAAGAAAATTCCTATAGAGCAATAGTGAAAGTAAGGGATGGAGTTTATAATCAATGGAGCATAACCTCTAGAAACCCAAATTATATAGGAACATTAGATTTAAACGAAAACGTTATTAGAAGCGCAAGTGATAAAGTTTATATTTACCACACTACAGTTTACAACTTGCAAAATCTTTCTGAAGAAAAAGAAGGTAATGGAACGTTTTTATTAACTAATAATCTAATCGAATACAGTATAAATCCAGTTTGTTGGACTCCAGGTAGATGTTCAAAGATTATTAATGGTACTCAAATGAGAATATGGCCAAATAATATTTATGATCATAATGCAAACGTTCAAATAAAAGTAGAAAACTTTAACCCTCAAGAAAATAAAGCTAAAAGAAGTGAAAAATTATCATCTAAATTAAATGATAACAGCTCTTCAACAGATTATAAAAATTATTGGTGGGTATTAGTATTATTAGCTGGTGTCGCATTCTTTATTTATACGCAAACTAAAAAAGGTTTAAAGAAAAAAGAAAAAATAGTTAAACCAAAAACAATTAAAAAAGAAGATAGTTTTTTTAAGAAATTTTTTGAAGGGAGGGAGAGTTTGGGTTTTTCTTATTGGGTAATGTTTACAGCGATACCCGTAATTAATGCTTTAATATTTTATGTGCTAGAATCTAGCAAATCTATTGATAAAGATAGCAGAGATACGATAGCTGGATTATTTGGATGGTGGATGTTGGCATTTTTTATTTATGCTACAATAGGTACTTGGAGAAGTGCTACAGCTTATAAACTAGAAAAAGAGTCAAAAAAAGAAGGTTTCGGATGGGCTATAGCTGCTTATGTAACTATAGTGATTAGTATTATCTCTTTTATAGGACGTGTAATTAAAAATCTAAATTCGTAATTATTTAGTTAACTTAAAATTAATTTTAAAATCTTTATAAATCTGTCTTACAAATACAGACATAATAATAAGAACGCCTATAGCAAACATAAAATTAATATCGGTAAAGAAATTATATGTTCCATGAAAAATGATAGGCAATAAAATACAGTAGCCTAAAAATTTAATATTATTATTTACTGCAAAATATCCAAAGTAGAACCCCATAATTATTCCATTCAAACCATGTAATGGAATAGCTGAAAATGCTCTTAATGCTGCAATCGTTAGATGAGAAAAATCACCATTGTTAATATAAACATATTCAAAATTTTCAAGCGTTGCAAAGCCTAACGAACATGTAATTCCATAAATGACTGCATCTGTTGGCCTCGTAAAACCATAATTTTTTAATACAAAAAAATACAAAACCGAAAATTTTAATAACTCTTCTACAAGTCCACCAGCAAAGAAACCCACTAATAATGCATTATTAATTTCATTCGTGTTGGTAAAAGTTTTTAGAATAAATGAATTTAATTGTCCTGCTGGTAACGTAATAAGCATTCCAGTAATAAAAACTTTAATAATTATTTTTTTATCAATTTTAAATTTATCTGAAAAATAAAAGTAACTAAAAATTAAGATTGCAGGAATTGATGTTAATAGAAATGTTGTTATCGCACTGATTGAAAATATTGAGAATAAAAAACTCACCAAAATTATCTGGAAACTATTAAATGCAAAACTTGAAATGGAAAATTTAATAGGTCTTGTGTAGCGCCTTTAAATATTGAAAAGCAGATGGATTTATAATTACCAAGTCCTTTGTCTAATAGTTTTGGTGAATAAAAGATTAATGATTTAATTATAAATATAATAACTATTATTATCCAAGCTCGAGATATATAAGCCCAAAAAGGAAATTTTTTAATCTTTCTTTTTTCATTAATGTAAAAATCTGCACTATTCCAGACGCCTATAAGAGAAATACAAATAAAAAAAATTGTAAGCGTGCTCAATAAAATTGAAATAAAATTAATTGAAATAATAGTAAGGATGGTGGTGCCTAATACGTATATAAGCCAAAAACTTATTAAAAGACTATATTCACCAAATAAAATTTTTTTAAGATATTTCATAGTATCTTACAAGGTAATGCCAAAGGTCTTGAATTTATAATAATTGTATTTGGGTAATAAAGACAATCATTATTTATGTATAATTCTTTTATATAGTTAGAGGCCTAGATTTTAGTAAATTAGATCCTAGAATGAAGAAATAAATGAAAGAATATAGAAATATTGAAAAATTTTATGGAATAATTTGGGCAGTCATATTTGCAATGATAGGGGCTTACCTGCAAAGCAAAGGTTGGAATTTTTTATCATGGATATTTTTTGGTTTATCTGGAATGTCAGTTGTGCATATTTTTAGACAATAAATTTAACTATGAGAATACTTAAAAATGAAAAAGAAATTAAAGAGGCTTTAGCAGAAGAAGATATTCATCCTGCACAAGCTACTTTAAGCGATATGATGAAGAACAAAATTTATCAGTGCGGTTGTGGCAGCTCTCATCCTGTTGATACTACACCCGTTGGTGCTGCATGCAGAGGTAGAAGCATAGCTCATTCAGGCGTTGGAAAGGGTTTTATTTTAATGTGTAATACGCATGCTACTTTAGTTGTTACAGAAGGAATATTTAATTATACATTTAAGTCTATTTGGTCATTTGAAAAGAAATTATTACCAAACATATTTTAAAGATTATTAGATGGGGAAGGGTATTTGAAAGAAATAAAAACTGCCAAAGACTTAAATCAAGAATTATCAACGTATAATTTTTTGCCTTTGATTGCTTATAGTAATTATTTTCCTGGTGTAGATTATCAATGTAATTGTGGACAATTACATGCGGTTGCTAAAGAAACAAAAATTGCATGTATAAAAGGAGCAAGTAATTTTATTTTAATGTGTGGCTACGGTTATGTATCTTTTGTTAGACCTCCTATAATGCCCTTTGTAACAAAAGCTAAAGTTGATTGGAGCTGCAAAAAAGAGCTACTTATTGAAGTTTTTAACATTATTAGTCTTGATGAAAAACACGCAAATCTTTTTAACTTAAAAGCTTTACTGGGCTAATTATAATTAAATTGTAGAAATAAAATAAATCTAAATGAACAAATTAACTATTTTAATATTATCTGGAATGTTGTGGGTATCAACAGCATTAGCTGGCGAACTTATTACTTGTTTTACTCCTGGGGAAAAATGTACTGATCTAATAGTTAAACAAATAGATGAAGCTAAAAAATCTATTTATGTTCAGGCATATGGATTTACAAGTCAGCCAATTATTGAGGCAGTAGGCAATGCAAAAGTTAGGGGATTAGAGGTTAAGGTAATTTTAGATAAAGTGAATGAGACAGAGAAACAAGGAAATGGTGCTAAATATTTAAGAAGCAAAAATATTGAAGTATTAGTTGATAATAAAGTGG
>Ga0209401_1002841_pt1 | contig 11070 bp, 8 predicted proteins | sample M_140807_MF_Meta_FD_187318 | JGI IMG/M metagenome (GOLD analysis project Ga0209401, IMG submission 187318) | Freshwater microbial communities from Lake Montjoie, Canada to study carbon cycling - M_140807_MF_MetaG (SPAdes) (version 2) | ecosystem: Environmental > Aquatic > Freshwater > Lake...
GCCTGCGCGCTGCCCTTGGTCAGTGCCTCACAGAGGGGGGCCAGTTTTCGTGTCGCTTCTGGGCCATTTTTCGCTGTCGCCTGACAGGCAGCGTCAGCAGGTTGAGTAGGGGGGTCGAGATCAGATTGGTGACCAAGCTCCTCCAGGCTCAGCCAAACCACGCCATCAAGGAATGCCTGCAACTGCTGCGGCAACTGGGCGGGTCCGAGGTTGAGGCGCCGGTGTGGCATCACAACAACCACGGCCAGGTGCAACACCTGGGGGTGGAGTTGAAGAAAGCGAAAGCTCTGGGCGCCAAGGCGGTGCTTGAACCCCGCCTTGGCATGCATCTGCACCTCCAGCAGCACCACCGGGTGCTCGGGAGTGCCGATGACCGCAGAGCGCGGCCAGAGGACGCCATCAAGACGGTGAATCACCGCTTTTAGCTCAGGAGCCTCAAAGCGGTAGAGCTCATCACCCGGTGCATCCGGCCCAAGGCTGGACGCCACATCCGCAGCAGCACCGGGCAACAGCAGCGTGATCAGATCCGGGGCGCTCTGGAACAGCCCATAAAACCAGTGGTCGGTTTTCAAGGCTCAGCCCCCAACTGGCTGAAGCTGGGAAGACATCGCTTCGGGTCACCGGTCGTGCGATGAATGGCCATGGCCACCCCCGACGGAATACCTAATGGTATGTCAGTACCACTATGAAGCTTCGGTGATTTCACTGGCTTTGCCAGGCATCTGCGGCGGGTCTCCCGCATGGTGTCCCTGCCAGGGGTCAAGGGCTGACTCCTTTCTCAGGCGGGTGTTGGGAGGCGCGCCAGGAGACAGCCCTCAGCTGCTGAGCTCATTCAGCCAGGCAGCGAGGTCGCCCGGCCCCGTGAAATCAAGGAGAGCATCGGCCAGGGCCTCGAGCTGCTCCAGCGGCAGGGCCTGGATGCTGGCCGAGGTGGCGTCGGTCAGGGGGCCGCAGCGGCGGTTGAGCTGGCGGAGGGTGACGGTGGCTTCACCTTCCTGCCGGCCACGGGCCTCACCTTCCTGCCGGCCCCGATCCAGAAGGTCCTGGGCGGCGCGGGTGTGGAGCAGTTGGTCGGTGGGAATACCTGCGATCACCATGATTTCCTCGGGGCTAAATGTGGGAAACCGCTCAAACAGCATAGTGAGAACGGTGGAAAGTAAATCCGGCCGGAGCTCGAGGATCTGCTGGGTGCTGGCCGGCAGTTCGGCCTCAGGCCGCACCGGCAGCGTGAGCAGGGTGAGCAGTGGATCGAGATCGGCCTGATGGCCGAGCTCCTCCAGGCTCAGCCAGACCACGCCATCAACAAACGCCTGCAGCTGCTGCGGCAGCTGGGCCGGGCCGAGGTTGAGGCGCCGGTGCGGCACCACCACCACCACGGCCAGATGCAACACCTGGGGGTGGAGCTGGAGAAAGCGAAAGCTCTGAACGCCAAGGCGATGCGTGAACCCCACCTTGGCGTGCATCTGCACCTCGAGCAGCACCACTGGCTGCTCCGGGGTTCCGGCCTCGCCGCTTTTTGGCCAAAAGGCCCCATCAAGGCGATGGTTTGCGGCTTTTAGCTCGGGCGCCTCAAAACGGTAGAGCGCATCCCCAGGCGCATCGGGCCCGAGCGAGGGAGCTGCCGCACCCGACGCCGGCAACAGCAAGGCGATCAGATCCGGGGCGCTCTGGAACAGCCCGTAAAACCAGTGATCGGTATTCAAGGCCCACGACCCGACACCAGCCCAGCCCTCCACCTCGACTATTCAATAGTACACCCGTACTGACGCTTCGGGCCTCCGTGGTTTCTTGGGTTTTTCGGCCGAGCGCCTGCGGGGTGTACGCCCTGGCGACCCCATCTCCTCGCGGAGGGCACCTTCACGCCGGCGCTGCGCTTCAGCCTTTGTGCTCAGCCAGCCACGTGGCGAGGTCGGCCTGACCCGTGAAATCCAGCAGCGCCTCGGCCAGGGCTTCCAGCTGCTCCAGCGGCAGGGCCTGGATGCGGTCGGTGGAGGCGTCGGTCAGGGGTCCGCAGCGGCGATTGAGCTGGCGGAGGGTCACCGAGGCGGCCTCTGCTGCACGGCCGCGGACCTCACCTTCCTGCCTACCCTCCTCGATCCACTGCTGGGCAGCACGGGTGTGGCGCAGCTCTTTGGCGGGAATTCCTGCGATCACCATGATCTCCTCGCGAGTAAGTGTTGGAAACCGCTCCACCAGGATAGGAAGAACGGCATAGAGCAGATCAGGACGGTGCTCCAGGATCTGTTGAGTGCTGGGGCGTAGTTCTGTCTCCGGGCGTACCGGCAGCGTGAGCAGATTGAGCAGGGGGTCGAGATCGGCCTGCTGGCCCAGCTCCTCCAGGCTCAGCCAAACCACGCCATCAAGAAACGCCTGCAGCTGCTGCGGCAGCTGGGCTGGGCCGAGGTTGATGCGCCGGTTCGGCACCACGACGACGACGGCCAGGTGCAACACCTGGGGGTGGAGCTGGAGAAAGCGTGCGGTCTGTGCAAACAGCCGGTGCTTGAACCCCGCCTTGGCGTGCATCTGCACCTCCAGCAGTGCCACCGGCTGCTCGGATGTTCCGCTCTCACTGCCGCGTGGCCAGAGCACGCCATCAAGTCCTTCCAGTCCCACACCCCATGCCTACGCATCCCGATGCCCGGCTAAGACCGATCGGCCGGGAACGCTTGATCCCCCAGCATCTGACCAACGGCAGGAGCTGGGCTCAACTGGCTGTAGAGCACAGCATCAGTGAACGGGTTTTTCCGGAGGGGGCGCAAGGGATTTCCATCAAGCCATGCCGTTGTTCGTTGCCGGCGATACGCTTCTCAGAATTCCTGGAGGCCAACGGCAAGCTGGGCCTGACCCTGACCTGGGGTAAGGTAGCTTCCATCAGAAAACAATTTGATGAAGGCCGTCATCCTCGCCGGTGGGCTAGGGACCCGACTTTCGGAGGAAACTCACCTCAAGCCGAAGCCCATGGTGGAGATCGGTGGCAAGCCGATTCTTTGGCACATTCTCAAAACGTACAGCCATCATGGCATCAACGAATTCATCATCTGCTGCGGTTACAAAGGTTATGTGATTAAAGAGTATTTTGCCAACTATTTCCTGCATACCAGTGACGTGACCTTCCACATGGATCTCAACCACATGGAGATCCATCGGCGCAATGCTGAACCGTGGAAGGTAACCCTCGTCGACACCGGCGATACCACTCTTACCGGTGGGCGTCTGGCGCGCGTGCGCGACTTCCTCGACGACACCTTCTGCTTCACCTACGGCGATGGCGTGGCCGATGTGGATGTGACGGCCCTGGTGGCCCACCATCGCGCCGAAGGCCGCCAGGCCACGCTTACGGCGGTGCAGCCGCCGGGCCGCTACGGAGCCCTGGGGCTGGATGGTAACCAGATTCACAACTTCCAGGAAAAGCCCGAGGGCGATGGGGGCTGGATCAATGGCGGCTATTTCGTGCTCGAGCCTGCGGTGATCGATCTGGTGGATGGCGATCACTGCACCTGGGAGCAGGAACCGCTCAACCAGCTGGCCAGCAGTGGCCAGCTCACGTCCTATTTCCACCGGGGCTTCTGGCAACCGATGGATACGCTGCGCGACCGCCAGAAACTGGAAGAGCTCTGGGCCAGTGGCCAGGCCCCCTGGAAGGTGTGGAACTGATGGCCAGCGCAGGGATCACGCCGGAGTTCTGGAAGGGCCGAAATGTGCTGCTCACCGGCCACACCGGCTTCAAGGGCAGCTGGCTGGCGCTGTGGCTGTGCGAACTGGGCGCGGAGGTGAGCGGCGTGGGACTGCCGCCCGACAGCAACCCCCACCTGTTCGAGCAGTTGGGACTGGAGCGGCGGCTGCGGGCTCACCACCTCATCGACATCCGCGATCCGGAAGCCCTGGCGGCGATCGCGGCCAGCAGCCAACCGGAGGTGGTGCTGCACCTGGCGGCCCAGCCGCTGGTGCGCCGCAGCTACCGCGATCCGCTCGGCACCTGGGCCACCAACGTGCAGGGCAGCCTCCATCTGCTGGAGGCCCTGAAGCCGCTGCAGCATCCCTGCGCGGTGGTGATGATCACCACCGACAAGGTGTATGCCAACCGCGAGTGGGATTACGGCTACCGCGAAAATGACCGCCTCGGCGGCCATGACCCCTACAGCTCCAGCAAGGCGGCGGCCGAGATCGCGATCCAGAGCTGGCGCAGCAGCTTCTGCGGCGATGCCGCCCACCAGACGCCCCAGCTGGCGATCGCCACCGCCCGCGCCGGCAATGTGATCGGCGGCGGCGACTGGGCAGAAGACCGGATCGTGCCCGATGCAATGCGCGCCCTGGCGGCGGGGGAAGCGATTCCGGTGCGCAACCCCCGCGCCACCCGGCCCTGGCAGCATGTGCTGGAGCCGTTGGGGGGCTACCTATTGCTGGCCGAAAAGCTGGCCGGCGCCCAGGCCGGCAGGGGTCCTAATCCCTATGCCGATGCCTTCAACTTCGGGCCCTCGCTGGAAGCCAACCGCCCCGTGCAGGAGCTGATCGAGGAGGCGATCCACCACTGGCCCGGCCAATGGCAGGACCTCTCCGACCCTGAAGCCCCCCACGAAGCGGGCCGTCTGCATCTGCAGATCGACAAGGCCCACCACCAGCTGGGCTGGCAACCGCGCTGGCCCTTTGCTACCACGATCGCCCACACCGTGGGCTGGTACCGGGCCGTGCACACCAACCCCTCCGAAGCCGAAGCCTGCTGCCTGGCCGACCTGGCCGCCTACGGCCAGGCCCTTTCCGCCGCCTGAGTCTCTCCTCCATCGCCAACCCAGCCCCTTCCCGATGACCGACCTCCCCGCCCTCAAACAGGAGATCCTGCGCCTCACCCGCGAATACTCGCTGCAGGCCCATGCCTCCTTCCGGCCGGGGGGGGATCCGCAGCGCAAACCCTGGGAAAGCGGCAGCCCGATCCCCTACGCCGGTCGGGTGTTCACCGAAGAGGAAGTGGCGGCGGCGGTGGGCGCCACTCTCGATTTCTGGCTCACCCTCGGCAGCGAGGGGGCAGCGATGGAGAAGGAGCTTGCGGCGTTTCTTGGGGTACGCCACAGCCTGCTGGTGAATTCAGGCTCAAGCGCCAACCTGGTGGCGATCTCAGCACTCACCTCCCATAAGGTGCCGGCGGCCAAACGGATCAAACCGGGCGATGAGGTGATCACGGTGGCGGCGGGGTTTCCCACCACGGTGGCGCCGATCGTGCAGGTGGGGGCGGTGCCGGTGTTTATCGATGCCGATCCGATCACCGGCAACGCCCGCTGCGACCAGCTGGAAGCGGCCTACAGCGCCGGCAAGACCAAGGCCGTGATGATGGCCCACGCCCTGGGCAATCCGTTTGACCTGGCCACCACCCTGGCCTTCTGCCGCAAGTACGACCTGTGGCTGGTGGAGGACAACTGCGACGCCCTGGGCTGCAGCTATTCGATGCCGAGGGAGCTGGCCGAAAGCCTGGGCTTCAGCGAAAACAGCCCGGGGCTGGATGAGGGGCCGGATCGAGTGATCCGCTGGACGGGCACCTGGGGAGACATCAGCACCCAGAGCTTCTACCCGCCCCACCACCTCACGATGGGCGAAGGCGGTGCGGTCAACATCGTGGCCGACCAGAAAATGAAGGTGGTGGCCGAAAGCTTCCGCGACTGGGGCCGCGACTGCTGGTGCCCATCGGGTGTGGACAACACCTGCAACAAGCGCTTCGACTGGCAACTGGGCGAACTGCCGGCCGGCTACGACCACAAGTACACCTACAGCCACCTGGGCTTCAACCTCAAGCCACTCGATCCCCAGGCGGCGATCGGCAGGGTGCAGATGCAACGGCTGCCGGAATTCATCGAGGCCCGCAAACGCAACTGGCAGATCCTGCGCGAAGGCCTGGCCCCCTGCGAAGACGTGTTGGAGTTTGCGCTCCCCACCCATGCCACCGCCTGGAACCCGGATGGCAGCTTCGACTGGGACCAAACGGGCTGCCGCAGCGAATGCTCCTGGTTTGGCTTCAAGATCGCCGTCAAGCCCGGAGCGCCGTTCTCACGCACCGACTTGGCCCGTCAACTGGATACACATCAGATCGGTAACCGCATGCTGTTCGGTGGCAATCTCTTGCGTCAGCCAGTTTTTGTGCAGCTGAAACACGACCGGCCAGAGGCTCTGCGCATGGCCACGTCTATGGAGGGTTCTGATGAGATCATGAACAGCACGTTGTTTCTTGGGACCTACCCTGGGCTAACCAATGCGATGCTGCAAACAGAGATTGAAGTGATCAGGAGTTTTCTTGGCGCCAATCCCAGTTTGGCCGTAATCAAATGAGAATCTTCCTTACGGGGGGCACAGGATTCATTGGAAGCCATTTCATTCGGCATGCTCTTCATTCAGGGCACAAGGTAATAGCCATGCGCCGACCAGGATCTGTCGCCAGAATAAATTTAACAAATCAACCCGATTGGCACAATGGCCAAATGACGGATGATTTCAGCAAAGCGCTTAAAGTCTGTGATGCATTTGTTCATTTGGCTGCAAATGGCGTAGCCAATGGCGCCAGTGACTGGGAGGGATGTTTTGCTATCAATTTACATCAGTCACTACAACTATGGCTTCAAGCGGTAGCAGCTGGCATCCGTCGCTTTCTGATAGTTGGCTCTTGCTTCGAATACGGGCGTAGTGGAGAAAGGTATGAAGCTATTCCAGTAACAGCGCCGCTGGAACCTACTTCCGCATATGGTGCATCCAAGGCCGCCGCCACAGTGGCCGCTCACGCTTTAGCCATAGAAAAACAGCTATCCCTCGTGGTGGCCCGACCATTTCATATCTATGGGGAAGGGGAGGACAAAAGCAGGTTTTGGCCTTCCTTGGTGACAGCAGCCCAACAGGGAAAAAATCTGCAAATGACGGCTGGTGAACAAATCCGTGATTTTCAGCCAGTTGAACAAGCCGTCATGCAACTGTTGGCTTTGTTGGTTGGCGAGTATTCGCCGTACGGAGAGCCTAAATTAGTAAATCTTGGGACAGGTCATCACATGACATTACGCGCCTTCGCGGAAAGGGAGTGGACTTATTTAAAAGCCAAAGGAGCAATAATTACAGGCTCGGTTCCATACCGAATCAACGAAGTAATGCGGTATGTGCCCGAGGTCACCTATTTTACCCAGAATGGCCCTAACCAAGCCAATGGGGTTCACGAATAGATCACGGACAAGTACTGGGCTGTTCAGGGTTTCAAAGATTTTCTCCTCCATGCACTGGGTCTCAAGCAGGTAGCGGGTAGACCGGATCGTCATTTCATCCAGGGATCTCAGATCACTGATCAGGACGATACCGATAACTTGGATCATTCAGGCACTCGATCAAGGTCTCCTTCAATGGCCACATCCCTTTAGAAGCACCACTGCTGCTACATGTGAGTCCGCAACATGGCAGACAGTGTATACGGAGAACGCCGACATTTCCTGCTCGTCTTGGTAGTGCGGATCAATCAACGTGAGAATTGCATCCCAAGACGTAAGCGCTTCGATCTTCGCCAAATTTTCCAGCTTATTTGGTTCGCTGATCAAAGACTATTTGATGCTACGTCAGCCGAGTAAGGCATTTGCAGAGGGAGGCCTTTGAATGAAATACTCAATAAGTTATTATAACTTATGCATTTCAGGAGTTTGCTTGAGACCAATCCAGCATCTAAGTGAAAATCGCCATGAAAATGCTGATCGTATCCAGCAGTTCCGCTCGGTACTATTGAGCTTTCAAATGGCTCTCCTGTGCACAATAGGGGTGGAAGAAACTCACTTGAATAACCCTCGTAGTCATGTGATATTACAAAAATATCATTTTCACTGAATATGAAGGACGAAATTTCCTGGGACAGGCTTGTCCTATCGGCACGCATATAGTCAAACTTTTTCAAGTATTTGACCGACGTCTCACTATTGGGTGTCATTAGGACCCCGATCCCCTTGATGAAATTAAGTATTTTTGCATTACCCCCACTAAAGTAGGTGATATATGTATCGGCACCCTTGTAAACTAGGCTTTGATACTCCATGGGCTCACCTATGACATGCTCAAAGGATATACATGATGCGATCGTTAGGTGCTGACTAGAAAAACCGTTTGCTATTTCACGAGCGATTTCAATTTCGAGCTCTTGATTAGACGAAGGTCCGGCAGCGGAACCATCAAAAATAATTTCGAGGCTTGGCACTACTTCTAACAACTTTACAAAAATGCTTATAAAAAAACTTACCTGATCGACTATTTTTCTTCGCCCTGCCCTAATTGACACAACAATTCTTATTGATTTATTCTTTGAGGGATGCCATAGGTTTTCTGTGCGAGAAAGAATGTCCTGCGAGACACCATGGCCTAAGGCGAATTTGCTAATACTTCTATTATGAATGTTTTCGCAGACCTTTGGATTATTGCCAGCATCGGAAAGTCTGGCGAACAATGAATTATCAAGCCCTAGAGACACAAGTTCTTCAATTTGTCGAAAAGGATCCATGTGATGTAGTTTTAAATGCTTAGATTCTTCAATAGTTAATGGATAGTAGAGTTCAGACGTCTGAACAATGAAATCAATATTTCTATGATTTCCAGACCTTGTTACAAGCTCAAGACCACCTATATAATTCCATATAATATGAGAAGGGTTTAGTGCGCCACCAAGCAGCAGGCAAGATTTGCTAATATCTTTCTCGCTGGTGAGATCAGACATACAACGTGTAGATTTTTTTGCATAAAAATACCATGCAATTATACTCTTAAGCATAGAGAAAAGGCCTTCCTTTAGATGTCTTGTAATCGGACTCCAGCCATGCATATAATAAGTAAGATCCCTAAAATTAAAAACTCCATCAGGCACCCCAAAGTATTCATCACATACTACAAACAAAAAATCAGTTTCAGTATATGCGGGTATAACAATACGATGGTCACTGTCAATCAAACAAGGCCATGAATAATGCCCCTGATACCATTCGGAATTTGAATTACGGTAAAATTTATACTTCTTATTTATCAATGCTGAAAGGGCACATCCCTGTCTTGACATCCATGGCTGCGAGAATAGAAGGCCTTCCAGAAAATCTTCCAGTTGCGGAGAGGACAAGTACTGATTTCTCACAATATCTGCATTCGCAAATTGAGAAACCATATCCAATGATTGATCTTCTTTAAAAGCAAAGTCGTTGAAAGTTGAGCGAAGTTCGGCAGCAATAAAAGCTAAATTGCTAGACGTTAATGACTCAATACGGCCAATATCATTATCTTTGTCAATATTTCCATGGAGCAGAAAATTTTTGATCTGGAGAGCAAGCTCTTTCATTGACGGAATTTTAATGTGAATAATGTACTTAATATCTTAAATATGGTTTCTCACATGCCGCAGGTTGAGTTGTTTTGTGCGATGGTCTCATCACTCATATACTTTAGCGGCAAACGCGCTTGAGTGCTTGCTATTTATCCGTTAACTTTGCGATTCTTTTCTCTTTATCCATAAAGCCTTTTAGCAGGAGACTTGGCGTAAAGAGCCTTTGGTTGACGATTCATAATATTACACTTAAAAAGTACATTGCTTCCATTTTTTGAGTTGCATGAAAGTGTAAGATTTTTCGACGGAAGCGCATGCTTCCGCTTGCTGTTCCCTTATTATATTAAAAATGGCATCATTTCTCTATGTTTGTAATTAAATTCCCACTCGTTGTCAAGGCAGGCAGCCAGCCGCCAAGAATTTGAATTTGAGTAGCTATTACCTTAAATGCGTAATGTTCTCAATCAGAAAGATTCGACAATTATCAGATCTATACCATTGCCGGAAATGAGTAGCCTTGTTTTGCCAAGTGTAGAAAATCGTAAGCGACTTAGCCTTTTTTAATGCATTGCTTATCGGATTAATCCTAAATTGAATAAGTGAGATTTGTCGCAACCAGATTCACTCCACTTGCTTTTCCCAGATGATCTCATTGATAGCGTCACTACCTAATGTTTTTAAATCATGTTGATTGATATACCATGACCCCACAATCTGCATCGCCTCCTGAATATGCCGATCATTTGTCTCCTCAGGTACTTGATGGGAAAGCTCAAATCGAACGTACCGTTGATCACTGCTCACATCAATAAGTTTAAATGTGGCAAGATCAGATTGGGATGTCCAAAGTGGGCTATAGGTGGCCATTAATCGATTGGCATAGGTTGCAACCATTGGATGGATACCATGAGCGCCTTGAGCCCTAACCTTTTGATCATGCTCTTGATGATGCATCAAGTCGTAGTTAAAAACATTCTTTTTTAAGCCCGATAAAACCATCCTGTCTGTGAAGTTGGTGTCATCATGGCCATAGGATTTAATCCTTTCATCGTATCCACCGATTCGGATAAAATCTTCGAGCCAATAATATACTTCACCATGCAAATGCCTTTCGTTATGATTTCTTGCCTGCTGCCATTCCCCTACCCAGAACTCGCCTGGCTCAAGGGGGTGGGCTCCAAAGAAATCGCCGTAAAACTCAACATCGGAATCGCATTTAAAAATCTTTCGATTTCTGGACATCCTACTGGCAAGATTCTGCGCGAGGGTTCGAATGAACTTGGATTGATTATCTACACGGATGATCCGAACCCGCGGATCATCCCAGATGCCTGGGAGATGCGTCATGCCACCATCCGTGCTCCAATCCAACAGAATCAACTCATCAAAACTTAGCTTGAGCCAATTCGGCAAATTCTTGATGACGTTTTCATTTCGATTCATCAGATGAACATACATGCTGATCCCGTTGACAACCGCTTCGCCGATTAGATTATGGGTTTGATTGGGGATATCTGGAAACAAGCGTTTGCGCTCACAATCAGAAGGGATTTCTGTCTCCATCATTTGAAGCTCTTTTAGAACATTTGCATTGGCAATATTAGTTGTAAGAAAAGTCTGATCAAGCCTTGTAGGGTTTGTGGCAGAAGCAAATTTTAATACGCCTCGCTTGTCTATATTGCGAATTTCATTTGGGAACGCATCGGGTTTGACCACAATGCCTACTGTTACCTCAATTGAATGTTCGCTTCGTTCGTCAGAGATCC
>Ga0209401_1002847_pt1 | contig 11054 bp, 11 predicted proteins | sample M_140807_MF_Meta_FD_187318 | JGI IMG/M metagenome (GOLD analysis project Ga0209401, IMG submission 187318) | Freshwater microbial communities from Lake Montjoie, Canada to study carbon cycling - M_140807_MF_MetaG (SPAdes) (version 2) | ecosystem: Environmental > Aquatic > Freshwater > Lake...
ATATCTCTTACACCCAATGCCTTTGCAGGCATATTACTAGCAGGCTCTGTAAATACAAATAGCTCTTGAGAAAATGCGGTAGAATAAATAAAAAGGGAAATGAAAAGAAAAATTTTATGCATATTACAATACCTTAATGTGGTATACATTTTTACTATTGCTAGCGTATGTAGGATATTGCTTTGCCGTCTTTACAATTTGTTTGTACTCTTTATCCACTACAAAACCTTTATCCAAAATTTTTACTTTTACTTCTCCGTTTAATGTTCCCGTTTTCGTATCCATAAAAGTGTATATGTTATTGTCTAGTGTAAAGCTGCCGTTATTTGCTGCCTGCTGATTTTTAAAATTAAACACCACCACTAATTCACCCACTGAAAAACCTGCATCTTCTACTTTCTTTTTTACATCACTAATATTCACCGCACTGCCATTTTTAAAATAAAGCAAGAAGGCTGTGTTGTTTAAATCGGGTTCTACTTTTTCTACAGCGTCTATAGATATTAGCTGCTTATAAGTAGCCTTTGAACACATAGAGCAAGTAAGTCCTGTAGCTGTTAATTCTGCTTTGGTAATTTGTGCATTTACGAATACTGAAACAAATAGTACCAATGTAAGTATTAATAATTTTTTCATTTTTCTTTGTTTACTTTAACCTTGTATAAGAATACACAAAATTAGGCATTTCTGCGCTAGTTATTATATGATTTACATCTATTTTGACCAATTTTAGCCTAATTTCAACTTTAGAAAAATTAAAAAATTATAGTAAATCTTAAATTACACTATTAAATAAATTTTATGAAAAAATTATTACTCATACTTATTATGTTAGTTTCTTTTTCAATTACTTATGCGCAAGAAACGACTAAGAAAAAACTAGTATTCAACCCAAAAAGTCCTACCTATGAAGTGGAAGCTACTTGTGGTAATTGTATGTATAAAATGAAAGGGGACGGCTGCCATTTAGCTATTAAACTAAAAGACAAGAACTACTTTGTAGATGGAACCAATATTGACGATCATGGCGATGCCCATGACGCAGAGGGTTTTTGCAATGCCATTAAAAAAGCGAAAGTACAAGGCAGTATTGTGAAGGGCAGGTTCGAAGCCACTTATTTTGAGTTGATTAAAAAGTAAATTGTAGAATTTCGGTACTCTAAAAATTCAAACCAATATTAAAACGAAAATACAAAACATGAAACCTACTAAAATTATTTACTGGATAAGTACAGGTATTATTAATTCTACATATGTCACATTCCTGTTGAGTAATTATGAGTGAAATTGTCTAGATTTAAAAAAGTAAAGCCCTAGCTTTGCAAAAATTAGCCAACCAGCCATAAATTATGCAGAAGTACCTATTGCTATTATTATCTCTCATTATTATTCAAACCAGCAGCGCTCAAAAAAAAGAAAGGAAAGGAGAATTCTACATTTCTTGGGGATATAATAAAGAATATTATACGCTCTCCAACGTAACTATTAATCAACCTGAACTAAAAAATAATTTTACTTTTAAAAATACTTTACTGGTAGATAACCCAGGTTGGAATGATGGTTTATTTACCAAAGCATTAAGCATTCCTCAATACAATTATCGTTTTGGATATTTCTTTGACAAAAACAAAGACCTTGCCTTTGAAATAAATTTCGACCATACCAAGGCATTATTTAAAGACAATCAATTAATTCGCATGACTGGTACTTTTAATGGTGCGAGGGTAGACTCTAGTTTTATTTTTACTAAGTCCGGACAAGGAACTGCTGAAAACTATTATTACTTAAACAACGGCGCAAATTTTTTACTTTTCAATATTGTAAAACGCAAGCGATTCAAAAAGATATCCAATGATATTATTGCCATAGATGGTTTAGCGAAGGCAGGAATTGGCCCCTTAATCCCGCATGTAGAAAATAAATTATTTGGTCAAAAAAATGATAAGGGATTTCAGTTCGGTGGGTGGAATACAGGGCTTGAATATGCACTAAGAAGTACCTTTTATAAAAAATTATACCTTGAGTTTGCAGGTAAATTAGACTACGCTTATTATTACAATCTAGATGTGTATAAAGGAAACGCCAAACAGGGCTTCGGCACGATGGAATTTATACTTAGTTTGGGCTATACCCTTCCTATGGGGCCAAGGCTGAATAGCGCTAAATAAAAAAATTGTTCGCTATGAAAACAAAAAACTACTTGCCTCTTTTTATCTTAACATTATTGTATAGCCTTTTAATAAGCTGTACTTCTAGCACTCTTAGTCTAAAGGAAGGTTTTATAGATGTAAAAGGCGGTAAGGTTTGGTACCGTATTAACGGCACAGGCAATAAACCTGCACTTCTATTATTACATGGTGGGCCTGGTTCTTCTAGTTATGGCTTAGAAAATTTAAAAGAATTAAGCAATGACCGACCTATTATATTTATTGATCAACTAGGTTGCGGCAGATCTACAAGAATTACCGATACCTCTTTAATGACTATTGAAAATTATGTAGAACAACTTGAGCAAATTAGAACCGCTTTACAACTTGAAAATTTTTATTTATATGGCCACTCTTGGGGTACTATGCTTGGCATTGATTATTATATTAAATACCCAAAGCATATAAAGTCAATTATTTTTAGCAGCCCTTTATTTAGCACAGAAAGCTGGACCAAGGATGCAGATACTTTAATTGCTTCCCTTCCCGATTCTATTCAAACAAACATTAGAGTTAACGAAAAAAATAAAACCTACGATAGCCCAGCTTATCAAGATGCAGTAACACTTTACTATAAAAACTTTTTAAGAAGAACGGAAAGAACAAAACAACAGTCAGATACTGCTAAATTATTTTCAGGTTCTAATGTATATGAATTTATGTGGGGGCCCAGCGAGTTCACAGCCACTGGTAATTTATTAAAGTATGACCGTTTAGCTTTTCTTGCTACCATTAAAGTACCTACCTTATTAGTAGCAGGCGAATTTGACGAAGCAAGACCTAGTACCATTCAACATTTTCAAACTATGATCCCAGGTTCGGAATTTAAGATGATTAAAAATGCAGGTCATGCCACTATGCAAGATAATAAAAAAGAATACCTAGCTACGCTTAAGGCTTTTCTAGATAAAGTAGATAACTTTATGGCTCATAAATGATTGACTAATTAATGGGCTAAATAATTAAGTAAATAAATTATCATGAATTTTCGCAATATTTTATTTTTCATTTTTGCGCTTACTATAAGTTTAAGTGCTAAAGCACAAACTGCATCAACGGGCTTTACCATTATACCCCTAGGTGTAAAAGGCGGTCTAGATGAAGCCAACCTATCTTCCTATATGGTGGCAGCGAAAGGTTCCACTAATTATATATGTTTAGACGCAGGTACTATTCATGCTGGTTTACAAAAAGCGGTAGCTAATAAATTTTTTACAGGCCAAAGCGCCGAAGAAGTACAAAAAAATAATATCAAGGCTTATTTTATTTCACATGCACATTTAGACCATGTGGCAGGTCTCATTTTAAATTCACCTAATGATAGCCCAAAAAATATTTATGGCTTCAATGCTGTAATTGAGATTTTAAAGAACAACTATTTTACAGCTAAAAGCTGGGCCAATTTTGGTAGTGAAGGAGATAAACCAATTTTAAATAAGTATACCTATAAATACTTAACGCCTAGTAAAGAAATTGAAATTCCTAGTACCGAATTAAAGGTTACACCCTATATACTTAGCCATGTAAACCCCTACGAAAGCAGTGCTTTTTTAGTACGTAATAATAATTGCTATTTATTATACCTAGGAGATACAGGTGCCGATGAAATAGAAAAATCGAATCAATTAGAACAATTATGGAAGGCTATTGCAGATAAAGTAATGGCGCATTCACTTAAAGCCATTTTTATTGAAGTGTCTTTTGACAATACCATGCCGGATAAATCCTTGTATGGTCACCTAACGCCCCGCTTATTAATGCAAGAAATGAAGGTGTTAAATAAGCTATCTAATGGCCAACTTCCAAAAGTACCTATTTATATTACCCATATCAAACCTTGTGTTAGCTGCGAAAGGAACATCAAAAAAGATATTGCCCTATCCAATACCGAGGGGCTTACTATTAAATATGTTGAACAAGGCAAAATCATTAACTTGTATTAAATAAAATCAAACATACTATTATGTCAAACAGTAAAAAAACTATTGAAAACAATTCACGCCGTAACTTTTTATACCAAAGTTCTTTAGCTTCATTAGGCTTAGTGTTCATGGGTAAAAATGCATTAGCTGCTAATTCTTTTTTCCTAGCTAAACTAAACTCTAAAATTAAAGGTGTGCAAATAGGGGCTATTACTTACTCTTTTAGATCTATGCCAGGGAGTGCAGAACAATTAATTCAATATTGTAAAGACGCAGGCATTAGTGCTGTAGAATTAATGGGAGACCCTGCCGAAGCCTATGCAGGTAGTCCAGCAGGTTTAATGACAGAAGTATCTCGTGAAAATTTTATGAAGGTAATGGAAGAAAGAAATGCAAAAGCAAGAACTTGGAGAGAAACAGCTTCTATGGATAAATTTGTGGAACTAAGAAAATTATTCAATGATGCAGGTATTACTATTTATGCATATAAACCAGACGCGGCCTTAGGTGTAAAAAGTACCGATGGCGAAATTGATTACGCAATGCGTGCAGCAAAAGCATTAGGAGCCACTTCAGTGAATGTAGAAATACCTACCAATGCAGATCATTCAAAAAGATTAGGTGAGTTTGGATTAAAACATAAAGTATATGTAGGTTATCATGCACATACACAAGCTACAGATACCGCATGGGATTTGGCTTTGAGTCAATCTCCTTACAATGCTATCAACCTTGATTGCGGCCATTATATAGCAGCAGGTGGAGCGAATACCACGGCCTCTTTATTAGCTTTTATTGAAAAAAATCACGATCGTATTTCAAGTATGCATATTAAGGATCGTAAGAATAAAGTAAATGGTTCAAAAAATATGCCATGGGGAGAAGGAGATACACCGCTTAAAGAAATTCTAACTTTATTAAAAACTAAAAAATATAAAATACCTGCTTCTATTGAATTAGAATATGATATTCCTGCAGGATCAGACGCAGTAAAAGAAACAAAAAAATGTTTCGAGTATGCTAAAGCTATTTTAGAAGCATAATATATTTAATCATTTTTTATTTAATAACTATTAAAAATTATGAAACAGAATATTTCTAGTAATATTTTTGTACATCATGTATTTTTTTATTTAAAAAATCCTACATCAGTTGCTGATAAAAATAAATTATTAGAGGGTTTGCAAAAATTAGCTACCATTGAATGTATTCGTTTTTCAGATATTGGAACGCCTGCCGCTACTAATAGGTCAGTGATTGAAAGAGACTATACTTATTCTTGGTTATGTATTTTTAATACTGCTGAAGAAGAAATTGTGTATCAAGGACATCCTATTCATGATGAATTTAGAAACAATTACGCCCATTTATGGGAGAAAGTAGTTATTTACGATTCAACCACCAATACACAGGAAAGCCAGTAGCAATAAGGCTTAAGCCCCAAATGGCTTCATAGGGTTTATTCAAAATAGTAATCACAAATAAAGCGGCGCAGAATAGTAAAAATAGGCCTGGCACAAAAGGGTATCCAATAACCTTATACTTTCTTTCGTATTCCGGATGCTTTACTCTTAATATTATAACACCCAAAGCGGTACTTCCATAAAATATAAAGGAAGCAAAAATAAGCATATCAGTTAATTGATCAAAGCTTCCAGAGAATACTAAAGCAATAGCCCAAAAAGCTTGAATAAATAAAGCAATATCGGGTGTATTGTATTTGGGATGTACGTTCGCTGCTTTATAAAAAAATAATTTATCTCTTGCCATCGCATACATCATTCTAGCCGAAGTTAAAATGGTACTATTGGTACAATTAAAAGTAGTGACTACAATTAAACTAGCTACAAGTATCATTCCAATATTTCCACCTAATTTACCTGCCACTTCTACTGCCGCAATTTTATTAGGGGTGAGTTGTATAAAATAATCAATAGGTAAAATAAATAAAAAAACAATGTTTAATAAAACATAAGCAGTCATGACAATTAATGTGCCAATGCCTAATGCTAGTGGTAAATTTCTTTTAGGATTTTTTATCTCCTCCCCTACATAGGCAACGCTATTCCATCCTTCATAGCCCCAAAAAGCGCCCAAACTAGCTACGAATAAGGCTTTCAGCAAACTAAACCCATATAAATCGGGGGCACTAGGTAATTGGCTTGCTGTAGTTATATTGCTAATGCTTCCTTCTGTAGAACCAAATCCAATAGCTAAAAAAGCTATAATGCTTGTTAACAATAAATAAGTTAACACCGTACTTAACTTTGTTGCAAACTGCGCGCCCCGATAATTTAATAAGGTGAGTGCTATAATTAATAAAGAAGCTAGCAATTTAATAAATAACCCTTGCGAGATAGCTATACCTAAAAAGCTAGTAGCTCCGTTTATAATGGGTAGTGGAAATAAACTATTTAATGACTGTGCAAAAATATAAGCCAGGGCTGCAATAGAAGATGTTTTAATAACGGTGAAACTAGCCCAACCGTACATAAAAGAAAAAAAACGACCATATACTTTTTGAAAATAAAAGTATTCTCCCCCTGAATTAGGAAACATACTTACCATTTCCGCAGTGGACAAAGCGCCTGCTAAACTAATAAGGCCAGCAACTACCCAACAAAGAATAACTAAAAAGGGAGAACCTAATTCCTGAGACATGGGCGCTAACTTCTTAAAGACGCCCGAACCAATAATTACACTGACCACTAAAAAAGTAGCAGCGCTGAATCCAATTTTAGGTTTTAATGCTTCCATGCTACAATTTAGTGCATTCTATAGGAAGTTCATTATAGTTTTGTAACGCCAAAACCAGGCTGGCTATTAATATGCATATAGCCATCCTTTAGTTCAAAGCCTCCGGTAACCAAGTCTTCTGCTAAATCAAAGCTGCCATCTAAATCGATATACTTAGTATTCGAACAGCAGTAAGCGGCATGAAGCGCTGCGGTAATACTTATAATGCTCTCATCGTTACATCCCCAGAATAAATTAATGTTTGCATTTTTAGCAATAGTGGCAATTTCCATAGCCCCCATAATACCGCCGCATTTCATTAATTTAATATTGTAAACACCGAAAGGTTTATTAATAGCATATTCTAATGCAGCTTGAGGGTCTTTCAGTGATTCATCGCCCATTAATATAGAACGGTAAGCAGGATCTACTTTTAATAATTCTAATTCTTTACCTACGGGTAAAGGTTGTTCTATTAATTCTATATTTACTTTTCTAGTAGCCTCTATAAATTTATTTAAATCCGTTAAGCTATATCCTTGGTTTGGGTCGACTCTTACGATATATTCAGTTGGATATTTTTCATGTAGCTTAAGCACTTTTTCAATATCCTCTTCTACATTCAAACCCAATTTTACTTTTAAAACTTTAAAACCTAGGCTTAAAAAACCAGCAGCATCTTCTAAAGTTTCTTCTATGCTTTTAATACCAATAGTAATAGAAGTAGGTAAGGCATTAATTTTTTGTCCGTAGAATTCAGCCACTGAAATACCCATGAATTTTCCAAATGCATCATGCAGGGCAATATCAATAGCAGCCTGTGTTCCAGGTAGGTGATCAAAATGTTGTCTTGCTTCGTAAATCATTTTTTGAAAATGACGAATATCTCTGCCTATAAAATTTTTAACAAACTCGGTTTCTAAGTTGATAGCTGTTTGTGTAGATGTTTCACCCACCACTTCTCCAGCTGGGCTTCCAGAACCATAGCCCACCATGCCATTGGCTAACTCCACTTCAAAAAAAGCCAAACTTACATCAGAGAAAGTACTATAAGCAATAGTATAAGGCTTGGTCAAAGCAATTTTTTTTAGATAAGATCTTAGGGCTACTATTTTCATTTTCTTTATTTTTTCTAATTAAATAACTACTTAGTAAAGTGTTATATACTCAATTATTTTTTTAGGCCTTTTAAAACTGGTAATATTTTATCTACACCTTCTTGAATGGGCAATAATACAGGTATATTTAATTTTTGCTCATACTGTTTTTGAAAGGCAAAAGCTTCTTCAGTGCTACAGTCTTCAGTATGAATACCTAGGGCTATTACTTTTGAACCTAATTTTTCAATAATCTCCATTTCCGATTCAACACTCGGAATAGACCCCCACTTTTCATCGTGGTCAAAATATTTACGCTTAGGGGCAAATAATAATATTACATGCTTAGCATTACCTGATATTAATAACTCAATACCACAAGGACCACTTGGGTTTCTTAATGATGACTGCCCTTCTAAGAAAATAAAATCGGGTGCCGTTTCTTTCCAACAAGTAAGAATGGCATTTTCTAATTCACCAGAAACAAAATCATTTAAAGTAGAATCAAAAACAAAACCATATTTACCACCTTGCAACCAACCGGTTTGTCCAGTATAAATCATTTCAGCCTTTAGTCCGTCTGCTTCACAGGCCTGTCTTAAGATTCTAGCAGTGGTTCTTTTACCCATGGCACAATCCATACCTATAACAGCTATAATGGGTGCAGTTACTTTATAGATATCTCCTGTCCAAAAACTAAGTTGCTCTCTTGTTTTAGGTTTTCTTACATCAATTAATTGTACTCCTTTTTCTTTGGCAAGTGCTACTATCTCTGGTTTCTCATTTAAATATTCATGTAAACCATTTACAATAGATAAACCTGCATGGATGGCTTCAACAATAGTAGTTAACATATTACTAGGTAATCTTCCTCCCACTGTAGCTACTCCAATCACTAGAAATTGAATATCGGTAATAACCTTTAGCGAATCCTGTAAATTTTCAAATACAGGTATATTTCTATTTTTACCATCTAATAATATTCCTGCATCTTGTCCCGCAGTAGCTGCGCAGTCTACCACGCCCTTAATGGTAAAGCGTTCTGTACCTCTAATTAGTCCGTGTGCGGTTTTAGCATCTAGTGTTTTCAATAATCCATTTGTTAATACAATTGCATTGTTCATCTTCTTCTTGCTTTTATTATTTTGAATTATTGCTATTATTTTCTTTTGATAAGTACACCTGGATAATTGCCTGTAGCCTTTTGATTTTGATAACTAAGCTGGCCATTGATCCAAACCATTTCAATACCTGTTGATAAAGCTGTGGCATTTTGAATAGTTGAATTATCCTTCACGGTAGCGGGGTTTAATAAAACTAAGTCAGCGTAATTACCTGCTGCAATAATACCACGATCTTTTATGCCTAAATGTTTTGCTGTAAGGCCTGTCATTTTATGAATAGCATTTTCTAATGAAATAATTTTATCTTCTCTAACATACTTACTCAATACTCTAGTAAAAGCACCATGACCTCTAGGATGCCCACTTGCACTGCCATCGGAACATATAGTAGTATAAGGCCAAGCTATAAAATTAGCTATATCTTTTTCAATCATAGACTTTGCAGCAATGGCTTCTACGGTTCCTTTAAAGTCAGGATTCTTTTCTTTAAAATCAGAAGCAATAGCTATTAATGCCATTAAACTAACCGATGGTTTTTCATTTCTCATAGCAGCAATAGCTGCAAGGGTCTTACCTCTATAGGCTTCAACGGGTGCATACTTTACTAAATAAGATTCATTCGCATCAAATGTATGATTCACTGCAAACTCTGCACTCACTGGATTGGTATAATCTCTGGTAGGAAATAAAACTCTTAATGTGGAGTTCCAATAAGTATAAGGATACACATCGGCAGTAATATTAATTCCCTCAGCTCTTGCTTTTTCTAATTTTGTAATTAATGCTTTAGATGTTTCCCAATCGTCTTTTAAAGCAATTTTAATATGTGAAATTTGTACCGGCATTTTAGTGACTCTTCCAATTTCAATAATTTCATCAATGGCTTCTTGAAATTTAATATCTTCACTTCTTATATGACTCATATATCTTGCCTTAGCAGCAGCTGTTACTTTAGCAAGTTGTATTACTTCATCTTTACTTGAAAAAATGGCTTGCTCATATTCAAGCCCTGTAGATAAACCCAATGAACCTTTCTCTAATTCTTTTTGTAAAATAATTTTCATTTTATCTATCTCTGCTTGGCTAGCTTCTCTATACACATCGTTTTCTCCCATCACTTCTTCTCTCAAAGTTCCTTGTCCTGTGTAGGTTCCCACATTTACTGCCATAGAATGCTCTTTAAACATTTTAGTTAAACTATCCATTGCATAACTTCCCCCATCCTGGCCTATAATAATAGTGGTAATGCCTTGGCTATTGGTAGGAATGGCCTCGGGATGATCATCTAAATCTCCAAAATGATGGCTATGAGCGTCAATAAATCCAGGTGCTAAGACTAGCCCTTTGCCATCAATGACCTGCTCATTTGTACCAGCTTTTAATTGACCTAGTTCCATAATTTTCTTACCCTGTATTCTTACCGATGCTTTATATGCAGGCTTACCCGTACCATCTATTATTTGCACATTGATAATTAATTGTGTTTTTGAATTAGCTGTATTTTTTTCTTGTGCAAACAGGGTTGTAGTAATTGTTACTATAAGTAGAAAAGAAAAAAAACTTAAAAATTTTGCTTTCATTTAATTTAAATTATTATTTACCAAAAACGAATATACATAGCAGCTACTAATCCAAGTACTACAATTATCATTGCTAAATTGGCATTAGTCAATTTATATTTAGTCCCGTCTTCTATTAAATCGTTTTCATGTTTTTGACCAGCTTTATCTAATAAACTTACCAGTACAATAGTAATCATGGTAAAGGCAAATACTAATCCCATTTGAATAAGGTAAGGAATTTCAAACCCACCGTGTCCATTAGAATAGGCTGTATATAAAATAGTTTCATTACCTACCCAACCCACAATAAATTTATCAAATACAATAGATAAAATTACGCCCACTATAATTCCTGTGATAGCCGCTTTGGATGTTGCTTTTTTCCAGAAAAAACCTAGTAAGAAAA
>Ga0209401_1002848_pt1 | contig 11054 bp, 7 predicted proteins | sample M_140807_MF_Meta_FD_187318 | JGI IMG/M metagenome (GOLD analysis project Ga0209401, IMG submission 187318) | Freshwater microbial communities from Lake Montjoie, Canada to study carbon cycling - M_140807_MF_MetaG (SPAdes) (version 2) | ecosystem: Environmental > Aquatic > Freshwater > Lake...
CCCGTAATCGCTTCGGCACGGAGATCACCCACTGTCGCACGGGCACCGGTGGAATCACATGATCGACAAGGTGCGCGGCGGTCTGCGCCATGTGCCTGCCATTGCAGGACGGGCAAACCCCGCGCCCGGCCGGGGACGAGTCGCTCGATGATCTCCCGAGCCGTCAGGGCCGTGGCTCCCCGGTGCGCCTCGACCGTGGCTGCCGCCCGCGTGCCGAGCGCCGCGGCCCAGCCAGGGTCGGTCAGGCAGCGGCCCACAAAGGCTCGCAGGGCCGGGCCATCGGTCACCACGCAGGCCGCATCGGCCGCGAGCAGCGTCTCGACCTCGCGGGCGAAGTTGCGGGTGTGGGGGCCGAAGCAGACGGCCGCCCCGTAGGCCGCCGGCTCGAGCATGTTTTGCCCGCCTCGTTTGCCGTCGAGGCTGCCGCCGACGAAGGCGATCGCGGCGGTGCCCCACCACCATCCGAGTTCGCCCGTCGTGTCGACCAGCAGCACGCGGGCCGCGGCGTCGAAGCCAGTGCGTTCGAGTTCGCTCCGGCGTTGCCAGCGCACGCCCGAGCGATCGAGCAGGGCGGCAATCTCGGCGGTGCGCTCCACGTGCCGCGGTACGATCACGAGCCGCAGCTGCGGAGAGGCCTGCTCGGCCGCCCGAAACGCCTCGAGCGCGAGCGACTCTTCCGGCGCCTGGGTGCTGCCAGCGAGAAACACGAGCGCCTCGTCGGAGAAGCCGGCGAGGGTCCGCAGCCGCGTGATCTCGGGCGTGCTGCGGTCGCCCCGCACGCCGTCGAACTTCATCGAGCCGGCCACGGTCACATGCGGTGCACCGAGCGCCGTGAAGCGGGCGGCATCCTCGGGCGATCGCGCCACGACGACGGTCACGTGGCGGAGCATGCCGCGCACAATCGAGGCGATGCGAGCGTAGCCTGCCGCGCTCCGCGGGCTCATCCGGGCGTTGGCCACCACGATCCGGATGCCGCGCCGCGCCGTGCGGGCCAGCAGATGCGGCCAGAGTTCGAGTTCACCGAGCACGAGCAGGTCGGGCCGAACTCGGTCGAGCACGCGGTCGACCGCCCAGGTGAAATCGAGCGGGCAGGGAAACGCCCGCTCGGCGCCGAACCGCTTCCGAGCCACCTCGAGGCCGGTCGTCGTGGAGCTCGATACGACGCAGTCGATGGAGCCGCCGGCCGCCTCAGCCTGGCGGCGAATCTCGGCCGCGAGGCCGGCGAGCAGCTGGACCTCGCCCACGCTCACGCCGTGCAGCCAGATGCGCGCGGTGGCCCCGGGCTTTGCGGCCACGTCGATCCCGCCGGTGAACCGCATCCACGGCGCCGCCACCGGCCGGCCGCCGGAAAACTTCCGCCACGCGACCCAGGGAAGGGCGCAGAGGGCGACCACAAGATAGACGAGATCGAGCAGCATGCCGTGTGAACGTATGCCGGGCGGCTGGCCGGCGACCAGCCCAGCTGCGGCCGGGCACCGTGGCTCGGGCGGGGTGTCGTCCGCGTTGCGATGGGCAGCCGTGATCAGTTGGCCGACTGCCGACGGCCGAGTGGTGGCGGCCAGGTCAACGTGCCGACCGGCACGTCCGACGGGCGGCAGTCCAGCAAACGAGGGCGATGCCGACGCCGGCGAGAGCGATCGCCCCTGGTTCCGGGACCACGATCACGTTGCCCACGATCGTGAGGTCACGGCGGGTCGAGGCCCCGGAGAGATTCTGGTTGTCGGAAAACGAGAGGGTGAACTGTTTGTTGAAGCTGCCCTGGCCGGACGGCGTGAATGTGAACGTGAACAGGCTGCTCGTGCCGCCGCCCACAAGGTTGTTGAAGGTCGTCAGGCCCGATGCGAAGCCATCGCCGTCGGCCGTCACGCCCGTGAAGTCGAGTCCGGCAGTCAGGCCCGCGCCATACGTCTGGCTTGCCAGGTTCAGCAGGCTGTAGGTGAAGTTCTGCACGCCTGCCGACTCGTCGATCGAGCCGAAATCGATGTTCAGCGTGCCCGAGGTGTATGGATCTGCGATGCCTGCTGCGAGGAACCCCGGCAGGGCGTGGTCGAGCACCGTCACGGCGACCGTGCCCGTGGCGGTCGTCGCGCCAAAGGCGGTCGGGGCGTTCACAGTAAACCCGCCGGTCTGGCCGGAGCCGACCGACGTCCCTGTGAAGACGAGGCCGGAGATCGCGCCGCTCGAGCCACCGGCTGTGGCGGTGCCGCTCGATGATCCGGCGACGTTCGAGAGGCCCGCGGCCGTGAATCCGAGGCTCGCACCACCGGAGAGGGCGGAGTTGGCCACGGTGTAGGTGAAGGCTGCTGAGCCGCCCGTGATGATCGACACGACGGGATTCGTCACGCTGACCGCACCGAAGACGGCCCGCTGCTGGTAATCAACCGACGTCGCCGATGTGATCACCTGATAGGCCGCGCTCGTGCCGGTGATGTTTGCGAACGCACCGGCGACCGACTGGGCCGAGAGCACGCGGTAGAGGCCGGCAGTCGTGCCGCTGCCGGCGAGGTCGAGCGTGCCGTTGGTCAGCGTCATCGTGCCGCTGGACGCGGTGAGCGGTGCGGCCGACGTGCTCGTCGCCGCGAGCCGCAGCGTGCCGCCCGCGCTGCCGAACGCGAGGCCACCGATCTCGCCGGTGTAGCCGCTCATGCTCAGCGTGCCCTGCGACGAGGCGTTGCCGAGGGTCACGACCGAGTTTGCCGGGATCGCATTGTTGATGCCGAAGGCGAGCGTGCTCGACTCGATCACGAACGTGGGGCCGTTGTAGGTGTTGGCGGCCGAGAGTGTGACGCTCGACGTGCCGTCCACCAGAAGATCGCTCGTGCCCGCCGTCGCGCCCGAGATCGTGCCCGTGACGTTGAACGCGCCGCCGGTGAGCCGAAGGACGGAGTTGTCTTTCGAGAGATTGCCCGAGAGCGTGAGCAGTCCGCCGGAGTTCCGAATCGTGCCGGTGCCGCTGCCGGCGGTGACGGTGATGTTCTTGCCGAACGTGGCCGCACCGCCAGTGTAGGTCAGGCCCGCGCCGCCGGCGATCGTCACGCCCGACGTGCCCTGGAGGGCGCTCGTGCCGTTGATGGAGAGGATGCCGCCGCTGATGGTGGTAGTGCCGGTGTAGGTGTTGGCTCCGGTGAGTGTCAATGAACCCACTCCTTGCTTGGTGAGGCCGACTCCAGAGCCTGTGATGGCTCCTTGGATTTCGCCCGAGACGCCGGTCGCCTGATCAAACACGCGGGAGCCTGTTCCTGCCAGGGTCATGCCGGTGTTGACGACGCTCAGGTTCTTGAGGAGGCCGTCGGTGTAGGTGATGGTGTTCAGGCCGGTGAGGTTGCCACTGGTCATGTCCAGGATAGCGGCGGCTCCGTTGAGGTTGAGGTTGGCAGTGGTGGTGCCGCTGCCGCCGCCACCTTTGAGGATGTTTCCGTTGACCGTGGTGTTGCCGCCGGTGAAGTTGAGCGTCGAGTTTATCGTAGTTCCTGCTGCGCTAGTGCTGGTCGCCATGTTGATTGCACCGAACGTTGCAGTGCCGCCGCCAATGTTCATGATGGCATTGATCGTGCCTGAGTTATACGTGGCATTGGCGATCTCACCGAGGTTGAGCGTGCCGACTTCAAGGATGCCAGTATCGAAAGTGAAAGTGGAGTTGGCGGAGGCTAGTGTTCCGGCACCAGTCCGTCTGCCCATGGTCAGTGTGGTGATATTGGCATCGACGTCGTGCCCGGCAAAGTTAGCGGTCGCAATAAAGTTGGCGGTCCCGATAAGGCTGCTATTGATCAGGTTCATCGCGGTGACAGCCGATGTCCCGTCCGCCGCACGGAGCTTCAAGGTTCCGGTGCCTGTTTCAAACGAGAGCTCCCCAGAACTACGCCCACCTGCACTTTGACCGATGGAGATGGTATTGGCGTTCAAGGTGTTTGCAGTGCTACCCAATTTCAGGGTGTATGTGGCCCCTTTTCCCGTAGTGTCACCAACGCCGATTACGTTGGCGGTGATGGTGCTGTTTGCAGCTAGTTTGACGACGGTAGTAGAGGGACCGGTAACAGTCCCCGCCGCGCTGTTCATGCGGAAAATTCCACTGGAACCCAAATTCGCCGTTAGAGTACCGAGTCCGCTCATGTCCAGGCTATGGCTGGGCTGGCTGAAGGTGCTATTTGCCGTTTGCCCGACTTGGAATGAAGTGCCATTCACAATGAGGGCACCCGTGGCCCCGGTAATGATGACATCTGTCTTAGCCGTAGTCGAAGCGTTGATACTAGGTGCGAGGAGGAAGTTTCCGGCCACGGTCAAAGTCTGACCAGCAGCGATGGAAGTCGTTTGCTTGAGGGTGGAGCTCTCGAGGTTGTAGGTAAGCGAGGCGATCGAGATGCTCGCATCCACGGTATTGGTGGTGCCGGAGGCCAATGCACCCGTGGCATTGAAGGTGACATCATCTCCCGTGGCGGCGGCGTTGTCGCTCCAGTTGCTGACTGTGGACCAGTTTTTGTCGGCCCCGCCACCCGCGTCCCAAGTGATATTGGCGGCGTGGGCGTAGCTGAGGAAAAGCGACGAGGTGATCGCGGTGGCCAGGATACCGCGGCAGGTGAGGTGGGATGGGAGTTTCATGGATTTCCCAGGGTTGTTTAATTTGGATTTCTGAGCACTGGCTTCTAGTCCTGCCATGAGCAATCTAATCAGAATCCGGTTTGAGAGCAACATTTGAGAGCAACAGGTTTTGTGCCCGATTTTGCGTCAGATCATTACTGGCAAAATGTAGTAATCATGGAAAAAATGAGTCTCTAATGCCTGAATTCGCGCCACACTGAGCACATTTCAAAGCCAGTCCCCCGCTGGCTCAACGTCCACTGGGCGGAGCGTTTTGATGCCGGAACGCATCCGGGGACTGGCCGAACACTTTGGCGAATGCCAGGCGGAGTTGTTCGCGGTTTTTGAAACCGGCGCGGAAGACGATTTCCTTGATCGGGATGTCGGTTTCGAGGAGCAGGCGGCGCGCACGTTCGACGCGGCAGTTCTGGATTTCCTCCAGAAGGCTGCGGCCGGTGGCTTGCCTGAAGCGCCGCTCGAGAGTGCGGCGGCTGATTTCCAAGCGATGGGCAAGTTTGGCAATATCGACCTCGTCGTGCGTGTGATTCCAGATGTAATCGATGGCGAGTTTGGAGACGTCGTCGTCGAGGTGAAGGGTTTCCAGGGACTCGCTGTTGGGATCGGTGAGGAAATGGGAGATGAGGCCGATGGCCTGCCAGGAGAGTTCGCGGGAGTTGGTGGCGGTCGAGCGGTGGGCGGTGAGCAAAAGGCGTTCGAACTGGGCGCGGTAAAGCGCTGGGTCCTCGATGATGGGCTTGACACCATCGAGCCGGTAAGCACCTTCCTTCAGCCAGTCATGGGGAAGATGACCATTGAAGGAAATCCAGTACAACGTCCAGCCGGTATCGGGCAACGGGTGGTGGCGGTGCCATTGGCCGGGAATCAGGAAAAAAGCATCGCCCGGGGTAAGCACGCGTTTCTCGTCGGGGGCGGTTGTCACTTCGCCGGTCCCCTCGGTGATCAGGCAGAGGGTGAACTCGGGCAGACTGCGGCCAGCGTCGTATTGGAATGCATAGAGCTCGGTCTCCGGCAGCGGATAGGCCTGGCCGGGCGAAATCCGCTCCCAACCGGCGTGGGTGAGGTAGAGCGGCTCGTTGAAAAGCCGGTTCGGGACCGGCAGGGCGTGGCGGAACGGTGTGGGGCCGAGATCTGGCATGTCGATGAGGGAAAGGTAGGATGAGCGTGCGCGAACGAGGTTGATCAGCGGGGCCTGCCGGTTCCTTGAAATACCTCGGACGTGTGCCGCGGCCACCAGACGAACGCAACAACGCTCACTTCTCGCTCATCAGCTCGAATACTGGCTTATCTTTCGCCGACTGCACGTCGAAGGTGAGCGTCGACTTCTCGTTGTAGCGGGGCGGGATGATGCTCCGGGAGACGATGGCCGCCTCGGGCGGCGCGTTCGGGCCGGCGTTTCGCTTCTCCTCCACCTGGGCGTTGATCTCGACCCGATGCGGGCCCTTGTGGACGCGGATCTTGAAGCCGCTATCCTTCACGGCCGCGCCCTCGGCCCGGAGTGCCTTGTCCTCGGGCCTGAAGATAACCTGGCCCTCCGAGAGCGGCTTACCGTCGAGCATGACTTGGCCCTCGATCGTCACCCGCGGATCCCGCGGGCTGCATCCGGTGGCAGTAGCGGCTGCGACGAGAGCCACTGCGGCCACGAACCGGAGGCCGGGGCGGTGCCCGACCCGCGGGATCAACCGATGCATGGACATCACAAGGCTTGTCAATCGAGTGCTCCGGGGATTTCGCCGCCGTCGCGCGAGCCCGTGGCCGTCCAGACCGCGGCGTTGACCGAGTTGGTCACGAACCGCACGGCACCATCCGCCATCGCGACATTCGCGCCATCTGTGTGCATCGACCGGGTGTACTGAACGTGTGCTGTCGAGCCAGTCGGCGCAAGCGGGGGCCAATTGCGGGTGTAAGACATACCATCCCCGACGGTGGTGTTGGGAGGGTTCCCGGTGCTAAACATTGTTTCGCCGTAAAAGGCGTTGAAGTAGCCGCCCCTACAATCTATGCCGTTCGGCGGATCGGGCACGACGATGCATTCCGCGAGCAGGGCGGTCTTCGAGAGGCCGTCGGTAACTTCGGATGCTTTGGTTTTTGACACGCAGTAAAAAATACCGTCGAGATCGGTGCCGCCGCCGGCGGGACCGAATTAGCCTGAGGAGGCACAGGCGAGATAGTTGCCGCAGAAACCGCGGGACGAGGTGACCACCCACATCGAGATTTTTCCGGCATTCGGATCGGAGGCGCACATGAATGTCGGGTACTTGCGACTGGCGGCAGCCAATTGAAAAGGCCAGGCGTTGTTGGCCGTCACGCTGTTCATCACGAGATCGTGGACGTCCGTCAATTCGATGAAGGGGGTAATCGCCAGCATCCAGCAGCGGCGGTCACGCTTGGTGCCTGCGATCGAGGCCGCGCTGTAGGTGCCATCTGCTTGGAGACTGTAGGTCAATGGGTTGATCATTCCATATGGAAACACTCGCCGGGCGTCGTGGTAGTTATGAATCGCCATCGCGATCTGCCGGATGTTGTTGACGCATGAGGAGCGTCGCGCTGATTCCCTCGCCCTCTGAATGGCGGGCAAAAGTAGGCCGACGAGCGTGCCGATGATGGCGATCACGACCAACAGTTCGACGAGAGTGAAGCCCTGGGCGACTCCGCGAACACCATTCCTTGTTGGCATCGACATGATTTGTTCTCCAGGAATTTCTCGGTTCCGCCCCTGCAACTCGCTCAGCGGTGACAACCGTCTTAGGGTGGTCCGCAAACGAACGCTCAGCCCCCCAAGTATCCCTAGTATAGAAAGCAGGTTTAGGGTGTTGTCAAGCCCCACATCTCCATCGCAAAACTCCCAGCTTTGGCGGCTCGAATGAGGACCGGCGGCTGAAGCAGCCGATTAGCGGCGACGGCCGAGGCCCGGTGTCCGGCCTTCGGTGAGCCAGTGCATGATCCCGGCGATCGCCCCCTGCCGCTTGCTCGAACGGGTGGGCACGATGGTGCATTCGGCCAGCAATGGCTCGAGCGTCCGCTCACGGACACGGGCGAGAACTAGATCGAAACGCTCCTGCTTTTCGACGAGGAGTTTGCCGTGCACGAAGACCGTCGTGGGATTGAATGTGTTGATCACCGCGGCGATCGCGATGGCCAGATACTCCGTCACCGCGTCAATGTCGGTCTGAAAGTCGGCTTCCCGCTTTTCCAGAAGGGCGGCGGCTGCCGCAAACGAGAGAGGTTTTTTCAGTCGTTCCCGCATCATCCGCACAAGCGCCGCGTCAGTCGCCATCGTCTCCAGACAACCGCGGTTGCCGCAGCCGCAGCGGATGCCGGTCGGATCTGCGGTGATGTGGCCGATCTCGCCGGCCATGCCGCTGTGGCCCGCGAGGATCACGCCGCCCACGACGACGCCCAGCCCCAGCCCCAGCGTCACGTCGAGCATCGCGAAGTTGTCGAGGCCGCGGGCGCCGCCATACTTCCGCTCGGCCAGGCAGAGTGCCTGCAGTTCGTGCATGAGAAGACACTCGATCCCGAGCCGCTGTTCCAGATCTCGGGCAGGATTCCGGCGATCGAGCAGATGCAGATTCGGGCAGAAAACGACCTGATTCAGCCGCTCGCTGATGAGGCCGGGAACGCTCACACCCACGCCGTGGGCCGCCGCGGCGGTGCGGGAGAGGAGCATCCGGCACCGCACCTCCAACTCGTCGAGCAGTTTCTCGTAGGTGTCGGGTGTAGGGAAACGGAGTGTCTTCTCCTCGGTGACCCGGCCGTCGAGGCCGGTTTCGGTCACGCAGCAGCTAACGGCATCAATGACGACGCCGAGCACGGCGGCGGACGTGGTCGCCATCGTGATCAGTTTGTGGGGCCGCCCGAGCGGTGGCCTGGCCTGGTCAAGCTCCTCGACAAGGCCCCGAGTCAGAAGGGAATCGATGACTTTCGAGACCGTGGGCGGCGTGAGTCCCGACAGCCGGGCGAGGGTTGCCCGTGACGACGGCCCGCTCCGCTGGATCGCCTCGAGAATCCTTCGTTCGTTGATTCGCCGCAGGAGGGCGGGCTCCGCTCGTTCAGTCTTCATTTGGGGGTCCAAAACATCGTGTTGTGAGCGGTTTTCCAACAATTATACCTAACGAAACGAGGCTTCGTAAACGAGCTCTATGAAATCGATGCCGGCTTTCGCAGTGCCGGTCGAAAAGCGGTCGAAGACGCCGACGGGAATCGTCAGGAACTCGGTCTCCCCCCTCTTATTGCCGCTTCATCGCGTGACATACCCGGTAGGATTACGCTGATGCCAGTTCCAGGCGGAGGCGATGATCTCGCGGAGACCGGGGTGGGCGGGCTTCCATCCGAGTTCGGCCTTTATCCTGTCGCTGCCGGCTACCAGGATGGCGGGGTCACCGGCGCGGCGTGCCTGCACGCGGGCGGGGATCGGATGGCCGGTGATCTCCCTCACCGTCTCGATTACTTCCTGCACCGAAAACCCCGACCCATTGCCGAGGTTGTAGGTGCGGCTGCCGGCATCGAGCGCCTCGAGAGCGAGGATGTGCGCCTGCGCGAGATCGAGCACGTGGATGTAGTCGCGGATGCACGTCCCGTCCGGCGTGGGGTAATCGTCGCCGAAGACAGCGATGGACTCGCGTTTCCCCAGGGCCACCTGCAGCACCAGCGGGATGAGATGGAGTTCGGGGTTGTGGTCCTCGCCGCGGGCCTCCGAGGCGCCCGCCGCGTTGAAATACCGCAGGCAGGCGAACCGCAGTCCGTGCGTCTTCTCCAGCCAGCCGAGGGCGCGTTCCAGGAATTGCTTCCCTTCGCCATAGGGGCTCCCCGGAGCGATTCTCGCGGTTTCCGTGATCGGCAGGATCTCCGGGTCGTCGAACAGGTTGGCCGTGGAGCTGAGGATGAACTTCCGCACGCCGGCCCCGACCATCGCCTCGAGCAGGTTGAGGCCGTTCGACACGTTCTCGTGGAGGTATTTGAAGGGTCGCTGCATCGATTCGCCGACGAGAGAGTACGCAGCGAAATGCATCACCGCCTCCGGCTCGTGCTCCGCGAGCACGGTGGCGATCGCACCACGGTCGGCGAGGTCGCCCTGGACGAACAGGGCGTCCGGATGAACCGCCTCGCGATGCCCCTGGTAGAGGTTATCGAACACGACGACGTCGTGCCCGCGTCCCACGAGCTGCTCGACGGTGATGCTGCCGATATAGCCGGCTCCGCCCGTGACGAGAAGTTTCATGCCTTGGCCCCCGGGGAACAGTTGTCGGAACAGTTACGCAGCCGGGCCGCGGCGATCTCCGGCGTGATGTCGCGATGTGCCTCGCCGAGCATCTCGTAGCCCCGCTGCGCTCGGTGAGGCGAAACCAACACCCAGTCTCCCGACAGGCGATTGAAGCGGCGGTGCGGATGGTCCATTCGTGTCACCAATAGACGGCGTACAAGGCGGCCAAAGTGCCCATGACGAGCACCGATCCCACGACGAACGCGGCCCCCGGCCGAAAGTCGTCGCGGTCCCAGCGCATTGCCTTCACCTCGTCGCCTGGCCGCGGCGTCGCCAGACTTATGACCACCATGAACACGGTCAAGATCGCGGACACGTAGCCCATACGGTTGAGGAAGGGCATCCCGGGCGTGAGGTATTTGAAGCCGGCCGAGAGCGGGATCGTCGATAGCGTCACCGCCAGGGCGGCCACTCCCGTGGCCCGCGGCCAGAAGAAGCCGAGCAGAAAGATCACGCACACGCCCGGGCTGATGAAGCCGGTGTACTCCTGGATGTACTGGATCGCCTGGTCGAACCGGCCGAGTTGGGGTGCAAGGAGGACGGCGATTCCCGACGACACCAAGATCGCATAGCGTCCGACGCGGATCAGCGTCTCCTCGCTGGCCAGCGGATCGACGTATCGCTTGTAGAGATCGAGCGTGAAGATGGTCGCGATGCTGTTCGCCTTCCCGGCGAGCGAGGCGACGATGGCGGCGGTGAGCGCGGCGAACGACAGTCCCTTGAGGCCGGTGGGCAGGAGGTTGATGAGGGCGGAATAGCTCTTGTCGGGCTTCACCGCTCCGGTGGCATCGAGCATTTCTGACTGGAAGTGGCCGTTCTGGTGAAGCACGTAAACGGCGATCCCCGGCAGCACTACGATGAGCGGCATCAGCACCTTGATCGCAGCCGCGAAGAGGATGCCGGCGCGGGCCGTCGTGAGACTCGCGCCCAGGGCCCGCTGGGTAATGTACTGGTTGCAGCCCCAGTAGCTGATGTTGGCGATCCACATCCCCCCGAGCACCGCTCCCAGTCCCGGCAGGTCCTGGTAATGGGGGTTCGACCGGTCGAGGATCATGTGGAAATGGCCTGGCGCCTGCCGCTGCAGGAGCAGCAACCCGGCCAAGGCACCTGTCTGCCCGAACTGCCTCGCCACGAGGTCGAGCGCCAGTACCGTGGTTGCCAGACCGCCCAGCGTCAGCACCACCACTTGGATGACGTC
>Ga0209401_1002849_pt1 | contig 11049 bp, 12 predicted proteins | sample M_140807_MF_Meta_FD_187318 | JGI IMG/M metagenome (GOLD analysis project Ga0209401, IMG submission 187318) | Freshwater microbial communities from Lake Montjoie, Canada to study carbon cycling - M_140807_MF_MetaG (SPAdes) (version 2) | ecosystem: Environmental > Aquatic > Freshwater > Lake...
AATGTCGTCTTTCATGTCAGGCTCCAGATTAAGGAGTCTCAAGTTTACAAACTGACGATGACCGTTTAGTGACCTCTGGTCAGTATGGTCAGCAACAGAAAAATAATTGCCCCGCACCCAGTGACTAGGATCTGCTCTAGCCGCTTGATCCGGGCGTGGATGCCTTTGGTTTCCTTTTCGATGCCTTCGTACCTTACGGCACAGACATCAACGTGGGCGTCAATTTTGTGATCAACTTCGGATAATGTAACCATCATGGGACCAATTTGTTTTGGTTGGCGGGGGCTAAAGCGTTGAAGGTTGCAGCCTCTTTGGCTTGTTTTTTTGTTCTGTAATCTTGGCGCAGTTCTGCAACAGTTTTAGCGCCGGGGACGCGCAGAGCAATGTTTTCAAGACCACGCATGAGTGCGCTGGCGGTGTTGGAGTAGTTGACCGCCCCTGGCTGTTTAACCATTGCGTCCTTGACCGTATCTCGTAGGTCAAGAATTTGCTCGCGGCCATCTTTACCAAACAACTCAGTCAACTTGTCTTCTTTCTCAAGTTTGTCAACAGCTTTACGGAAACTGTCAAACTTGGTTACACCATTAACGCCGGTTGCCTGATCTTTAAGCCATTGGACCGTTTGTCCTTTCAGTTCATTGATTGCTTGCTGACCTTCTGGGCCAGCGCGTTTAAGCAACGAAGTAATGTGCTGAACGTCTTCCTTTGAACTGCCAAGAACCACGTTATCAAACACGTTGGACAAACGGACAAGACGATCTTCGCCTTTGCTACCAACCAGCTTGGCAACGGCGGCAACGTCTTCAAACTCTTTTGCAAATTGACGGCGAGCTACGCGGGCTTCTTTGTACAGATCGCCGCCTGCGCCTTCGGTTGTTTGATCAATCAGGTTTTTAAGGTCTTTTCCGTAAGTTGAGTTTGGCGTCCCTGGCTGCGCTTTTTTGCCAATGTTCTGATACACATCCTCAAGCGCCCGAATGGAAATGTTGCCAGTTCCGTTTGGATCGTTAATCTTGAGTTGCTCAAGCGTATCTTGCAAAATCGGGGCAAGCGACGTTCTGGTCGTAGGCGTTTGCTTGTTGATGTAGTCTTTCAAACTCTGATACGAAACCTCTTGTAGCGTCTCGCCAGCGTTGTCTGCTGCCTTATATTTTGTTTGATAATTTTTGATTGATTTTTCGTACTCTGCCATTAAAGGCTTATCAACAAGTTTGCCAACGTCGCGCAGGTAGATTGGGTCAACATCAGCTACGGTTGAGCCGGTGGCTTCAGTCAGTCTTTGAAACTGGCGACCGATTGCTTCTTGTTGCTGTTGTTTCAGGTTGGTCAGCGGGGCTACCAACTGCGGTTTATTGGACTTCAGCAAATCTTGTTCAAGTTGCTGTTGCGCCAAACTTTGGGTTTGCTCCCCTTTGGTCAACGGAATTCCTTGACGTTGAGCGCGTTCTGCCCGCAGCAACGCTTCTTGTGTCAATGCTGCGCCACCACCATCCATTTGTTGTTCCGGCGTCCGTACCAGAGCGTTCTGTACGGTTTGAGATACACGTTGTGCTGCTGGAGCAGCGCGAGCGGCAAGCGCGTTAACGCCTTGAGCCATTTGCCCAGCTTGACCAACGGCAGGTACAAACGCAGGAATCCCAGAAGTCAGTTGTCCTAAAGAACGAAGATATTGTTGACCGCTTTCGGTGCGAGGGACATATGTCCCCGCTTCCATCACGCTTTCCATTGCTTTGACGTTTGGGCCTTGACCTAACCTGCCGCCCAAAATGCCAGCAATCGCCCCAACAGGCATTGCAACCGCACCTGTTAGCGTAGACAACGCCGCTTCTGGAATGCCAAGCAACCGATCAGCCATAGATGGCTCTTGGTATTTTGGCTGCGGTACTGCTCCGGGGATGTCAGCGGCACTAGGTACGCGCATCCGTTTAATTTCAGCAGCTAACATTTTAGCCGCTTCAACGTCCCCCGCAGCGTCAGCGTTTATTAACGCTTTACCAAGTTGTTCAATGGTAGCCATTATCCACCGTATTTTTTAACAAGATCGTCTACAGCAGGATTGGATTTTGTTGTTGATTCGCCGCGAGGTGAGAATTTCTGAATTTCCTTGGCCCCTGGGCCAGCCTGAATTTCCATTGCCTTAATTGCTGTTTGTCTGGCTTGTGCTTTCTGAGCCTTAACAGCATCACTATCTTTAACTTGAGGAAAATATTTTTGATCTTCTCTTTCAAATTCATCTTGACCAATTGCAGCGCCAGATTCTTTGCGAAGAATTGCAGTGATAAAGTTGAGTTTTGCTTGTTGAAACTGTTGTTGTTGCGGGCTTGCGGTTGCTGCGTTGACAATCCCACCAATTCCATACGGAGCGCCAGCACCAATTGCTGACCTTTCAGTTCCTTCGCTTGCAAGTTTTTCAATAATTGAATTGGCCTCTTTCATTCTTATGCCAAAGGCAACCGAATTTCCTTGAGCTTCGTTAAGAGGTTTTCCTTCCACGCCCGTAACGGCAACAAACTTGCCCTGTGGATTTTCTGCGGTTGGTGGGTAAACAAAACCACCGGCAGCAGCGTCAAATCTTGGTTCTTGCCTTTCGCTAGTCGGAACAAACCTTCTTGGGTTTTGTAAAATTTGTTCTCTAGTTGCGTAAACAACTTGACCAGTTGTTTTGTCAAGGGTAGGTATAGGAGCCAACGGTTGTGCTGGCGGTCTGGTAGCCGCAGATCTTGCAACAACAAAATCTTGATAAGAACCTTTAAACCCGCCTCCATCTGGGGTTTTGGCAAAGTTGTATTCTCTAACTAAAGACGGTTGTGCTTCTGATTTTTCTGGGGCGGTGTAAACAACTTTGCCGCCTTGGAATACAGTTGCACCAGGAGAAACAACAATATTTTTGTTTACTTCATCTCTACGCGATTCTAACGCTTTTGCGTAAGCAAGTGCCCGAGGAGTTCCTAAAGCGTAAGCGCCTTGAATCTGACGATCTAATTGATCAAGATCGGCGGCAAGCATATTGGTTGGCAGACTTGGTTGTGCTTGTGGCGCAGCCATTGCAGCCAATTGGTTTGCCTTATCCGTCTCAGGAGTAGCCAACGCATTGTATGGTGCATTGACCGGCATCATTGATATTGATGTGCCTGGGACTGGTGCGGTTGATGTTGTTGGTGCCGGTGGCGCTTCTGGTGTTTTGGGATTAATTAAAGATTGAAAATCTTCTTGCTCTTTAATTTTTTGAAGACCAGCGTATCCAATTTCTGCATATTTAGGCAGTTTGGAGTTGATCATCTCTGTAAATGCCATCTTCAAATTAGATGGCCCACCCGCTTCAGTAATTTTACGTTGCATTTCATCTAATGCAACACGATCTTGCTGAAGTTGAGACAATTGCTGTTCATGAATTTGTCGAGCAACACGCCCAGACTTGATCTGCTCAAGTGCCACCACATCCTGCAAAGGATCTGGCATATTAAATTTAGGCGGCTGATAAGCGTTGACGATTGATGGGTCAAGAGGTCGAAGTGCCATGATCAGCCCCAGTCGTAGCCAAGAGACGGTTGACTTGTGTAGCTAGGCGTGGCTGCGTAAATTGGCGCGCCCCCACCACTACCACCGCCATACATTCCAGCCAACGCGTTTGTGCGTTGGCCGTATTGGTACATTTGCCCAGCTTGACCAAGTGCGCTAGATAGTGCGTTTTGACCCCCAAGATACCCAGAGGCGCGGGCAGATCCGATGTCTTGCAGGTTTTGCCCAGTCTGGGCACCGTATGCGCCCGCAACGCCGGTCAACGTATTGGCAGATGTTTGACCAATACCCGCTAATGATTGAAGCGGGTTAAGTTGCGCGGCGCGTTCAGTTTGATAGCGGTTAAAAGCATTCTGGTACTCTTGCGAGGCAAGGTCTTGTCCATAACGTTGCGCTCCTTTGAGCGTAGCGCCAGACAACAAACCACCACGAGCGGCAGCAGTACGGTCCAACGCTTTCATGCCTTCAGACAACCGAAAAGCGTAGCCAGGGTCTTGCGTAAACTGATCCATACCAAACTTGGTATAGTCAGACAACGGAATTAGCTTATTAAGCGCACCAACACCCGCTTGACGAAACGGTTCTTGCAGTTCAATTTGTTTATTGAACATCCGCTCTTGAGCGTCTTGCGCGGCTTGAGCTGCTTGCGCTTGCATATTGGCTGCATCTTTTGCCGCAGACGCACCACTAATTCCAGACCCCAAAGAAGCTCCTAACATTGCTCCTGTTGGGCCACCAACCAAAAACCCGCCAACGCCGCCTAATATTGGGGCAAGACTGTCAAGCCAACTCATTATGTAATCTCCCGTCCGTTAGCCCGGATGTTGATCGCTGATGCCGTCCCCGCAATGGTACTGATAAAGCCGCTAGGTGCAAGTGCAGCGCCAGTAATCTCAGGAAACGTATACGTCTCCGATGGTTGTAACGATTTGGTTTTAACAATCAAGTTTTGATTGCCCGCCGCGTCTGCCCCCGTAACCAAGTTGACGCTGATCGTCGCCGTCGCTGCGCTAAAGTTGGTCGCTGTGAACTTGTCAATAAGCGCAGTCACACCATTAGCGGTGTACTGGGTCGTCTGGCTATTCTCAGCTAACTTTGCCGGGATTAAAACTCTTACGGATACTGTCATGGTTGCGCTGCCTTATACGCCAAAACCAGCGCGTCGTAGTCGCCGCCGATCTGAGCCTTGAGTACGTCCCGAATCCTGTTACATTTACTCTGTTCTGCTTTTTCGGTTCTCACCAGCGAACGTAAACGATCACGGTACTGGTAGTCGCTGATTGCTTGAACGTCGTCTTCTGACAACGAATGCGGCAACTCCTCGATTTTTACGCCCTTGAACGCTACCCAATCCACCGGCCAGTCACCAGACGGAAGTGCAAGTAGCATAGCAGAATAGTTATCAATGTTCACCTGATATGCGTAGATTTCCATCTCGCGGTAGTAGGCGTTCATGATTGCCGAGGCTAGTTTTTCGTCGTTAGTAATCATCTTGATTGATCGGAAAAAGATACAGAAACTGAACTATCTAAGGCTGTCGTGGGATTTGAATACGCAGAACCAAAACCGCTAGAAGTCCACGGGTAGACCTTAGTATAAGGAGAGGCTGAAGCTATAGCGCCAGCGATTTCTGTCCCCGTGCTAGACCATGACACTGCTCTTATGGTTTGTAATATGGACGGGCTTGAGTACAAAGAACCAAAGCCAGAAGACCATTGGTACACTTTTAAAGGCGCTGGGGTTGCGCTATTTCCAACCGCAACCTCAGACCCAGACGGGGAAAATCTAACCCCAAATACCGCCCCTCCAGCAGAGGTTGAAGGATTAGCGTACCTTGTACCAAACCCAGAAGACGTTACAGGGTATCCAGAGAGCAACGGAAACAAGGTGTTGCCAATTACAATATCATTGGTAACAGGGTTAAAAGATATGGTTCCTGGGTTGCTACCCTGTCCGGGAAGCGTGGCGGGGTTTGCGTATTTAGTGCCAAATCCAGTTGCCGATGACCACGGAAACAGAGAAATTACTGGGTTTGATTGTTGACTAAACGCAACTTGCGTATTGTCACCATTTAACGTGACGCCAGTAGAAGAATCAGAAGAATTTAATGCGGTCCCATTTGCATATTTAGATCCAAACCCAGTTGTTTGATCCCATGCCCATGCTTGTGGGTAAGATACGCTTGCGGCGTTTGAGGTAATAATTGCGTCAACATTATTAGTCCAACTAAACCCTGCGGGGCCAGAACCTGATGGGCTTAATGGGCTAGCCGCGTTAGCGTACTGCGTTCCAAAACCAGCAGCAGACCATTGCCATACAAAGAAAAAAGGCGACGCAGTACAAGATGCCGAAATATTTGAGTTATTTTTAACGAAAGAAACTTGGTTAATTGCGTTAGAAATTGTTGGTGCTGTAAAACTAGACCCAAACCCTGTTGTTGAATCCCAATTGTAAGCAGAAATTCTTTTGCCCGCCGTGGGGCCGCCATAAGCAATATAAATTGACGGGACAACAGGCGCAGCCGCATCTCCGTAAGTAAACATTCCCAGAAAGCCGCTCATGTCACGCCCAAGCCAAAGACGTACCACGTATCGGTTGCAACCTTGATCATAGTGGCAACGCCGTTAGACGCGACAGATCGGTTGCCGGTTGATGTTGAGTTGGCTAGTTTGAGCGTGACGCCCGATCCGGCTTGAATGACCAACGCCGTGGCGTTACTCACCACACTAATAACCGTACCAGTCTCAAACGCCACGCTACTGTTTGGCGGTACGGTGACGTTGCCGGTCAGGTAAAGATGTTTGGCGCTGTCTGACAAGACCAGCGTGCCGCTGGCATTGCTTGATTGCGGCATTGTACGAAAACCAAACCCGTACAAGTTACCGGCGCTGTCTTTTACCGTTGACCCGCTATCTAAACCAGTAATGGTTTTATTGGTAAGCGTTTGCGTGCCAGTCAGCGTAACAACTGTGTTGTCAATGCTGATTGTGCCGGTCGATACAATTGGACCGCCAGTTAGGCCCGTCCCAGTATCAACCCGAGTGACGCCGGTAGAACTTGGCTGATTTACCGGCCCAAGTTCAAGCGAGTTAATACTATTGTAGATTTCATCAATTTGTGGCCCGACTGGCGAATAACTTAACTCTTCAGCCGTAATTGAGCTAGTCCCCGCTCCGGTTAGATTAAATAAGTTAAAGAAAAATCTGTACCATTCACGCGACATTAGCCCAGTGCGCGGGTCAATAAAATCAACCCGAGGCGCGGGGATCTGGGTGATGTTATTGATGACTGGCATTAGGCAGTTGTCCCGCTCAAGTGCAGTTCAGCGCCCATGATTGCAATCTTGACCGGATCTGTACCGGACAATTCGTAAACTCGGTCACGCAATTTAAGTGTCATGCCCAAGCGCCGCCAGAACACTCGATGCCCGTAAACGCCGATTTTTCCAAGCGGTGACCAGTGTTCGTTTGACCAAGTATGACCAGCGTCGTCTGACCAACGCAGCATAACTTGCGGATCAAATCCAAGCGTATAACCATCACCTTCAACGCTGACCAAATAGTCACCGCTTTCTGTGATCAAATAAAAATCACTTTCAGTCACCAAATATGTTGGATCGTTTCCATTTCCACCGTTTAAGCCAATGCCGCTTTGGCAATCCAGTTGTAGGCTATGGTGCGCTGTACGGGTTAGGTTATTCTGTCCTGTCGGCAACGCCCGCCAAGAACGCAACCATTTTTGCTGCGCTCCGTTGTCAGCGTAAACGTCTAAGTCAAACGCATACAGATTGCCATTAACATAATCGCCAACAACAATCTCACTGTTGTAAGCCATTTGGCAATTACTGCGATGCCGTAAAAATTCACCATTTTCAAAAGCAGCTCGTTCATGCCACGCTTGTGTAGATACGTCATACACCCAAGTTGCGTTAGCTGACGGAAACGTCAAAACATAAAAAGAATGACCTTCTTGCTGGTACGTGTAGGCGATTGCATCGCTGATGTTGCCGTACTGGGCAATCGCGTATTCAATTGCGTGGGTGCTAATTCGTTGGCCGGTGTAGCCGTTGGCGCGGTAGACAATACCTTGCCCGCGAGCATCAGCACCTAACCAAAACAAACCGTTGTCTAATTTGGCAACGGAATATGTTGCAGCGCAACCAATTTCATTATACGCGCCTTGAATACGTTGCAACGGGAAGTCTGGATTGCCCGCGTCGTACCAGACTTCAACCGAATTGGTCCCAAACAACCACGCTTCACGGTGGTCAACAATCATGCTAACAAGATTGTCGGGCGATCCTTCGGCGCTTGCAAAATCTAACGGGTCAATTGAAGTTCCGTCTAATAGCGTAGTCACCCAGATTTTTTGGCTATTGGGTTCAATGAAAACAAAATATCCGTCGAGATAACCAACGGTCAAAGCGCCGGGAAAGTCTGGATCTATTATTTGTTGAAATGCGTTGGTTTGCGAGTTGTAGATGTAGCTTGGTCCACCGCAAGCAATAAACAACTGGGTTCCATTGTCAACCATGCTGACAGGACCAGTGCCGGTTACTGTACCCAACAACGTCGCAACGTAATTAGTTGCGATGCTGTAAAGTTCTAAACCGCTAACAACATATCCAACATTGTTAAACGTCCACAGACCGCGAATTGGGCCAGTGCCAACAGTGTTAAGCAGACGCAGCCCAGGCGCTCTGTTTAGAAATGCGGGTTCTTTACCGCCTTCTGGCACAATCTCAGGGAAGAGATTAACCATCCTGTTGTCGGCAGCATTGATGCTCCGAGCAACATACGCCGATCCCAAAATCGGCGTTTTCATCAATAGTTACCGGCGTAGACGTTGAACCGTTGGCGAGTTGCAACGATTGCGTAAGGCATTGACATCACATCGTCAGGATTGTTGATGCGCTTCAGATTTCGTTTGCTAGTCATAGCAATCCGTTTGACCTGATCGGATGGTTCAACACCAAATTCGGGCGCAATCTCCATCGCCAGATTGTAGGTAAACGCCCTTAAATACCCTGGTGGAAAAGCCAATACGGTGGCAAGCGTTGCAGGTTCAGTAAGTTCTTGAACGCTAATAAAGTGAAACTCTAAAAGGCGCGTGGGCCTTGGGTAGATGTAAATGTCAATGTCGGGGTAGGTCATGTTCACAAACATGACCTGCGGATAGGTAGACGTTACGGTCTTAACCGCAATACCATCGTATTGCTGTTGGTTGATCAGCTTGATTCCGTAAGACACGTTGGTTTGCGGGTCACGGAAATACGTAGCGTCGTCAACCAGAATCGGACGAACAGCAGTGCCGTTTAGCCGTACCAAAGACCCTGACGGTCCAAGTGTGGCGTTAATCGCACCAACAGGCCATTCAACGATTTGGTCTATGGTAGAAAACACCGACAGCCGTTCGGTGTTCCATGAATCAATCATCTGATTCATGGCCATCAGCGAGTCTTGCATCACCGCCGCCGATGACGTTTCACCTTCTGCCAGAACACCCAACAAACGCAGGGCGCGGTTGATCTGATCACCAGCCGAATATGTTGCCATCGTAAACCTCAGAAGGTGGGGCCGAAGCCCCGCCTGTTAAGTCGAGCAGTGAACAGTTGCAAAGTTGATGATAACAGCCTCAGAAAGAGCGCCGCCAGTCAAATTACGCAACGTAACAACCGCAGAGCCAGTTGTCATGCTAGAGATATAAGTCGTGTACGCCGCTGCCGTACCACCGCCAGAAATACAAACAATCAACACATCGTTGGCAGAAATCAACGAGTTGTTCATCGTAAACGAAACAGCGGTGTTAGCCGCCAATTCTGCGCCGTTCATTGTGATGCGGCCAGCAGATTTGTTCAGCGTAACGGCAGTAGACTTGCTGGTTGCTTGCGTAACTGTACCTTGGGCGCCCGCTGCGTACCCAAGTTCCTGACTTGCGTAACAAGTCGTAAATTCTGGGTCGGAATATGCGACCCCAACTGCTTGCGTATTAGGCATAATAATTCCTTAAAAAAGGGGAGAGCTTGTGGCCCTCCCCCTACATTTAGGCTTTTAGCCCAAACGATACACAACGTAAGTACCGTCGCCGGTCTTACGAAAACGGAACAACTGGCTAGTTGTAACAGCGATAGCAACCAAAGCGTTACCGCCATCGGTCACACCAGTGTTAACAGCCAACGTCACCGCGCCAGACGAAGTGCCGATGTTTACGATTGACAAGTCAAACGTGCTACCGACCGTGGCGTTAGGAACAGCAGCATCAATTGCCGTGCCCAAAGGCAGCGTGTACGTTGCGGCAGACGTAGATGGGTTAGCCACCAACATCTGGTTAACGATCTGCGCTGCGGTCAAGGTTGCAGTAGCCGTAGCCGTTTGAGGCGCGGCCATAGCACTGAGAATTGTTTCTTGACGGTTACCTGCACCAACTTGGTAACCACCACCACCATTAGGGAGAGCCATGATATTTCCTTAAATTAAGAGGTTCAACCCCAGAGGCGGCAGGCCATCTGTGGACGAATCGTGCTAAAGCCATAAAGGACATCAATACGACATGGAAGTCTGTCATTATTTATGTCGTACTGCCTAATCACACGCAAGCTAATCCCGTTATGTACTGCGCGAGCAGCCATATCAACCCCGGATGGCAGCAAGAGATCAGCCGTACAAAACGCGATTGCATCTTTATGGTAAACAAGGTTTTGCGGATATTGGGTTGATGCAGTTCCAACAAACACAACAGCTTTGCTATTACCTGGGAGCGAATCAACAGTTGCCAAAGCATTAGACGAAGAATAAATAGGCGAGACAGTAATACTGCCAGCACCAGATCCATTCAGCGTAACGTCAGCCGCAGCGACGAACTGGAACAGCGAACCAGTGGACTCACGGGTCTGTGGGTTAACAGCGTAGCAATCAGCAATGGTAAACACATCGCCAACCTTGATCGTGCCAGCGTTACCAGCACCAGTAATGGTAATGGTGGTTGCGCCTTCCGACGTAACCGCTGCCGAAGTCGTGCCGCCAGTAGCCGAACGCGAACCCGTCGTGAACTGCTTAATCGACTGAGACATATTGATCTCGTCGTAGCCCAGCACACCCGTGCCCATCATGCCGTTTTTAAATTGCTTGCTGATGGTATCAACCGGGTTAAACAGACCTTTCAAGCCTTCAACCAAACCGGCGTTGGCAGCGGGGTTAACCGTTGCATAACGTGGGTTCATGACAGCGGCGTTCTCGTTCAGTTTCTGCTGCGCTTGCAAAAGAACCAACGAAGAAGCTGGAGTCGTTCCGGGTGTACCAACGGTGTTACCAATCGCTTTGAACGAGTTAGCAACGTCAGCGTCAATGCTAGAGGCCAACTGCGAGATACGCGGCTTGAGAACGCGCTCTGCGAAGTCATCCAACTGCATCGTCAATTCGGCGCTGGTGAAGTTCACGCCAATGTGCTTCTGGGTCGAAACGGTCAGGGTTGTGAACTGCTCGTTGTCGTCCTGAACTTGCAGGGCAGCACCGTCAGTCACAAGCGCACGGT
>Ga0209401_1002851_pt1 | contig 11038 bp, 4 predicted proteins | sample M_140807_MF_Meta_FD_187318 | JGI IMG/M metagenome (GOLD analysis project Ga0209401, IMG submission 187318) | Freshwater microbial communities from Lake Montjoie, Canada to study carbon cycling - M_140807_MF_MetaG (SPAdes) (version 2) | ecosystem: Environmental > Aquatic > Freshwater > Lake...
GTCTCTCTTCAGTTTACTTAGTTTACCACCTTAGTTTACCACCTTAGTTTACCACCTTAGTTTACTTTGGAGAGGAATTCTACGAAGCAAGTCGTTTTACAATATATATATGCCAACCGCAATGCAATACCAAATATTAATTATACACTATGGCAAGACCGTTTACTTGTTGAGGAACTCTAGTTATTTTAATTTGGTGGGATTAATTATAATTTGGAAATAGAGATATATGGATATCTATAATAGTCAGCTAAGATATGGATTTAGATACTTGGTCTATCTCGTCTCACCGCTATTGCTGGAACGGTTAACTTCAATTTCTATACTATTATATCAATTCGAGGGGCAAGCCTATGACATTATACACAACTATGAGTTTACCACCTCAGTTTACTAAACAGTAAACTTAAGATGTAGGGAAGAAAGACGGTTTACAATGAAGAAAGACGGTTTACAATAAATACCTATTACTATCTATAAGTAGCGATGGTTGACAAATCCACTGTTCTCCTACTTATATTATAGACTTCTTAGACTTAGAACTCTGTTCTGTCCTTTATACACTAAGGTAAACCATCTTACTATATTGTGAACTATATTGTGAACCAGATTATAAGACAATTTATCCTGGGGCTATAACCTACATTAATAAGTATGTATCGTGATTTTCAGATTAATTAATTATTTAATACTATAGAGGTATGTAACAAATAAATATTAGCACGCTATTAGGAGTATATTGTTGATTCTTGGGACAATAAGATTAACTTACCTAACTATACACAGATTATAGACCAGTCTTGCAAGATATGACACCCTCCCCTGAGGGGCTGAATCCCGACTACACTAGAGTTTATTTGATTGCAAGACGATTAGAATTTACAACATTGGAAGACGATTTAAATATATATTTTTAATACGAGAGATATAGCAGGACCTGCCTCTCGGCGGTCTGAACCCGGCTAAGAGTTCCCTTACGTGGTCGAACATACCAACCCTATTACTATCTACTCTTATCATTCTATACACTATACTATTAAGTTGCAAGACGACTAGAGTGTAAGGCTATTAATTTTATGAAAAACTCCAGTCATAAGACAAAATAGCAAGCTGCTTTATAATAAATATATAATTCTGATATAATAACATGAAAGGCCTCAGGGTCTTACTGTCTGATCGTTACAACTTGGATATAACAAGATATAGAATTTCAATGTGAATCTAATAACGACATCGGTATGGGCATGTTACTCTTATCTTCAGGAATACTGAACTTGTTACCTTAGGACCGAGAGTGGAATAGTTTATTGCTGGCCTCCGTTTAGTTAATATTTATACACAAAAGCAAGACCTTTGACTACCGTTTACTATCGTTTACTATCGTTTACTATCTAGCAAGCCACTTTACAATATATATTTACCACATCTATTACCTATTTAACTTCCTTATATCAAAGGATTACAACGTACAATATTACCTCGAAAGGAATATTAAGAAACCCAATTATTGTAGGTTAAACAATTAGAGTTTACTACATTGCTTATAAGGTTAAAGCATCTAACATAGCAATTAATTATACTACCTCTCTTATAGCTTATTCTTTGTATCTACATAAGTGTAGAAATAATTAGAACATTGGCTATCCCTTAAACTACTGACTTTCGACAGGTTCGGATAATTATTATGATATTGAAAGATATATCTAACTATACACAACTGTTTACTTATGAACTGAGCGGGTAAACAGTAAACTAATGTGATAAGACCCCCGCAGTACATAAATAAGAAAGGAAATACATATTTACTAATATTAATAATCTTTCATAAACTAACCGTCCATTCCTAAGTACGAATGATTTTTAATCCCTAATAATGGATCTACTAATCTAGAAGTTGATACTTAAGCCTATATAACCCATATACCTAAGTATATAGATACCTCCGAAGAGGTTAGGCATCGATATGGTCCATATATTAGATCACTTATATTATGGCATTACTCTAATAACTATGTATTTAATCATATTTTAAATCTAATGTAAACCGGCTTGCTATAGGGAAATATATATATTGTATGCCTTATTTATACACTGATACGAGACTTGTCGAAATAGATACATATTTATTACCACACTATAATCCTTTTTGCTACAGTAATAGATTATCTTGTTATAGAAGAATCCAGAGTTATACACAACCGTAAACTAAGATCTTCGAGTTTACTTTAGACTAATTTATAATCTATAGGGGGGAGAGTTTACTTTAGACCAATCTTGCGTGATAGGAAATATATATATTTGATTAGGTAAGATTAAACGGGGTACAATCGAATTATATTACGTAACAATATCGTTAACCCAAAATCCAACATATTATTAAGGTTAATCTCTAACTACTAGCATCTACCAACTTAGGATCTATTATACACAACCGTAAACTTATAAGCTAAGGGATAATCTAAGAAGACCCCGACAGTACACTGAAGCAAGACGGTTTACAATAAATGTTTGGACATCGTATTATCTTGATGGCTATTACCATTTAAACCCTAAAAGATAACGTCTAGGGTCCTAATTATACACTGAAGATACTATTATTCTTAAGTATATCTAAATAAATGTACTCATATCAACATAATTATGAAAGCTAGGTATACACATCTTAAATTATCAAAATAAATAGGGTATCATCTAATCTTATATTTCACTATTGACTACTCCTCTCGCGAGGTTCCTCTTCGGGGTAAACCCTCAGGGGTTAATAAGTAGCTTTACATCATATTTCAATTTAACCTCACGGTGTGATAGATTGAGAGTATTGTTATAAAGAATTATACACAGATCAACCAGGTTGATTAAATAAATGCAGGTGTCTACTGTTAGATAGTTTACTACCTATATAAGATGTGAACAATTAGAAATAAATATTACCCTAAGCATACCGTCTATAATTATTGAATTTTGTACACTAAAGCAAGACGATTGACTATGAAGCAAACTGCTTTACATTATACGTTTACCACATATGTTTTCCACATTGGGAACTAATGAAACTTGGATACACTCAAATATAAGGGACAATTAATAAAATATTTCATAGGTGTTAATCGTTGATATTTTAAATATATATGTGGGCCATTTATTTACACTTCGACTAGTAAGAGTATTTCTCTCTTATTAATCATTTTATTTCCTGATTAGCTTAATTCATATACTTCTCAGTCAATCATAATCTTTCGTATATATGTTAGACTTATTATGATATTGCCTAGCATCTGTTTACTATCTTCTTATACACAGTTCTCTATAAAACAAAAGTTCTTATTACTATAGGGGTTATTAAATAAATAGATATTAATTGGTTATGAATATTAAGAATTCTTTACTGTAAGATTGATAATAATGTTAAGACTGTTAATACTGAACCTAAACTTGAAATATAATTCCAACCGTTTAAGTAGTCTGGATAATCCATAATTCTTCTTGGCATAACGTTGAAACCTAAGAAGTATAATGGGAAGAATGTAATGTTCCATGAGACTAATAATGTTAATAATGTAATTGGGTTTAAGACATTGTACATGTTATGATAGACAACAACACCAGCAATTAAACCTAAGATAGCAGCAATTGATAAGATATAATGGAAGTGTGATACAACATAATATGTATCGTGTAAAGCTAAGTCAATAATGTTGTTAGCTAAAACTAAACCTGTACAACCACCACTAACGAAGATAACAATGAATAATAAGATAATGTTAATTAATGGTGTTAAGTTAGCTGTATACATTGATAACCAGTTATATAACTTTGTACCTGTAGGAACAGCAATAATTAATGTAGCAATTGTGAAGTAAATTGATGTCTCAACCTCTAAACCAACTGTGAACATATGGTGAGCCCAAACTAAGTTACCGAATGTGGCAATACTAATAATGGCTAAAATCATTGACTTAAAACCGAAGATATATGACTGTGTAATAATTGATAAGACCTGGTTAATAACACCAAAAGCAGGAATAATTAAAACATAAACCTCTGGATGCAATAACTTACTCCCATGAATTCCAACTAGTATTTAATGACTTCCATGAAGAATATAAATCAGATGTTGTTAAATAGGCTCTCTTAGATCTTAATGAATAGTATAAACTAACCAACTTAATTCTATTTAACTTAATAGAGTGTAATGGTGTATCCATAAAGTAATTACAAATAACGGCAATCTCCTTAGGATCTGTGGTCTTCCAATCATAAGAAGTAATCTGCTTATTTATTCTACCATTAAAAATAGGCATGAATAATTGGACATCCTCTAAATACTTAGATGTGACCTTAATACAGACAGATCTAGATGAATTAAAACTAGCAACAACTGAACCATCAGAATCGAAGAAACCTGCAAACCATCTATTTTCCATTGTTAATGGAATAGGTGGGATATAAGTAATACCTAAGAACTGACATAACTGCTGGAACTGTGGTGTTCTACTAACACCTCTAATATTACCGTTAATTCTATTAACTAAATGAATCATACCATCTCTATTACCTAAATAATATCTAATTGTATTTTGTCTATTCTTTCTAATCTGAATAGAACCACCTAACTTATGCTGAATCTCCTCTAAGATATGTGAATTCTTAATATCCTGAGGAATCTCCATGAAGCAATGACCATTTCTAACAGCGAAATAACCATCACCATCAATAAAACCAGCTAACCATTCATTCCACTTAATATCATTACTGATATCACTGAAATATGGTAAATTATGGGGATTTAAGATATTGGACTTTGTCTTTACCCTATCGTTCCACTTATCTAAGAATGTTAACCAATTCTTGTTGGATGTGGATGAGGATGAATTTAATACATAATACTCCTTAATTAAAAAGATTCTATGCATCATATGAGTTCTTGAGTTTGAATTTCTAAAGTAATTATAAATATTCATAATAGTTGACTTATCTGTTGTTGACCATGTATAATAACCATAACCAGACTTTACATACTTATAATTACCAGCAGTAAATGGACCTGTATTAAATAACTTAATATCGATCTCATTCTTAGTTGATAATGATAAAGTAATATTAACTCTATCACAATCAATATTACCATTTGAATCAAAATAACCTGAATACCAACCACTCTTATATGATAATGTATAAGGTGAAATTACTGGAATATTATAATGATTACAAATAATACTAAACTGTGGTAATCTCTTACTAGTTCTAATATTACCATTAATTCTATTAATTAAGTTAATTAAGCCATTCTTATGTCTTAAATAATATCTATATGTAGTAGATCTTACTCTTGACTTAATTGAACCACCTAGCTTATCCTTAATAATAACTAATACCTGATGATCACACTCATCAACTACTAACTCAAAACTACAATTACCTGACTTATTTACGATAAAATTACCTCTACCATCAATAAAACCAGATAACCACTCATTAAACTTATCCTCAGATGAGGGTACACTGCGTAAAGTCTCTGAGGTACCTACTAAGTTCTTAGAACTGTTGGTTACCTGCTCATTCTCTACCATTGACATGATTGTTACTAAACTGGCTAAATAAATTAGACTTATAGCATAGTACATGACAAATGATAACATAAAGTCCAAGCATATAGCAATGTGCATTTGATACATTACTGTACCAATGGGCCAAGTTGTTACTCTACCAAAAAACCAGAATAAATGCTGATATAATACTGGATCACCTGAATTACCATTAATAATACCCTTCCAGAAGATTGTATTAAAGTACATATCACTAATAATTAATAATAAAGCACCTGTTAAGACTGGTAAAACAAAGATTAACATAACTGATGTAATAACCATAGCAGGAACGAATAAATCGGCTAAGATTAATGTATGGAAGGCTGTTAATGTATAATTAATTGATGTAATTAATGTACCTAAACCACTAACTGTTAAACCTAAAATGACTAATACTGTTGTATTAACTGGATATAATGATAATGGTGGATAAACTGTCCAACCTGGACCAATTGAATACTCTGTTAATAAGGCTAATAACATAATAACTAATGATAATGATGTAAAGACAACTGAACAGTTGTTTAATCTTGGGAAGATAATCTCTGGACTACCAACATAAATTGGGATTAAATAATTACCTAAACCACCGAATAAACCTGGCATTAATACGAAGAAGATCATAATTAAACCGTGTAATGTAATATCTAAGTTATAGAAGTTTAAGTTATCACTACTAATGATTCTGTTACCTGACTCATATAACTCAATCTTAATAATTAATGAGAAAATAACACCAGCGACTAATGAAATAATAGCAAAGGCTAAATAATATAATGATAAGATCTTATGATTTGTTGTCTTGATATTAGCTAAAATGTAGTTTAAGTTAATGAAGAATTTATAGAATTATACACTATCACCCAACAGATTAATGGGAAGGGATACAACATAACTAAGAAATAGAAATGAAGTAGAAATCAATGTGAAGTAGAAATCAATATAGCAAGACTGGTCAGGGGTACTTGTACTATAGAGTACATAATGATAGAAATATATTCTCAAATAAATATAACTACCGGGCTCGCTTACGTAGAACCTTATCTCCTCATCAGAATTAACAGTGCTTAATGTTTGCATCGAACAGTTACCATACTATATATACACTAAAGGAAAGTCATTTTACACTAGAGTCTTATTGTTATTTATAGGAAGACGCTTTACAATATATATATACTAATATCTTTACCATGAACAGATTACTAATATTCTTACACTAGACCGTAGCCTTATAAACCCTCTTACACTTCTGATATTACTGGGACTCTCTATTGATTTATTGTCTTTATATTATAGTTTCTTTACACAATTTATACTAAAACGGGGGAATACTAAAGGGGGAATACTAAACGAGTACCCCGGGTATTATTAGTTTACCACGGAGGGATTGAAAATAGATATTTTTGCATTGTATCGTTATCTGATAGTAGATTTATACACAGAAGCGAGACTGGTCAAATAGATAGAAGCCTTACTTATCTTAGTACAAGATTTTACACAATGGCAAGACCGTTTACACCACAGGTCTTATTAGGGATTTATAAATAGATATCTTCCTATTAATATTCATTACTCTATTATCACTAGTAATTACTTACGATTACAACTTCCATCTTAGGATATATACACACAAGTAGACAATAGACCAGTGTTGCAATTGAATGGGTAGACAAAATAGATATTTAATGGGTAGGGAACAGCTGACATGGAGGTGCCAGAAGTAATATTATATATGGACTACAATATGACCTTGGCCTGTTATCCCTGGAGCCTTTTGATCTATTATCTGTTGACTGACTATACACTTTATTACTATAGAGGGCGGTGAAATATATATAAATTAGAAGTAGAATAAGTAACTAATGTAAACCCATAAGATATCAATGAAGTACCAATAAATTCTAACTGTTAAGTATGAACCTAATAAGATATGTAAACCATGAATGTTAACGACATAATAAATTAACTCATCTGATAATGTTAATGTTAAACTATAAATCTCTGTTGTTAATGAGAAGATGATGTTATGTAAACTATTGTTATAGAATGATAATAATGTTAATAAGATAGCCTTTGGACTATTCATTACTGTATAAACACTAGCGTTATGATAATAACACCAGAATAAAGCAACGAATAACATTAACTCGGCAATGATGAATAATAATAAACTAAATACTAATAAGTATGAAGCGTTAATATCTCTATCTAAGATAACACCTCTAACCCAATAAGCTGTATAAATAATGTTGTAATCGACCTTCATAATCTGTACGACCTTTAAGATGAAGTTGAATTTATATATATATATATAACATATCTATTGTAAATCGGCTTGCTCTAATTAGATATTAGATATATTTAGGGAATGATCTAGGGTAAATATATATATATGGGGTTAATTGATTATAACATTATAATCTTGAGTGTGAAACCTTAGCAGCAGGTGTTGTTAAGATTAAGACTGAAATACCTAATAAGATATAGGCAACTCTACCATAGTAGATGTATGTTGGGACTGGGTACTGAGCACCGATCCATAATAAGTAAATGTATAAATAGAAGACGAAGAATAATAATGGCTTATAAATTGTTAATGGTGTAATATAAACATCACCTAAGGCAATGAAGATTAAGAATACTAAGATCATTGTCATGAAACCAATGTTCTTTGATGGGATAATCTTTAATAATGAATAATATGATAAGAAGTACCACTCAGGAATAATATGAATTGGTGTCTTTAATGGGTCTGGATAAATTAAGTTATCTGGATGTGATAATAAGAATGAATCCCATGTTAAGAAAATGAATGAGAATAAGTTAATAACGATATGAATATCCTTAACGATAACGAATAACATCATATTTGTTAAGTATGGTGATGTTGATGATACTGGATTACTTGAACCTAAGTCGTGTAAATAGTAAACATGAACGATAAAGAAAACTAATAAAATAAATGGTAAAATAAAGTGGAAGATGAAGAATCTTCTTAAACAAATAACTGTAATATAATAGTTACCTGAAATTAAGTAAACTAATAATGGATGTAATAAGTTTAAAATAACTGTGGCACCCCAGTATGAAATCTGACCCCAAGCTAAAACATAACCTAAATATGAGATAACTGAGACTAAACATAATAAGATAATACCGTTATACCATGTTAAAATGTTAAATGTATTAATGTTGTAATATAATGATCTTGATAAATGTAATAACATAAATAAGAAAATTAATGTTGGTGTATTATTATGAATATACTTAATAATATAACCATGATATACCTCTCTTAAGATATAAATAATTGAGTGATAGTTATTATCTACTGAATAGAATAATGTTAAAATTACACCTGTTAAGATCTGAATAACAATACAAATGAAAACAATAAAACCAATGTTCCAGAAGTAATTAATTGAAACTGGAATTGGGTAAATTACGAAATGTGACTTAACTGTCTGAATAAAGTTTAAGTTAATGTTGAAGAATTTATATTAATTATCTCTATACAGTACCCAAAGAAGGCACAATTACCCAAATATTACTTAAATAATCTACTCATCATTACAATTGAATGAATGGTATATAATGAACAGAGAAATAAATACAACTTTACAAGATGCCAAATTAATTCTTATACACTAGATGATGTCAGCATATTGAAGGGAAATAAATAAGATGCTCACGTCCTCTGTTAATGTTATTATTCAGCTTCTTATATTAAATACTTGTAAATTTTTATTACATATTCTTTATACACATTACAACTCATTAAATAGATACAGTTACTGGTTTACCATTAACTACCTTGTTACACCTTATCAGATATTATACACAAGATTTAAGAAGTTCAGTGGGAAACGTATATGGTAATAATAACAAGATAGGTAGTAAATATATATATCTGATTAGTGGGCAGTTTGTTTAATCTTGGGTCTGTTGAAGATTAGGAATACGAATTCATATACACTATTCTATTATGTGAAGTGTCTAATTAATACTTCTTACGTCACGTAGCATAATCTTTAAGTACTCAATTGTTCTAACTCATCTAGACCTATACATATAAATATGATAGACTATGAGAAGTTGAGAATATTAAAGATAGGAGCCCTAATCATTATTTCCTGAAAGGAGATTGGATCATCATACTTATTGGCTAGTTCATATACACATTAGCAAGACGGTTTACAATAAATACTGATTACATCTCTTTCCCAATAAACATCTGAATAGTAAATATAAGCCAAACGGTTTACTACTAAACAAGATGATATAATAGGTTATACTATATATTTCACTATACTTCTCCCTTTCGGGTAATAACTCTGCTTATCGCTTTATAATCTACTCATATATACACATCCGTAAACTAGACCAGTCTTCCAATATTAGGGGTTAGAATATGAGGGTACTGATCATAGTCTAAGGTCGAGACCTGGACATATAGCAAGCCACTTTACAATAGATATTTTACCATATATTTAACATGTATTAATAAGGTTAGGATCATAAATAAATATCTCTCCATAGCCAAGTCTTGCGACTTATATTGTCTGAGTTCTAGACTTATACACTAATGCAAATCGTTATACAATAGATATATGGCTTCCTAATTAATGGAATTAATACAAAATAATCTCTCTAGTGTAAAACGTCTTTACTTGCACTCTAGCAAGACGGTATACAATATATACTTCTAATCTATAGAGGTTATTAGGGAGTACTGGTCTCAGATGAAATATATATAATGCTTGTTGAGTTCCTTTACTAGATATATTAACTAGGTTTTATTGATATTATGGTTTATTAGCTTGGGATAGAAATCCCCTGTATATTAACCTTTAGAACTGTAGTGATGTTATGTTTTGAAGTTTACTTAGATAGAATCTAAAATAAGACTACTTAGAGCTATTACGCTTTCCCTGTTCCAAGAAATTAATTAATCATATACTGATATATATATATATATATTCAGTATCGACGGTTTATCTATTGTATCTCTCATCTTACAACCCCTAATATTGCAAGACTGGTCTAGTTTACGGGGATGTGGATATACCTTATAAATATATATAAACCATAACTTCTAACTATACACTTATTTTATGTAGGCCGAGCAAGACTTTTATTAAGAAGATCACAATTGGATCCTCTAGAAATATATATGCTATTACAGTACTCTTTACTATATTAATGATACCAAGCTGCTTAATTACATTTCATATTTCATTTAGATAACTCATAAGAGAAATCTAATATTCTCCTATACTCTATAATGTATCTGAGGATAAACTTGGTAGTCTCTCTTCAGTTTACTTAGTTTACCACCTTAGTTTACCACCTTAGTTTACTTTGGAGAGGAATTCTACGAAGCAAGTCGTTTTACAATATATATATGCCAACCGCAATGCAATACCAAATATTAATTATACACTATGGCA
>Ga0209401_1002852_pt1 | contig 11037 bp, 10 predicted proteins | sample M_140807_MF_Meta_FD_187318 | JGI IMG/M metagenome (GOLD analysis project Ga0209401, IMG submission 187318) | Freshwater microbial communities from Lake Montjoie, Canada to study carbon cycling - M_140807_MF_MetaG (SPAdes) (version 2) | ecosystem: Environmental > Aquatic > Freshwater > Lake...
CCAACCGGATTTCGCCCTCGTGCATCGCGCCCTCCACCTCGGAAAGCTCCTCTCGAATCTTCGCCAAAACCGGTGCCGCTTCCGCCCAGTCAAAGCCGATCTTCGCCGCACGTTTTTGCACCTTCGCTGCGTACTGCAAAGCCGGCATGCCTTCTGAAATGCCATCCAGAGCCGATTCCATGGCTACTTCCCCTTTTTCTTGCCGCTTGATTTCCTCCCAACGCACGAGCACGGCAGCGGAATCTTCGGCATTCTCCGTACCAAAAACATGAGGATGTCGGCGCACGAGTTTCTCCGCAATCCCGAGCGCGATTTGATCAAAATTAAAGCGGCCTTGCTCCGTGGCAATCTGTCCATGGAAAACGACTTGAAGCAGCAAGTCGCCAAGTTCCTCACACAGGTTAACGTCATCCGAAGCATCGATTGCCGCTACCACTTCATAGGCCTCCTCCAACAGACCACCGCGGAGAGTGATATGGCTTTGCTCACGATCCCACGGACAACCGTCTGGCGCACGAAGCGAGGCGACAACGGCGCGGAGCTGTTCAATGGCGGGCAAATTCGGATCAGGCGGGAGCTGAGCGGGCATAGATTCCTAGTTTATAGCGAAGTTTCCACATTTTTGGATAATTAGTTGAAGCGGTATTGGAATGAGTAGCCGGCAGAGCTGGATGGCTCATTGCGCGTCGTTGTCTGGCGCGGTTCCATTCGGGCAAATGCCGCCAGCTTTTTGACGTGCCACAGCATCGCAAACCGCTTATCCAAAGACACCCTCATGAACCTTCCAATTTCCCGACTCATTTGCTCTACGGCGCTCGCTCTTTGTGCCGTTGGTTGCGCCTCACATCCAACCTCCCCGATTACGGTTGGCACCAAACCGAAGCTCGTCCCCTCGGCGAAGCATGCAGGAGAAGGTCCGGCGTGGAATGCCGCAACTCGCACACTTTATTATGTCGGCGACGACCGCATTTCCAAAATGATCGCCGGCCATGCGTCGCGCGACTTTCGTAATCCGGTGGCGGGCGCCAATGGTCTTTTGATTGACCGCCAAGGGCGCCTGCTAGCGTGTGAGGCAGGCAATCGACGTGTCACTCGCACGGACGAAAAAGGCTCCGTGACTCTCCTTGCCAACACCTTCGAGGGCAAAAAATTCAACTCCCCAAACGACCTGAGCATCGACTCGCAAGACCGCATCTATTTCACCGACCCACGTTACGGCCCACGGGATAACATGGAGATACGAGACGCCAAAGGTGAACTCGTCGAGGGCGTTTACCGAATCGATGTCTCTGGTAAAATAACGCAAATCCTGGGCCGCGATTCCGTAGACCGTCCCAACGGCTTGCTGGTCTCCCCAGACGACAAATTTCTTTTCGTCGCGGATAATAACAGCACCGTGGGTGGAGCCCGCAAATTGTGGCGCTTCGACTTGCGCCAAGACGGCTCAGCGGACGCTAAGAGCCGTAAGCTGATTTTTGACTGGAAGACTAGTCGCGGACCCGACGGACTTAAAATGGACACGCAAAACCGGCTATTTGTCGCCGCCGGCAGGAGCCAAGCCAACCTCCCTCATGAGACTGTAAAACCCTATTCTGGAGGGGTCTACATACTTTCAATGGAGGGTCGCCTGCTCGATTTTATTCCTATCCCCAACGATGAGGTGACCAACTGCGCCTTCGGTGGAGATGATTTCAAAACCCTCTTCATCACAGCGGGTGGAACCCTGTGGACGATCCCCGTCAACACGCCTGGCCGATTGACGTACGAGCCGAAAAAGTGATAGCGGCGCGTTAAATACGTAGCCCCACATAAGCGCGAGTGTATTGCCCCGAAGAAGCGCCGATCTGCGGGCTGCTTCAAACCCGTTAAGTGTTGCTGTGACGCCGGATGAGATTCAATTCCGTTGGGCGGCCGAGATTCGCGGGACGGTCTCCATTACGCTCCCAAAGCTCAGTTTATTTATGAGGGGAAGACCATCGGGTTGCGTCCGACAAGTGTGGCGCTTTTGGACAAGCATCTGAAGGCCGCGTATCAAAACGGACAACGTGTCACGGGGACAGAATGTAACTGTCTGCTGGATTGTGGATGCCTTGAAAGATCCCAGTTATGATTGGACGACCTGGGTAGCGCCCCGGATCGTCGTAAGAAAGAACGCCGCCCATCAGTGAACAAATGAAGTGTGCGTCGAAAGCCGTGATCGACTGACTGCGTTCTGAAATTGAAAGGAAACAGCCTCCAGCGTGTTGCTAAGGCTTACGACCAGCACCGAGTTCGTGCGGTTTGTAATCAGCAGCATGATAGGAACTTCGCACTAGCGGACCCGAAGCCACGTACTCAAAACCTTTACGATATGCCGTTTCCTTGTGCTGCTCAAAAACCTCTGGGCGAATGTATTCCACGACCGGGAGATGCTGCGGGCTGGGCCTGAGATACTGGCCTAGCGTGAGAACCTGAACACCGGCTTCGCGCAGATCGTCCATCGCCTGAAAAAGCTCCAATTCCGTCTCACCCAAGCCGAGCATCAGGCCGCTCTTAGTCACCATGGAAGGCGCCATTTTCTTCACAAGTGCAAGCACTTCCAATGAGCGTTTGTATTTGGCTCTGGAACGCACCAAGGGGGTCAGACGTTCGACCGTTTCGAGATTGTGATTGAAGATTTCTGGTGCGGCATCCACCACCAAGCGCAGGCATTCTTCCTTCGCGTGAAAATCTGGGGTGAGCACCTCGATGGTGATCCCCACGTTGGCGCTGCGAATGGCAGTGATGGTATGTGCGAAGTGTAGCGCTCCCCCATCTTTCAGGTCGTCGCGTGCGACGGCCGTCACTACGACATGCTTCAACTTCATGCGCCGGACGGCTTCCGCAACCCGTTCTGGTTCATCGGCTTCCAGCGCAAATGGCTTCGCTGTCGTCACCGCGCAAAAGCCGCAGGCCCGCGTGCAACGATCTCCCGCAATCATAAATGTCGCGGTTCCCTGGCTCCAGCATTCCCAGCGGTTGGGGCACTGCGCCTCTTCGCAAACCGTGTGCAGCTTCAAATCTGACACCAACGCTTTCGTCGAAAAAAATACCGGATTCGAGGGCAAGCGCACGCGGATCCAATCCGGCTTACGGGTTTGATGCAGTGCGGGATCAATCTTCGAACAGGACATGCGGGATGATGCTACCGACTCGGCCGGGGAAATCAACCGCCGCGCTGCAAAGGGAAAGTCTTACCGGGAGAGTTCAAACCAGAACGTTTGTGCGAGAGGGGCCCTCAGGAGCCACGAGACCGAGGGTCCGTAGTTTCAATGTGTGTGGAATGTGGCATGCTCCATCCGTGGCACGTTTTCTTTTTCTACTGCTCCTCTTCATAATTTGCGTTTTCCAATCACCGTCTGCTTTTGGGCAACAGTCGGAGCCTACGCGACAAGCTGCCCTGAAGACGCTGAATACAGATTTATCTGAGGCCGCTCGTTTAGAAGCATTTGTATTACTTGAACAAGCCGGAGCGCTGGATTCCAAGCAGATTTCCCGCTCCCTTTGCGATACAGCGCCCGCTCTTCGTGCGGCAGCTTTGCGGGTGGGAGAAGGCTTTGTGAAAGAAGACACTGAACTCGAATTACGACTGATCGCACTCAACCACGACCGCTCGGCGCTGGTGCAGTTACAACTGTTGAAATCACTCCCGAATTTCTCTCATCCCACCGCTGGAACTGCTCTGAGAAAGGTTATCCAGACGCTGCTGAAATCACCCGACCCCGCCCACCGTTCGGCCGCTGAAGCCGCGGCGAAAACACTTCAGCCCGTCGCACCTTAATCTTTCAACTCAACTCCAGATGCACGATCCAATCGCCCTAGCCCTCTCCGAAGACCTCGGCAGCGGAGACGTCACTGCAGCGTTTTTTGTCGAAAAGCGTCCGGGCAAAGCACGGCTTTTCGCGAAAGAAAACGCCATCGCGGCGGGCGTCGAAACAGCGGCAGAAGTTTTTCACCGCGTCGATTCCACCACAAGGACGAGCATCATACGCCCGAGCGGTAGCCGCCTTAAAACGGGCGACACCGTGCTGGAAATAGAAGGTTCCCTTCCCTCGCTGCTTTCCGCCGAACGCGTAGCGCTGAACTTTCTCCAACACCTATCCGGCATAGCGACGCTTACCGCCCGTTTCGTCGCCGCCGTTTCCGGCACCAAGGCGCGCATTTTGGATACGCGCAAAACGGTTCCGTGCCTACGTTTGCTGGAAAAGGCCGCCGTCCTTTCAGGTGGTGGAACTAACCACCGTATGGGTCTTTATGACATGGCAATGGTGAAAGACAACCACCTTGCGGCGGGGACGACTCCGCAACAATTGCAGGCAGCGATCGACCGATTACGCAGCGAACGTCCCGGCGTGCGTGTCGAGTTGGAGGCGGACACCCTTGTGCAGGTTGCACAGTTTTTGGAACTGCGCGGCGTGGACGTCATTCTGCTGGACAACATGCCGCCCGAGGCGATGCGCACGGCGGTGGACATGACCGCAAAACGCTCGCCACACGTGCTGCTGGAGGCTTCCGGTGGGGTGTCATTGGAGACGGTTGCCGCCATTGCAAATACGGGAGTCGATTTTATTTCAGTCGGAGCGCTAACGCATTCAGCCCGAGCGATCGATTTCTCGATGGAATTGCTCGGATGAACTTGCACAACGTTCGCTACTAAAACTTATGCTCACTGGTCATGTCACATGGCTTTACGCCTTCGATATCGCCCACGACATGCGGCGTGAGCCACTCAAAACGGTTCTCGGACGCCCCGTCGAGCCGTGGTTGCTAGCCACCGACCATCGCGTGCCTCGCCAATCTTTCTTTCACCGCCCCCAAACCATACGGCTCCCACCTCTGGAAAGCGCCTTGCCTGGAGGCGGCAGCGGCAACCTAGAGCGCACGCTAAAAATTCTCCCAGTCGGCGGATTGTCTCTCGCGATCACTGCCCCGGTGTGTGTGGATTCTTTGAGCCAACTTGTCCCGTGGCACGAGCCGCCCACTCTGGCGGCAGCCTCCGCGATGCGCAATTTAGCGCAAATGGTGGTCCAAGACATTCGAGAGCACCTCATTCAACCCATTGAATTTCCAGAAGAAACGGAGGCCTACACCGTGTTCCGTCTTGATCCGCCCACCGATCAGGACGCGGTGGTCTGGTTAGCGCAGCACCGCCGCGAAGTCGCCGCTCTACTGACTCAGGAGTTGGATGCGGAGCGGCTCTGTACCGAGGAAGTCGCAGAAACCACCTCCCGATATCTAGGGTACTACAAGGACGACATCCTCGTGGTGGACTGGGACGCGGCCCTCCTGCTCGATCGACCCGGCCCAGCCAGAGAAATTTTACATGTGCTGGAGCTCGCCAACCTCCAGTTGTGCGAGTTGGAAGCCTACGACCGCCTTCTCGACTCGGCAATGGAACGCTCCTACACGGACTTGAGTCGCCGGCGACAACGAAACGGGGCTCTGTTGCGGAAATTGGGAGAGCTGCGAATCGACCTCTCTCGGCTTTCAGATGAACTGACCCATGCGGGTAAATTTCTGGGTGATTGGCATTTGGCTCGCGTGTATGAGGCGGCGTCGTCCCGCTTCCACTTGAGCGACTGGCAACGCGTGGTGGACGACAAATTAAAGACGCTCGATGACCTTTACCAGACGCTAAAACACGACCAGTTCAACCGGTGGCTCCTCATCCTCGAGTTGGTGGTCATTGTCATCCTCGTGCTGGAGGCGACCCTCGTCATCTACCCGCTTTTGCGCCGATAGCGCATACGGCTCAGTTATTCATTCGGTCGAACTGACTAACCGAGCACCGCAGCAAAGCTTGGCGACGCAACCTGCTTTGCGGCAGTACTACGCGCGATCCAACCACCTCCAAGCACAGCGTCACCCGCGTAGCACACGGCTGCCTGCCCCGGAGTGACTGCGCGCTGCGGGATCCGGAGGCGCACAGTCGCGCAGCCGTTTGACTGCGGATGAATCGTCGCCTCAGCGGCAGGGTGCGCGTAGCGTATCTTAACACTACACTCGAACGGAGCGCCGTCTTCGGCAAGTGGCGTGTTCCAGTGGCAATGATCCATCTCAAAAGATTCCACCACCAAGTCTTCCGCCTCTCCAACGATGACGCTCCGGCTTTCGGGATCGATGTCTATGACGTACATTGGCCTAGGCGAACCACCCGGCAATCCCTTGCGCTGGCCAATGGTGAACATTTCAATCCCGTCATGGTCGGCCAGTCGGTTACCCGCCTTATCAAAAATTCCGCCAGCCTGAAACTTTACGTCTCCCAAATGACTTTTTAGAAAAGCCTTATAATCATTTCCAGGGACAAAACAGATTTCCTGGCTGTCGACTTTATCCGCCGTCTTAAGGCCGAGTTTACGCGCAATAGCACGAATTTCATGCTTCTCCATCCCGCCCAGCGGAAATAAAGAGCGACTCAACTGCTCCTGACGGAGACTAAACAGAAAGTAACTTTGATCCTTACGGGGATCCTTTCCTTTACGCAATACAGAACGACCAGGGTGATGGTCTACAATCGCGTAATGGCCTGTGGCAATGTACTCGGCGCCAATGGCCTTTGCCTTAGTCCACAGATTGCCAAACTTGACCTTCTCATTACACATGACGCAAGGATTGGGCGTACGTCCTGCCTGATATTCAGCCGTGAAATAATCAATGACCTGCCGCTCAAAAGCCTCCGCCTCGTCGACCACATAATGGGCCACTCCCAAAGCATGCGCCACCCCACGCGCATCCGCGATCGCCTGCGGACCGCAACACTTGTCCTCGGCCCGCGACATACAGTCCTGCGGCCAAACCTTCATAGTCACACCCACGACTTCGTACCCCTGCTCCTTGAGCAACCAAACCGCCACCGAAGAATCCACCCCACCACTCATTCCCACCAGAACGCGCGGACGGCGTGCCTCACCATCGGAGGGAGAAGACACAACACTATCAGCGGTCGAAGTTGGGTATAGGGGCTCAGACGAGTCGTTCATCTCAAAGTAGGCGTTAGCCCGTTCAGTTTAGTGCGTTCCATTTACACGACAGGAACAGGCGGATACCACACGTACAGCATCAAATACACTAAAACACCGGTCACCGATACATACAACCAAACCGGAGCGGTAATTCTCGCCCACCGCTTGTGAGTATCGTAACGCCCCTTTATGGCAGGAATCACGGTGAGCGCTACGAGCGGCAAAACCAATATAGCAAGAGGCACGTGAGTGAGCAGGATCGCAAAATATATTATCTTAGGCCAACCCGGATACGTAAACTTGGTTACCGCGACCACATTAAAATGGTAAACTAAATAACAGGCAAGAAACGCAGCGGAAACAGCGATTGCGCCCATCATTAAAGCTCGGTGCAACCTTTTGTATCCTGCCTTAATCGCAATTAAACCAGCTACAATCAAAATTGTAGCGGCAGAATTTAGCGTGGCATTAACAATGGGTAAGCCTTGAACATTCATTACGGATTATTCTTTTAACACCAAACGGATCGCTTCTTCCAAACGTTTTCCAGCTTCGACGCTTTCTTCTCCCACGCCTTCAAAGAAGCCTCGCACCCATCCCTTCGCATCGACCAGAAGTAGTCGCGTACTGTGTGTCACAGGTTCCGCAGGATTTTCCGAGCGTGTCAGAGAGAGTTTGAATCCGTGGTTGGCCAGTGAAAATACCGCTTCCACAGGTCCAGTCAAAAAGGACCAGCGTTTGTCAGCACCAAACTTCAGAGCGTACTTTTGGAGCACCTCAGGTTTATCTTTTTCTGGATCGCTGGAAATGGAGAGAAAAGCCACCCGATTTTCACCACTGAATGCCTTGTGCAAATCACTCAAGCGACTAGTAAGCGCAGGACAAGGACCCGGGCAAGTTGTGTAAAAGAAATCGACCACCCACACTTTCCCCAACATCCCACCAGAATTAAACGGCTTCCCGTCTTGGTCTGTTAATTCAAACGCAGGAACCTGCCAGTACTTTTGCAGGGTACCATTTGAGGATTCTTGGGGAACCACGATCGCAGCAGTCGAAGAAGGCGAAGGTTTGCATCCCGCTAGAATCAAAAACAATGTGGCGATCCAATGAAAAGCATGAAACGGAGACTTCATATTCCTTCAAATTTTAGAAACGGGAAAATGCCAAAAGACTCAGCATCAGTGGAAGGTAAATAATTGACATAAAAAACAGACGTCTGGCGCTGACTCTCGAGCGCTCCATTAAAAACACCAGTGCTGCACCGCTGAAACAAATATTCAAAAGAGTGGCGACGACTTTATAAAGTACACCGACTTTACCCAACCAAACGGGCGCAAAAGTGACCGCTGAAAGTAGTATGGCAAAGATCAGTGCTTGAGATGCGGTAAAAAGCCCATCTTCATCGTTCGGAGGCAACATCACAAAACCCGCTTCCCGATATTCGTCACGATACATCCACGCGATCGCGAGGAAATGGGGCATTTGCCAACAGAATAAGATACCAAAAGGCACCCACGCAGCCCAGGCTTCCTGCGACCCGGAAGCAGCCCAACCGATCACCGGAGGTAGCGCCCCCGAAACAGCCCCCACCAGCACGCAAAGAGAGCTGTGCCTCTTGAGCGGCGTATAAACCAGTAAGTAAACGAAGAGGGTGGCAACAGCCAGCACGGCGGTTAAAGGAGGCAATGTCACCCATAGGAGTGCCACGCCCATGAACCCCAAAAGCAGCCCAAGAACCAACACACTGGAACGGCTCCAGCGACCAACTGGGAGCGGCCGACTCCGCGTGCGTTCCATGAGGCCGTCTACGTCCGCCTCCATCCACTGATTGAGTGCACCGGCTGATGCCGCGACGAGCGACGTGCCTACCACGGCGAAAAGTAACGCGAACTGCACAGGGCCGCTGTAGTTGCCAACGCAGTAACCGACCGCAGTGGTGAATACCACTAGAAGACTAAGCCGCGCCTTGGTCAGGGTCGAAAGATCCGCCAGTAAACGTGGCCCCTCTTTTGTGGCAATCGCTCCCGCGCCCCTGCCAGCGCCATCTAGGCGCGGGCTCACTGAACAACCTCCGCCTGCCGCCCGAGCTTTGCCAAACTAAAACGCGTGTGCAAATGCACAAGCAACGAGCTCAGACTGGCCAGAAGGCCCGCCCCCAACACCACGTGGAGAGTCGCCAACGTTTTCGGCTTCTGATGTATCACGACAAAAATTCCCAATGCCGCTTGGCAGACCACAAAAAACGAAGTGCGCCACGCCACCAACCAAATGGGCCGGCCTGGCTTTGAGGCGCGCATGGCTCGAAAATCAGCGTACAACACCGCGCAGAGCACAAACAAAGCCCCGATCCGCGTGTGCCCAAAATTCAGGTCCGTATAGAGGTTGTGTACTGACGGCAGCCAACCACCTTGGGGATTCGCTGCGGGAAACGTCGGGATCGCGAGTCCAGCTCCCAAATGCCGCATCGTCGCGCCGAGAACCAACTGTCCGAACACCACCGCCAAGGCAAACCACACTAGAGGAATCGGGTTCGTCTCGAAACGCGGCTCGTAAAGAGGTCTAGGCTTAACCAGTAGGGAAAGCCGCACGGCGAGAGCCACGAGCACCACCAAAAATGCTTGCGCCACGCACCCGTGGATAATTCGCAAGCGCACTGCTAGATCTACGAGCCCAGCGGTTTCCTGGGTCACGCGCAAGCCGCCCAGTGTAGCCTGGCAGCACACCAGCACAAAGGCTGCGAACGCCAGCAATCGTTCCGTGCGGCCGATACCGCCCACAGAAAGCTTCGAGCGCGCTCCCAAGGCTAGAGCGACTACGAAAGCGACTGCCGCCGGCCAAACACCGAGATGCGCCCGGATGGCAGGTTCCAGAGCAAGCCAAGACCCCAGTCCACCCGCGGCCGCCGACACAATAGCCGCCACCCACAGCGCCCGAAGATTACCCCAAACCATCGCGCAAAGCACCCCGACGCCCAGTCCGACAAAGGCCGCTAATAGCCGATGACCATGCTCGAGACGTACGGGAAAATCTGCCCACCACCCCTCAGGATTCAAACTCCCAAAACTTAGTGGCCAGTCCGGAACCGCCATCCCCGCTTGCCAACTGGTTACAAGCCCCCCTACGAAAATTAAACCAAAGACAAGCGTCACCACTAATCTGGCGGTCCAACTAATTTGTTTAATATTCAAAGCTAATTTAACAAAACCGCTCAAGCACTCCGATTAAAATCAAACTCGAATCAAGACGAGAATAATACAGGCAAACATCGTTCCGTTGATGCTTTTCGATCTATTTTCACCAGACCAGCCGCTTCTTAATCGGTTACAAACGAAACCAACATCACTTCGGATTATCAAACCGCGAGCAGCCTCAATTCACGGATGCAGTCGCAGGATGCTGCATAGACATGGTCTCCTTTTGGAACGCATCAAACGCTTCCTGTTTCTCCACTAAAATCAGCGAGCGCATCGCAAAGTGACCTGCCCCACACAACTGAGCGCACACAATCTCAAACTTCCCGACCCGAATCGGACGGAACCAGAGCGGGACACGAGTCCCTGGAATCGCGTCCTGAGCGACGCGCATGTGCGGAATCGAGACTGCGTGGATCACGTCCTTGGAACTCACTTCCAAAACGACAGGACGCTGGTTGACTACGTGCAACTCGTTTTTGGACACAATATCGTCGCCGCCAGCTGGATCAGTAGGGTCTAGACCTAGGGGATTGTTCGGAGTCACGAAAATTGAGTTTTGGCGCCCAAACACACCGTCAGGCCCCGCATAATGGAAATTCCAAGCGTACTGTTCGCCAATGGCTCGGATTCGCATCGCCTCTGACTGATCCGGCACATCGACGACGCGTTTATTCCAAAGCGGAACTGCAAAACCTAGTAGCAGCGTTGCCTCAATCAAGATCACCGCCACTTCCGCGTGGGAAGATGCACTGCCGCGCACACCGTGATAATCAGCCTTGGGATGCCGAGATTTCCGGAATTTGTAGACAGAGATCAGAAAGAAGGTCCCCCAACATACAAACAACAGCAACATAAACCAGTGG
>Ga0209401_1002853_pt1 | contig 11034 bp, 8 predicted proteins | sample M_140807_MF_Meta_FD_187318 | JGI IMG/M metagenome (GOLD analysis project Ga0209401, IMG submission 187318) | Freshwater microbial communities from Lake Montjoie, Canada to study carbon cycling - M_140807_MF_MetaG (SPAdes) (version 2) | ecosystem: Environmental > Aquatic > Freshwater > Lake...
GCGTCAGCGGGAGACTTGAGGCCGAGGAAGCCGCGGGCATCCTGGAAGTTGTTGCAGTCGATGACCCGTGCGAGCGTCTGGCTGGGGGGAAGGGGCTCGCCGTCGCGGGCAAAGACGTAGCCGATCTTCCCCTCGGGGATGCTCACCAGTGGCGCGGTGTGGATGGCGTACTGCCAGCGCCACCAGCCGAAGTGGAGGCCACCGCGGAGGATGTCGGCCTGGTAGCCGGCCTCGGCCGCAGGCGCGATGATCCGACCCTCCGTCACGCTGCCGGCAAGTGACCACCACTTCTCCACGACGCCGATCCGGTCATTGGGGATCCAGCGGAAGCAGAGCCAAACCAGCAGCGCCACGGCAACCAAGATCCACACCGGCAGCCAAGCGAGGAAAAACGACAGCGCCCCGAGGGGGAGCGATGGCGGTATCGGCAGGGAGAGGTCCGTGATGCGGACCGCGAGACAGACCATTCCCGTGAGGGAGTCATGGACAGACACGTGAGAAGCCCTCCGGCGTCGGAAGCCGGACCGGGGGCCTGAAGAAGGCCACCGGGAGGACCGACGCAGTAGCAAACCCAGGGCCTTCGCGCTCCTGCGGGGAGCGAAAGAGTGCCCTTTCAATTCGGGTCGGACACCGCGTCCGACCATGCCTACGGGGTTAGCTGACGGGCTAGGGCTTGAAAGTACCCCGGTTCACTCGCGTGAACCTACGCCCCGGGTCTGGCCGCCGCCTCGCAAGAGCGATCGACCACACCGGTTGGTTCCCCCGTTCGCGGCCTTTCGACCACGACTCGGCGACATCGAAATTATACCACGGACAGTCAAGGGGGGCGGCGAGGATTTCTCGGGATCGCGCGCAACCGCCGCTGCGACAAGCAGATCGGATCGCTCGCTCGAGCGCCGGCGGGCCCCCTGCTGTCGGCCCGGCCCGAGACGACAGTCTCCCCGGCCGCGGCGGGCGGATGAGCCGATCGTCGCCGTGGTATCCTCCGCCACCCATCCTGGAGGAAATCTTTTATGCGTCGTCTTCTTCGCCTTGGATCGTGTGCCCTCGTCGCCTGCACCGTCGCCTGCACCGTCGCCTGGTCCGTCGCCTTCGCCCCGGTCGCTTCCGCCGCCGAGCCCCCCGCCGGGAAGGACCGACCGCTCGAGGTGCTCTACATCACCGGCGGTTGCTGCCACGACTACGACGCCCAGAAGGTGCTCATCGCCAAGGGGATGGCGGCCCGGGCCCGGATCCGCACGACTGTCGTCCAGGAGGGGGGCACGTCGACCAATCATCCGATCTCGATCTACGACAAGCCCGACTGGTCGAAGGGCTATGACGTCGTCTTCCACAACGAGTGTTTCTCCGACGTCAAGGACCCGGCCTTTCTGAAAAAGATCCTCGCCGAGCATGAGAAGGGGGTGCCGGCGGTCCTCATGCACTGCGCGATGCACTGCTACCGGGTCGGCAACGACGACTGGTTCAAGTTCTGCGGGATCACCTCTCCCGGCCACGGTGCCCACTACGCCTACACCTGCAAGCTGAAGGGAAAGCATCCGATCCTCGCCGGAATGGCGCTGGAGTGGGAGGTGCCGAAGGAGGAGCTCTACTACTCCGACAAGGTGTGGTCGACCGCCACGCCACTGGGGGAGGCGATGAGCACCGACCGCAATGCCATGCAGACCTGCATCTGGACCAACCAGTTCGGCAAGACCCGCGTCTTCGGGACGACGATCGGGCACTACGCCGAGACGACGGCGACGCCGGAGTTCCTCGGGCTCGTCACCCGCGGCACCCTGTGGGCCGCCGGGAAGCTCGACGAGGATGGCACCCCGGTCGATGGCCTGGAGCTGACCGAGGCCGAGAAGGCCGCGGTCGAGGATCCGGCCCCGGAGCCGCAGCCGACACCGGCCAACTGATCTGGGAAACACCCGCGCGGACGACCGACCGGAGCCTTTCCGGCAGCCGGGCTGCGGTCTACCCCGGTTCGGTGGGGGCCGGCTGACAGCCGCGTGGGCCATGGTACGATTCGTCGCGAATCGGTTCGGAATCCCCGGCGGAATCCCTGTCTGAATCTCTGCAGGAGGCGGCTTGTGGCACGTGCGGCGCTGGCACTCGAGGACGGAACGGTGTATGTCGGCGAGTCGTTCGGCGGCCGGGGGACCTCGTCGGGGGAGGTCTGCTTCAACACCTCGATGACCGGCTATCAGGAGATCCTCACCGACCCGAGCTACCGCGGTCAGATCCTCTGCATGACGGCGCCGCAGATTGGCAACTACGGCGTGAACCGGGACGATGTCGAGAGTGCCAGGATCCACATGGCCGGGTTCGTCGTCCGTGAAGCAAGCCGGATCCCGAGCAATTTCACCGCCACCGGATCGCTCCAGGATTACCTCGAGAGCGCCGGCGTGATCGGGCTTTCGGGGATCGACACCCGGGCCCTCGTCCGCCGACTGCGGATCCGCGGCGCGATGACCGGCGTGATCTCGAGTGAGATCCTCGATCCGGTGAAGCTCGTGGAGATGGCCCGCTCGGCGCCGGCGCTGGTCGGCCGCGACCTCGTCGCCGAGGTGATGCCCACGGGGGAGAGCGACTGGGCCCAGCCGCTCGACGAATCAGCGACGCCCCTCGTGCAGCCGACCGAAGGGGGCGTCTATGCAGACGTCGCTCCCGCCGGACCGGTGAAGCATGTCGTCGCTCTCGACTACGGGATGAAGTGGAACATCGCCCGGCATCTGGTCAGCAGCGGCTGCCGAGTGACGATCCTCCCCGGCCGGGCGTCTGCGGCGGAGGTCCTCGCCCACCGCCCCGACGGCGTCTTCCTTTCCAACGGCCCCGGCGATCCGGAGGTCCTCACCGGCTGCGTGGAGACCGTCCGTGGGCTCGTCGGCCAGGTGCCGATGTTCGGGATCTGCCTCGGCCACCAGCTCCTCGCCCTGGCCTGCGGGGCGCAGACGTTCAAGCTCAAGTTCGGCCACCGCGGCGCCAACCAGCCGGTGATGGATCTCAACACCGGGCGCGTCGAGATCACCTCGCAGAACCACGGCTTTGCCGTCGACGAAGCAACGCTCCCGGCTGAGCTCGAGGTCACCCACCGCAATCTCAACGACGGCACGATCGAGGGGGTGCGCCACCGCACGGCGCGGGCCGCGAGCGTGCAGTATCACCCCGAGGCGGCCGCCGGGCCGCACGACGCCGCCTACCTCTTCGACACGTTCCACCGCCTCATGGCCTGACGCCGTCCACGGCCGGCGCCGCGCCGCCGGATGTGGTCAGGAATGACTGAGTCCACCGCAGCTAGAAGATGACCATGTACTGCGCTTGGATCGCCGTCCCGGTGAAGCCGGCGCGGTAGGGATAGAGCGGGTTCTGCGCCGGGCTCGAATCGATCCACAGCGTCTCGAAGGTGAAGCGGTTCTGCCGGGTCTCGTGCAGATACCAGTTGAGCCCTCCGCCGAACTCCTGCGCCGACCCGAACGGACCGGTCAGGGCGCTGGTCCGACCGTAGACCTCATACGTGCGAGGCACGAAGCACCACCCGAGGTAGGCGCTCCCCCCCTGGTCGAAGAGGCTCGATCGCGTGAAGGCCCCGGTGCCACGCAGGCCGTCGATCAGGCGCCAGGAATATTCGCCGAAGGCCGACCATCCACGCCACTTCCAGCCGACGTCGACGGTGGCGAGGTTGTAGTTGAAGGAGTCGACCTGCGAGTTGGGCCCGAGGGCTCCGGTTTGCGATAGCGGCGTGCCGTCGGACAGACGCACGATGGTGTTTTCCGGGTTGGAGAAGCCCGGGGTGTTGGCGAGGATCGTGGCCGGGGAGCGGGCGGTGACGCCGCTCGTCCCGAGGCGCAGGGCGGGCGACTCGTGGTGCTCCATGTCGGAGTAACCGAGGCCGAAGGGGCCGATCGGTTCCCACCACAGGTTACCGGCCCAGGCCATCGCCGTGCCGTTCTTGAGCAGGCCAGCAGCGCCACCGTCGATGCCGTTCCAGACCCCCGCCTGGTAGAAGAGCGTCTTGTCGAGCAGGCTACCGAGCGAGAACAGGCCGGGGGAATAGCTGGGGCGGATGAAGGTGTTGACCATGCTGCGGTCGATGCCGAAGGGCCACTGCGAGCTCATCAGCCACTCGCGGCTCCCGGGGACCTGTGTCACGCCGGCCCCCACCTTGATGTTTTCGGTGACGGCGTAGCCCACGAATCCCACTGGTGCCACGGTGGCCAGGAGGCCGGCATTCGTCGAGCCGAAGAGGGCGAAGTTGTAGAGCACCCGCTCGCTGCCGGCGTATCCGGCCGCCTGGAGATAGATGCGGTTGAGATTGAAGGAGTTTTCGTTGACGACCGGCTCGGTGTTCCCGGTGGAGTCGGTCCATTGCGTGACGCCGCGGGCAAGATTCATCCAGCGTCCCTGGACGAATCCGTTGAGGGCCAGCGCGAAGGGGAAGCGGCTGTCGCGGTGGGTGGTCGCGTGGAGGACGAGGCCCTTCGGCGGAGCAAAGTCGGTGGCCGGGACGTAGAACGGCGGATGCCGAGCGAGACGGGCGGCCACGGCGTGGTCGATCGCCATCTTCATCCGCTCGTCATCCGGGAGCATCGGCGGCGTCGTACCCGCCTCTTCAGTCGGCACCGCAGCGATGGTCGGGACGATCGCCGCGGTGTCGGCGGGGGCTGGCCGGAAGCCGGTGGAAGGCTCGGGAGTGAGGGTCAGCTCGGCCCCGAGATCCTCACGCTCCGCCGTCGGGCCATCGGCGCATGCCACGCCTCCGCCTTCCGGATCGGGAGACGCACCGAGCGACACGGCGATCATGACGAGGGCACGGCAGGCGAGCCCGGCCCTCCGGAATGGAGGCATGCGCGGAGCAGAACGACCGGAGCATCCGGGGTCAAGGGATGGTCGAGGGGGAAACGGCTCCTCTCTGCCGGATCGTCGCTTCCGCGCGAAGCTGGGCTGGCTGGTGGACGGTGGCAATCGTCCGCTGCGCGATCGCCCGTCACTCGGCCGGAATAAGATCAGGGGGCAAACGGCGCGATCACGTAGTCGGCAGTGTCGGGGCGGAACAACTCGAGTGCCTCCGGGTGCCCGTCGATCGCCCAGACGCGGTGCTGGGCGACGGCGAAGGCCACGGCGCGGTCCTCCTCGCCATGCCGGTCGACGGCCACGACGCGCACCGACTCGAAGCCGTCATCCGACGCCAGTTGCCACACGACCGTTCCCGGCCGATCGCCGTCGGTGGCGGCGAGGTAGAGATGCCCCTCCGGCCCGAGCGCGACCGCATCGGCACCGGGGAAGGGATGGGGAGTGCCGATCGGGCGGAACTCATGGGCATTGCCGAGGGGGGCCTTGAAGAGCTGGCCGTCGGCGGCGCTCGAGAAGATGATCGCGCCATGAGGGAGGAGGGCCAGGCCCCCGATCCGACCGCTCCCCTTGCCACCGGCGCTCGAGCCGCCGAGCCGTTCGTCGGCGAGGAAGACATGCGGTTCGCCGTGCCCGGCCGGCGGGATGCGGTAGACCACCGGGCGGCAGGCATCGGTAACGTAGACGCTGCCGTCGTCGGCGACGACGAGGTCGTCGGGGAGGAGGAGGTGCGCTCCCGGGACGAGCGGCGCGAGATCGTGGCTGCCGACGAGCCGGCGGTCGGCGATGTCGAAGACACACACCCGACCGATCCGCAGGATCGTGTCGTCGCCCGGCGACTTCCGCGGCGACAGGCTCCGCCCGTGCACCCCGCGGTGGCCGACGGCGACATAGGCCCGGCCGTCGCGTTCCCGGACCGCCGTTGACGTGATCAGGAGAGGGTGATCGAGGAGGTCGACACAGCGCCCGTCCATCTCGACGAGGACGAGCTTCCCCTGCTTCTGCGACGAGACGAGAAAAGCGCCGAGCGCCGGCGACCAGGTGCAGCCTCCCGGATGGAGCTCGGGGCAGCTGAAGCGGATTGCATCGGGCCGGAGGCCGACCTGTCGCATGGCTGGTTTCCAGAGAAAAAGGGCGTGAATCATCCATCATACTGAAAGCCCACTGCCGATCTTCCGCGCCGCGGCCAAACGCCGGATCCCCGAAGCGGTACGACGAGCTCGGCAGTGTTCCTTGCAGCGGGTCGGGGTCGCCTTCGCCACCGTCACGGTGGCGACGATGGCCGTGGCGGTGGCGGTGATGGGGATCCGATCGGGGTTTGGCGTGGTTCACTCGCTTGGCATGCGTTGGCCGGCCTAGCCATGCTCCTCTGCGGCGTGGCGGTGAAGTTCGGGCTGTGATCGGCGTGCCGACCGCACCGGTTCACGGTGCGCTGCCCTCGAGCCGGTATCCAGCCGAGGTCTCCAGCCCGTATTCCCTGACGAATCGGCGGATCGCCCGGCCATGGAGGGGCAGCGACTCCTGCTCGTCGCGGGGCGAACTGCAGCGCAGGGGAGCCGACGGGCCGACATCGAAGGCGACGAACCCGCGCCCCAGTTCCTCCACGATCCGGTGGAGGAAAACGTGGTGCGGGTGGCCATACTCACCCTCTTTCCCATGGGTGAGGAGGTGGTCGTACTGACCGGTCGTTTCCTCGATCCTCCGTTTCGCTTCCGGATAGGGGATCGAGCAGCGGCGATTGGTGATGTCCGCCGGGGGAGGATCGTGCGGCAAGGCCAGCGAGAAGACGTCGATCGAATGCCGCTTCCAGTACTCCCGCATCTCTTCGACGCGCGGGGAATCGTCATCGGGGATCAGATACGCGATCGTCCACTCGAACTGTCGGTTCGCGAGGATATAGTGATAACCGAAGATGATGCAGTCATCCGGGTGCGCAACCATGCACAGCGCTGTCGGCATGCGAACGTCTCCTCCGGGGCGATCGTCGTCGGGGACAGGTGGCGGGGCGGGAGCCAGCCTACGGCGAACAGCCCGCCCGGTCGACCGGGCGTTCCCGTGGCCAGGCCGGCGGGCGTTGATCACCCCAGTGTCCGGTTCCCCCGAATGATCGATCCAGCCGGCACCATCCGACCGCAACTCTTTTTTTGACTCCTGCCGGCCGCATGCCATGGTTGCAGGAAGGCCGGGCGACATCCCGACCCGATTCCGATCCCTGCCACGGAGGATTCCGCCGATGATCCGCTCGCTCCCCATTGGGGCCTGTGTCCTCGCCCTGCTCTCCGCGGCTTCAGTCGCTGACGCCGGCTTCGGGCACCGCCGCCAACTCGCCGCCGGCTATCCGATCGCCGCCGAGGATCCCGCCGAGCTCGGCTTTGCCGATCCGGGCTTCGCCCCCGCCCCGCTCGCCGGCCCCGTCGTCGACCCTGGCTTCGGCTTCGAGCCGGGCTGTGGCCCGATCACCGTCTGCCCCACCAATCCCTGCATCAAGTACCGCCACAAGCATGCCCACAAGCACCGTCGTTGCGGGTGCTGCGTCGAGCCGACCTACGAGACGGTTTTGGAGGCCTGCAGCCCCGAGACCGGGGCCGTCGCCGCGATCCCCGTCTGCCTCCCGGTCTGCTGCAAGGGCTGCCCCTGTGAGACCTCGCGCTGCACGCTCTTCGGCTGCGGCCAGGTTCGCTTCGACTACGCCTGCGGCTGCTCTGTCATCGCCAGGTTCACGAAGCACGGCGACATCCTCGTGACGTACGTCGGATTCTAGCTTCACGCCCGCGGGGCCATCCCTGGCCCCCGCGGGCTTGGGCGCCGCCGGCTTCGGACCGCCGCATCCTGCGGCGGAGTACCTCTGGGTGTGGGAAAATCCGCGGGGCCATCCCTGGCCCCCGCGGGCTTGGGCGCCGCCGGCTTCGGACCGCCGCATCCTGCGGCGGAACGCCCCTGCCGCCCCGAGCGGATGCACGGGGACGAGCAGCGCTTCAGTGAATCCCCTGCGCCGACAGCCAGCGTTCGGCGTCGAGGGCCGCCATGCAGCCGGTGCCGGCTGCGGAGATCGCCTGGCGATAGTAGTCGTCGGCCACGTCGCCGGCTGCAAACACCCCCTCGACGCTCGTCTCCGTGCGGAAGTGTTTCGTCCACACGACGTAGCCCTTGGAGTTGAGCTCGAGCTGGCCCCCCAGAAAAGCCGTGTTCGGCGTGTGGCCGATGGCGAGAAACACCCCCGTGACGTCGAGGATCGTCTCCTTGCCGGAGTCGATCGTGCTCTCGAGCCTCACGCCCGTCACACCCTTTGTGTCGTTGCCGAGCACTTCGACGAGGCCCGAATTGAAATGAATCTTGATCTTCGGGTCGTCGTGGGCTCGCTTCGCCATGATCCGTGAGGCCCGCAGTTCGCCGCGGCGGTGAATGAGATGGACGGTGCTGGCGAACTTCGCCAAATAGGTCGCCTCTTCCACGGCCGAGTCGCCGCCGCCGACGACGACCAGCTCCTTCTTCCGGAAGCGCGGCAGCGCCCCGTCGCAGACAGCGCAGGCGCTCACGCCGCGGTTTTTGTATTTCTCCTCGCTCTCGAGCCCGAGCCAATTGGCCTTCGCCCCGGCCGCCACGATCACGCACTCGGCTTCGACGACGCCCCCCTCGGCCGGATAGAGCTTGAAGGGGCGGGATGAGAAATCGACCTTGTCGATGTCGTCGGTGACGATCCGCGTGCCGAAGTTGACCGCCTGCTGGCGCATCAGTTCCATCAGCTCCGGCCCGCTCACCCCTGCCTTGGCATGGGGGGCCATCATCTGCCGGCGTTCAGGGGGGAGCGAGGAATCGAAAAACGCCTCGAGATCGCCGTGGGGGAAGCCGGCGTAGTTCTCCACTTCGGTGGTCATTGCCAGTTGCCCCATCGGGAGCGTGCCGGCGAGCCGGTTCTTTTCGCTGATCGCCCCCTCGAAGACGAGGGGCTCGAGTTGGGCGCGGGCCGCGTAGGTGGCGGCCGACCAACCGGCAGGGCCGCTCCCGATGATCACGATCCTCTCGCGGCGGACGTCGTTGGCACTCATGGCGCGGTGAAAACTCCCTGGCGTGTGGCCGATGGGGCGGAATCGACGCCGCCCCGGTCAGAATGCATGATGGTAGCGGCCGCGGCCGATCGGGGAACCGTCCGCGGGCATTTGCGACGTTCCCGCCCGTTCCTCCGCCGTGGCCGCACCCCCCATGAGCCTCCTTGCCGTTCTCCTCCCAGTCGCCGCGATCCTCCTCCTGGCCTACCGGATCTACGGGGGGATCCTCGCCCGGCTCTTCCGGCTCGATGGAACTGCCGTCACCCCGGCGGTGGCTCTCCGCGACGACGTCGACTACGAGCCGATCTCCCCCGGCCTCCTCCTCGGCCAGCACTTCTCGGCGATCGCCGCCGCCGGCCCGATCGTCGGCCCGATCCTCGCCGGGGTCGCCTTCGGCTGGGCCCCGGCGCTGGCCTGGATCCTCCTCGGCAGCATCTTCATCGGCGGCGTCCACGACTTCGCGGCGCTCGTCGCCAGCGTCCGCCACAAGGCCCGCTCGATCGCCGAAGTCGTCCGCGACCACATGAGCCGGCGGAGCTACGTCCTCTTCCTGTCGTTCGTGTGGATCGCGCTGGTCTACATCATCGTCGCCTTCACCGACATCACCGCCTCGAGCTTCGTCGGCAAGCAGGTACTCGAGAACGGCACGTCTGTGTCGGGGGGCGGGATCGCCTCGTCGAGCCTCCTCTATCTCATCCTCCCGCTCGTCATGGGCGCGTGCCTGCGATACTTTAAGATGCCGATCTGGCTGGCGACGGGGATCTTCGTGCCGCTGGTCGGGTTTGCGATCTGGGCCGGTCAGAAGATTCCCTTCGATCTCGGCGCCGCCCTCGGCACGACCGACGCCACTGCCCAAAAAATCTGGGGAGTCTTGTTGCTCGCCTATTGCCTCGTGGCGGCGCTTGCGCCGATGTGGCTTCTCCTCCAGCCGCGTGGCCATCTCGGCGGCTGCTTTTTATATGTGGCGCTGTTTGGTGCCGCGATCGGACTGATCCTCTCCGACAAGCTCGTGGCGGGGGATTCGCAGATCCGCTATCCGGCCTTCACCACCTGGACGGCGAAGTCGGGGTCGCTTGTGCCGATGCTCTTCATCACGATCGCCTGCGGGGCCTGCTCCGGCTTCCATTCGCTGATCGCTTCCGGCACGACGAGCAAGCAACTGAAAAACGAGCTCGACGCCCGGCCGATCGGCTATGGCACGATGCTCCTGGAGGCGCTCGTGGCGACGGTGAGCCTGTGCTGCGTGATGGTGCTCCCGGCGGGGGATCCGCGCACCTTGCAGCCGCCGAACTTTGTCTATGCCCTCGGCATGGGCAGGTTTCTCGAGATTCTCGGCATCCCGACGGCCCTCGGCGTTTCTTTTGCGCTGATGGCGTTCACGACCTTCGTCTACGACACGCTTGACGTCTGCACGCGGCTGGGCCGCTACATCATCCAGGAGCTCACCGGCCTCTCCGGGAAGGCCGGGGCCTGGCTCGGCACGGGACTCACGGCCGGCGCCCCGCTGTTCTTCCTCTTGCGTCCCCATCTCGACGCCGCCGGCAATCCGGTGCCTGCCTGGAGGACGTTTTGGAATCTCTTCGGGGCGAGCAATCAGCTCCTGGCGGCGCTAACACTCCTCGGGATCACCGTCTGGCTGTGGCGGACGCGTCGGGAAGTGTGGGTGTGGTATGTGACCGGCCTGCCGACGCTCTTCATGTATGTGATGAGCACCTGGGCGCTTGTGTCCCTGACGCTGCCAAAGTTTCGCACCGAGAACGGCTGGACGATTCCTGCCGATCCGGTCCCTTGGGCGGGCGTGGTGTTGCTCGTTCTCGCCGGGGTGATGCTCGTCGAGGCGATCCGGGCGATCGTGGGCAACAGCACGCCGCCACGGGGCGCCTCCGCCGCCGGCCTGCCGGCCGCCGGAGCGGCGGGATGAGCCCGCGCGGCGGGGGAGAGCGCGGGCAGCCGCGTCGCGCGGCGGGCGCTCCAAAGCCAGAAAAGCTCTGTCCGGCGTGCGGCCGGCCGTTCCAGTGGCGAAAGAAGTGGGCTGCCTGCTGGGAGCAGGTGAAGTATTGCAGCGACCGCTGCCGCGCCCGTGGGGCGGGGTGAAGCCACAGGCGGGGCACGTCTGACTCGCTCGGCGTGAGGATAAGCCTGATCAAACCATGCG
>Ga0209401_1002854_pt1 | contig 11033 bp, 28 predicted proteins | sample M_140807_MF_Meta_FD_187318 | JGI IMG/M metagenome (GOLD analysis project Ga0209401, IMG submission 187318) | Freshwater microbial communities from Lake Montjoie, Canada to study carbon cycling - M_140807_MF_MetaG (SPAdes) (version 2) | ecosystem: Environmental > Aquatic > Freshwater > Lake...
TACATGCAGCATAAGGTTGATTTTCTTGATCTCGTGCTGTAAAAACTCCCCATGTAGTACACGCACTAAAGTCGGCTGTAGATGATGTACTAAAAGCCGTATCATAAGATTGTATCACATAACTTAATACGGGAACTTTTTTATCTTCGTAAATATTCCACCAATCTCTTTTAATAATAGATCCTTCTTCATTAGAAGGTTGTTGTTGATAAAGAGATTGCCATACACGTTGACCTACTGTATTTTTAATTTTTTCTAAATCTTCTTTAGAATATGCTTCTGGCCATAACGCATTACCACTACTATCAATTGCTGGTAGATCCAGTATTTTCCATTTTTCTTGAGTGTCTTGTAAAATGAATCCAGCTAAATCGTCTTGATGCCATCTTGTTTGAATTAATATAATTTTACCACCCGGTTGTAATCGTGTGTAAGCTACAGATTTATACCAGTCTATTAAATTTCTTCGTTGAACTTCTGATTCAGCGTCCTCTCTTCCTTTTATTGGATCATCTATAATTAATAAATGCGCACCTCTACCTGTAATCGCTCCACCAGCACCGACTGCACTATAAGTTCCACCTTGCATTGTATGAAAACGTTTCGCACTTGTAGAATCAGATCGTAATCCTACTTGTGGAAATACTTTATTAAAATCAGGCGATTGAACTTGGTTTCTTACTTTACGACCAAAGTCATCAGCTAACTCTTGAGCATAAGTCGCTTGTATAATAAATTCGTTTGGATTATTTCCAAGATACCATGCTGGAAAGAACTCACTACATAACATAGACTTTCCATGTCGTGGTGGCATAAAGACAGCAAGTCTTTTAATTTCTCCCGCTTCTAATAATTCTAAATTTTTAGTAATGAGTTGTATATGCGCAGGATCCTTGTATCCCGGGTACATATGTTTAGCATATGCTATTAAACTTTTTCGAGAAATATTATTATTTAATAAATTTTTAAAAAATTCTATAGCATCAAGAGCACGCTTATCTTTAGTTTTCTGATAAAGTGTGATCGCTTCGTTCAACTTCTGTTTTACTATCTGTTCTTGCATTTTGAAGTCCTACTCCTATAGCTCCTTTTTGACTATATATATTAAACAATTCTTTTAATCTTATAAAGGGATCTCTTTTTTGTGCTAACACTAATTCCCATGCTTCTGATTTTTGACCTATTTTTTCTAGGTACCATGCTAATTTTTGTATATCTCTTAATTTAAAATTTTGCATACGTTCACTATGAAGATCATTTGGATCCTCGGGATTTCCTTCATTGTATTTTCTTAACTGAAAAGTTTCATCATTATTATTACCAGTGATATCTGCTCTATCATGTATTATATCTATATCCACATCTCTCATTATATCTAAGCTATAAGCTATCTCACTGATCCACGCATCATTTTGACCATGTAGACTGATATGATCTAGGAGCATAAACCAATCTCTTGGAAAGATTGGAAATATTGCATAAGGGTGTCCAGTTTGTTCTCTTACTTTAAGCACTCTAAAATTTGATCTACGGCTCATGATTTTTCCATCCCAATTTTGAGTAGTCATTATCGCATCATCATTAAAGAACATTAGCCATTTACCTTTAGCGTGAAGAGCTAAAGAATTATTATATCTATGAATATTTTCATATCCCATAGGTTTAAATGTAAGTACTACTTGATTTGGATAATTAGTTGTCTTTAAAAATTTTATAGTTTCTATATCGTCATCGTCTATTGCAAATAAAAATTGAAGAGATTTAGGATTATTTGATTTTTTTATTAATGACTCTACAGATTTTTTTAAAGTTTCTACTCGCTTACGTGTAGGAAGTAGTATTGAAATATTAATCATGTATCTACCCTAGAGTTTATAAGCTCTAGGGTAAACAAAAAAGTTTATCTATTCTTCGTCAGTATCATCATTGTCCGAATCAAAATCATCTTGATCCTCGGATCCTGAATCAGTATCGGCGTTATATTTATCTTCTAAGTCGTTCAGAAGATCATCTATTTCAGCTTGTTTGTCTCTAATGCTTTCGATAATGTTTTCGAAAGATTTTTTCTTTTTAGCCATAGTAGCCTCTTTGTTTATGATTGAGACAGTCACTATACAAATAAATTTACAAAAGAAAAGAAAATTATTTTTTATTTATTTCGTAGAACATGTTGTCACTATCTTCTGATATAAAATCTTTATTTTCGACATTCCAGTAAGAAGTTTGAACTTTATAATCAGGCCAATGTGATGCAGTAGTAAAACTAGGCACATTCCAAAGAATACGATTATTAGGCTGAATAGCATAATTACCGTTATCAAGTGCCAGAACATGTCCACACTTATGTTCTTGGGGTATTTCACTATGCTCAGTATCGAGGATATTAGGCTCTGGATGAGCCCAATCAATCGTAAATAAATATTCACCAGCATAAAATTTTTTATCTACCCCAAGGTATTTACATTTTTGTCCAATTAGAAAATCAAAAGTATTAACACTAGGATAATAGCTAAATGAATTCCATAGTTCAAGATCAACGAGATTTTGATTCGGAACTCTACTGCATTCAAATCCTTTTTGAATAAAAGCAGAGATAGGTAGTCGCCAAAAGATTGCACCGTTTGTAAGTAACGTATGAAATAATACAGCCCGCCCTGGTATGCTTGTAAGACCAAAGACCACACAGTCTTCAGTTTCTCCTTTATTGAGTTTGAGATCATATAGATATTCCCTCCTTATTTGACAATAAATTGGCGGGATACTAGCATTTAAGTAAGACATTGAACAGATAGTATCTTTTTACAAAATTTTTTTATACAAAATTTTCAAGAGGGTCTATTTTTACAAAATTTTTTTTTACAAAATCTAATAGATAGTATCTTTTTGCAAAAATTTTTTTTACAAAATTTTTATATGGATACCGGTTATTCATCACCCTTTACTTACTCTTTAACTAGTAAGCCGTCAAAAAGATTTTAAACTTTATAGATTATTTTTCATTTAAACTTAATACGATTTTTAAAGATCCTAGATCCTAGATTTATTTTTTCTTTTTATTTATTCTTGAATTTAGGTTGACTTGCCGTGTATCATTTGCCGCAAGCATAAAAAAAGCGGCAGAGATTTATTTCCCTGCCGCTTTTAATTTAATTATTTATTTAAGGTTATTTACTAAATTTTCAAAGTGTTTTTGACTATCGATAATCTCACTTGAAACTTTGTTATTTTTAATAAACTCTTTATTTGAGTTTAATAAATCTAAGTACAAAGATTTTTTCTTAACATCTAAAAATAAACTATCATCAATTAATAGATTACATTTTTTAAATCTATTATTGCTAGTAGTATCATAATCTATATCGATTTTACGATATTGATTATTGAATGCGCTATCGATAGTTGTTGAGAATTTAGCGTTTTCGTAAATCGAAAATGCTTTTGTTTTTTGTCTCTTAGTATTAACTAATCTGAAGAGAATTTTTTTAGCTGATTTCTCTCTTAAAGATAAAGCAACTTTATTCTCTATGATTGGTTTTTTTTCTAGTTTCATTTTTTTCTCTCTTTCTAAGTCTATTAACTCTAATAATTATATTAGATATAAATTAATAGATTGATTCGAATATATATATGTTCTTACAAATTAGAACAATAAAAACACTCTTAAGGAAATAAAAATGCTTTAACATTGTGCTACTTTTGTTCTATTCGCCTATAAGTAGTATTTAAACACTTATAAGAAATAATAAAAATATAAGAAAAAATACCGTTAGAATATGCCTAAAGAAATATATCATATTTATAATTAATTTAATTAATATTTAATTATTCTTATTCGATCCTTTTAATACTTAATAATTAATCAATTGCTATTTTTTTTAATAATCCGGATCCTTGATGCTCCGAGCTGAGCACGTGTGTCACTGATCCTTGCGGATCCGATAGGACGGTTGCGGAAGGTTGTTGTGGCTCAACGTCATCGACCTGATCACCGATGATTAAGCCGCCTGCATCATCAATCAACAACCCGTGGTCCACGCGGATTTGTGTTAAGTATTGAGTAAGGTCATCCTCGGACATTGAATCAAGAGTGTTTGTTTTAATTTCTTTTTTCTCAACCAAGAACCCTAATAGCTGCGCCTTTAGTCTTATCGCATTCACAGCTGCAGAATATTGACTATCTTTCAAAGCATCCTTGATCAACAAGTCAAGTCTTTCAACCTCTTTTGACACTGATTCATTAGTCAAGCGCCTCACGTCCGTGCGCAGTCGGTCAATATACTGTATAATCTTATCTTTCTTTAAGTTGCGTGCAGCTTGAACGTGTGCTGATGTAGGACTATATCCTGCGTCAACAGCCGCTTCTCTCTTACCTTTTCCTGCTGCTATACCCTCACAGAACTTCTTTTCAAGGTCCGATAAAGTAGCTTCGTTTGTTTGATTGATTAGGTCTATACTTATCGCCATATTTATCCAATATAGCGATTAATTTTTTATTGTCTATTAAGAATATGACGGTGGGTATTTAGGGAAATGTTCTGGTGTTCCTCTATAGTAATAGTTTGCTTCAAGACCTTGATCACAAGAAGTTATTTTTTTACCATATAATTTATTAAATAAAACACAAGCACGATTAGCTTTTCTAGGATCTTTAAACAAAGTCTTACCTTCTTTTACTCTTTCGCCTGCTGTAAAATACCAGCCACCTTCTTCTTGTCCTCCTTCTACTCTATCAATAGAATAGATAGCCACTTTCCAATAATTAGTAGTTGTCATGTCTATATACCTGTGCATCTACACGTTGAATACTAACATCAACTTCTTTTCTTCTTTCACGATGTATTCTATCTATAACTTCCATAGCTTTATACCTAATAGCCGCATCGTCCATATTAGTTTCAGTATAATAAACAACTTTATTATCTTCAAAGATAACATAGCCATCAATAGTTCTATCTATAGCATGACCTCTATATAGACCTATATTATAAGCTAATTTCATATTCATATTTTCTCTCCTTTTTAGTTTTAGTTTATAAAATAATAGTAATAAAAATATAACAATATTAAACAATATTAATTACTCATTATATCTTTTATTGCTTCTAAATCGGAACCATCATCACTTAAATCTTCTTTAGAAAAGCCAAAACAAAAGACTTCTCTTGCTTGTCTTTTAATTTCTTCTTTAGGAACTTGATCGTAGGGTTTCTTATATATATCTTCAATCATATCTTTAAATGTAATTTCTTTAGGCACTTTTAACCTCTTTTAAATTTTTAATTTTAATGATGTAGTTATTAAATTTAACTACATTAAAATTAGTATTATGTCTTTTACAGAAACCTTTTAATTGAAAAGCTAATTCTTCATAAGTATCTGTATCTCCAATTACTTGTGCTAAGTCTTCAAAGTGTTGTTTAGTTAAGCTCATTTTTTTCATTTTCATTTTCATATTGTTTAAATCTAATATCATCAAAAGATTCAGTTTTTTGCATATTAGAATATTCTTTCATTCTTGCAGGTATGACCACATTATCATCGCAAGGTTTACAGCACTCTCCATCTTCTTTTACTGGATAAGGATTATTACCCCAACCAATAAATTTTTCGTTACAAATACAACAAATTTTAGCTTCAGTCATATTTTTTACTCCTTATAATAGATTGGCGTAATTGTTCATTACGCCAAATTCTATATTCTTCGTTGCTGCGAGAGAGAAAAAAAGCAACTAAAATTCCTGTAATTATTAATATACTAATTAACATTATTAACCCACTAACTATTAGCATTTTGACTTTCTAAGAGTTTATAAATACCAGCATCTACTAGTTGTTTATAAGCTCCTTTTTTAGTTCTTTTTAGTCCTATAAAATATCTTGCTAAAGTTCTTACTGTAGAACCTTTACTTGGACTACACATAATGTGACCAGTTTCAACTTCTGATTTAAGCATTTGTAAACACATAGCAATCTGAAAGTTAATTCTTTCTTCTTGATTGTTAAACGTTATCATTGTCATATATTCTCGCTTTCTTTTAATTTTATAATATTTAAAGTTTTAACAGATTAAACAATAAAATTATAATTAATGTACACTATGAATTTTAGATGCAAAAGCTTCTTCTAGTATATTACTTTTAGCTAAAACCTCATCTATTTCAGGAAGAGATAATAGTAATAAAATGTATCTAATTTCTTGACGTGTATAACCTTCTTTCTCTCTTAAAAATTCAAGTCTTTGACCAACTTCTTCTGGTAAATTAGGAGATTGTGGATTTTTTAAGTGTTGAGCATAGAGAAAAGCTACTCCTTTAAATATTCTCTCTGATAAATACTCAGGCATTTCAGCATATTTTTCTGTCATTTATTTTTTCTTTCTAAATTAAAAGATAGGCAAGTATCTAAAAAGTAACTTGCCTATCAAATAGACTACTTTATTAATTTAATTAATAAAATATCAAAATTATACAACTATTTTAAAGTATAAGTTGATTTAGGCGATTTAGCTGCAGAAGTTGCTTTATCTTTATCTTCTGTTGCTATAAAACCTCTTTCTCTATCCCAATCTAAATCGATTGTTTTACCACCAGCAATTAAAAAATCTCTGATAGTCATACCTGTTTTATATAGACCAAATCTTTTGTAACCAGCAGAACCCTCTCTTTTTGGATTCTTAGCTACAACAACTTGTATCTTACCATCTCTATCGTATTTGTATGTCCCTTTAAAATCTTTAGGGTCCATAACTTTTCTAGCTTTAGGTTTAGCTATAGTAGGTTTAGTTTCTACTTTAGCCGCAACTTTTGGCTTTTGTGCTATGTTTAACATAACTTTCTACCTTTCTTTTATTAGTTTAATTAAAAATATATTATACAGCCGATAATATTATAAAACAATAAAATATCCTAATTATCATTTCTACTATAGAGAAATATTAAATAATATATTAACACTTCAAAATTAGCCTTGCGAGCAGCCTCGGGAAAGTATTGGCTCTATCTTTAAGTTAGATGACTAGAATCATTGGTATTAAAGGAAAGGTATTGGTGGTATTGGCTCTAAAAAGAGTGCCAATACCACTAGAATCATTGGTATTCGCTGATAGTAGTGAAAAGGTATTGGTATTGGCTCTTTTTCTAAATAAATATTTTATAAAATTATTTTTAAAATTCCCTATAGTAGAAATCACTATTAGATACTGATCAAAAACAAAAGTAATATAATCAAAAATAAATAGATAAACTCACGAAAAAAATAAATCACTTGAAAATCCTTTAATTATTTAATATTTACTTATTATATTAGTTTATATAGAGGAATTACAAGTATCTTTATTCATTCCTATTTATTTCAAGTATAGCAAGAGTAAGAGTAGCAGAATTGTTATTATCCGTTTGACCAAAGATATAATCATTTTCTTGTAATATAATAGGTCCTTTTGCTAAATTAATTGTTTCTTTTGAAGCAAGTTGATCATGGGCAACTTCATAAGAAACGTTAGCACTATAATCATGAACATATATTTCAACATTATTATTATTTGAATTATCATTTGCAACTTGTATATTTTGAATAATAGCTCTACTATCGCTAGGACTCGTGTAAAAAGTTGCATTAGCTGTTGTAAGTTTTGCAAATGCGTTTCTATAATTATTAGCCATAGTGATTCATGTACCAAGTTTTTCTATCCAATTCATCATTAATATCTTTAGAATAGGTAGAGTTTAAAATTTTAATAATATCTAATAAGTCTTCAATTAATTGATTAAAATCAACAGATTTATATTCTTCAGGTGCGTTATTTAATCGTGTAAGAGGTATTTTAGCCATAGTTTATATGGTACATTTGATCGATATACTTGTACAGTTAAGAATTACTCCTTAACTAATTCTTCTTGAGTATTAACCATCTCTTGTTCGATACTTTTTATCTCTTTTGATAAATGTATCATACCTAGAGTTACTTGATAGTTTGCTAAAAATTCACTAGCCCACTTTGCTTCAAGTGCTCTTTTCTTATTCAAAAGATCCAGTAGTTTTATCTCCACTATTCTTTATCTCCTCGATGAATAAAGTATTAGATGTTTCACTAATTAACTTATCCATATATTTCCAATTGAAATGTTTTAGTGGAACTTTCCACAACATTTCTTCTGCTTGTTTCAAGTCATCACATTCACATTGTCCTGAGGCGTAATAACCCCCACGTCTGAACTGATAACGCACAATCATTTAGATTGGCATACCACATTTATTATGTATTGTAAAGTCTAATTAAACCAGGAAGGAACGCCATTTTTCCACGTGGCGAATTTAATTTTTTCTTTTAAATAAAAAGTCTTATAAGCTGTAATTGGATTCTCGGTCTTATATTCGTCAGGCATACATAATGGTATAGGAGTTGCTCTAATCTCAGGAATATTATAAGGTGGAATAGATAAATGAGTAGCTAACTTGATCCATGACGCATGAGTTTTATTATATCTTTCTTGGTACTCTTTACATAGATTATACCATAATTGCCATAACCATTGATAATTCTCTACACTAGAACGTGTCCATATATTACTCGGGTGATTGATATGACTGGCTAAATACAGGCTATTTTCACGTGAATCGTCAAGCTTCCATACTCTTACTTGTCTTTTACCTGATCTACTTGATCCACGGCTCTCTATTCCATCACAAAGCCGGTGGGCTGTAGAGAGTAATTGCGCATATTCGATAATCATCTTGACTACGTGTTTATCACAATGATATTCAGCACATTTCTTAGGATTTTCGTCTAAATAAAAGATATTCATTTTTTATATAAACAAAGAATTAAACCTTCTATTCCCATATAATCTTTATATTTACCTCTACGAATAATAGGCATATGATTTCCAAATAAAAATGTATTTGCTTTGAGAGGTATAAATTTTTTTTTATAATTTTTTATAATATATTGGTGTACAAATTTATATTCGTATTTCATAATATAAATATAATATTTTTAAATAAGTATAACGAATACCAAAATAAGTCCGATTAATATAACAACAAATACTGCGTCTAAATAAAGATCACGTTTCATTTAGTCATGAGTAAAAGACAAACGTATCCTAGGAGGATGATAATTATAATTTCATATACATATAATTCTTTTATTAATTCAATCATGGGTACAACATCAGTGTCCACATTAATAATATAACTAAAATAAATATAATTACTAAACCGATTATCATTTAAAATAACTCTCTATAATATCATTTACAACACGTTCATATTTCCAGCCAAGATATATTCCTAAAATTGTACCGAGTATAAACCAGATCATGCGTAACAATATATTGTAAGTTTAGTTGTGCTAGCAGCTCCCCATATTTCATGGTCATCTCCTGGCGACAACTCTTTTATGTTTTCTATATCATCAATATCAAATCCATTATCTTCTGTAAAGTGTTCGTCAGCTTTTTTATCGATCCATTCTATAAATGGTCGATTATCGTTATCACTATTTTTATGATAACCCCACCAATAGACTAACATATATTTATTTTTTTTCATAAGTCCTTAATATTTTATGCATTTCAGAGACACAAAGAGATTCCATATGAGCTTCATAGTCTCCATCGTTATTTGTATTATCATAGATAAAAACTAAATCAATAGACTTTAGATGATTTTCTAAAGCAATTCTTAATTCATCTTTAGTCTTATGATATATCTTCCAATTATCTGGCTTTTCCATTTTCATCCCATGTTTGTATTATATCTCCAAACTCTTTATTTAGATGATCTTCTTCTATAGTTTCATCTATAATTCTAATGCCATATTCTTCTTCGCAATAGTCAGTTTGTATATAAGCTCCCATATCTTTTTCACAATTACATTGAGAAAAAAACTCATCTTTTTTTTCTTTCCAACGTTTTTTATCAGTTATCTCTAACTCAAATGTAGTTGGAACTATTACTTGAACTTGAACTTTTATATTTTTCATTATTTTTCTTTCTTTTTTGTTTTATTCCATAATAAAATAAAACGTTGTAACCAATCTACTTGATCCTCGGTTAAATCATTACGCCATAATTCCGCATCGGCAGAAGCAAGAGGATGTAATTCTTCTTTATCTCCCCAACGATTGTATATAGTCGATAATGTATTTAAACTAATCATTTTCTTTCTTTCTTTTTGATAACCAGTCCATTACTATTTCTTTTAAATAGAATTGATAATGGTATAGTTCATCAAAATATTCTTTATCTTTCTGTCTTATTTTATTACTATTAATTAATTCGTTCAGTTTATCTACAGTAATAAATTTCATTTTTTTCTTTTCTTGTAATTTAAAAAATCAATTACATTACGTCTTTCAAAAAACTTTTCAAATAATTTTCTTGATTCTTTTAAAAAAATTTTAGGTGTAATAACTTTATATATTTGAATTATCTCTTTATGAGGATTAAAAGCAGGATCATTTTCATTTTGTTTATAAAATTTTTTTGCTAAAACTAATCTATCAAAAGGACCAATAAATCTAATTGTATTTATTGTACTCCCTATGCCTATAAAATAATCAGATTTATTCTCCTTGCTCATCTATTAAAACTACATTTCCTACTATTTTAGTTTGTTCTATACGAGTGCGATCAGTAGTTCCTGGATTTTCGTTTTCGTACCAAAACCAATAGTCTTGATATGCCTTCGTAGCTTTTTGATTTACTGGTAAATTATGTAAAAGACCTTCTTCGTTAACCCACATCGTATAGTTTTTACCATCATATCTACCCTGAGATTGTTCTATAAAACCCCCAACAACTCCTTGAAGATGTTCTAAGTCTTCAATAGGTTTTTTTAAATCAGTTTCTATATGAAGTCCTGAAGACCATATAAAAATATGTTTATAATTTTTATCGCTCATTTATTTATTCTTCTTTCTTTCTATGTTAGCGAGAGAAAAATCGGGTGGCGATTTCTCTCTCTATTTTTAATTATATTAAATAAAATTAATTTAAAACAATATTTTCTTCTATTTCTTTTAAATTAG
>Ga0209401_1002855_pt1 | contig 11032 bp, 10 predicted proteins | sample M_140807_MF_Meta_FD_187318 | JGI IMG/M metagenome (GOLD analysis project Ga0209401, IMG submission 187318) | Freshwater microbial communities from Lake Montjoie, Canada to study carbon cycling - M_140807_MF_MetaG (SPAdes) (version 2) | ecosystem: Environmental > Aquatic > Freshwater > Lake...
CTGATTGCTGACACTCGAACCAACCGAATTCTTGTGATTGCGAGCCCATTTGATTTCACGGCGATCCAAGCATTGATTCAGCAGTTCGATATTGCAGTCGAGTTGACAGATCCTTACGAGCATCCGTTGAACTATGTTGCGGCCACGGACATGCTTCAGATTTTGGGGGATATGCTGAAAGAGGAGGGGGATGAGGGAGGCGATGGTGTAGCGGGGGGGAGTCAATCAACTGGAAAAGTCTCTGGAGGAATTGGAACTGGGGGAGTGGTCGCGGGTGGGTCGGGAGGACCTATGAGCTCGGGAGGGAAAAAAGCAGACGTTTTGTCTGAGCCTGGGGAGGAGCAGGCGGCTGATTCGTTGATCGTGGGAAAAACAAAGTTGATTGCGGACAATCGGGCGAACTCGATCCTTGTGATCGGGCAGCCTGAGGCAAAAGATAAGGTGAAGGCGATCCTCACTAAATTAGATAAGAAGCCGATGCAGGTCTACTTGGCGACAGTGATTGGACAGTTGCAGGTGAGTAATGATGATGAATTTGCCGTGAATATTTTGCAAAAATATATTGGAGGGCCAAGGACGGGTGCAGCCTCTGTAGCCGGCGGAAAACCATTCATATCAGGAACGAAAACTGTGTATGGCACGACTACAGATGGCGTTCCGACGCAACAAGATCAAAGTGGGGTTACGCCTATTTCACCCGCTGCTGCGACGATGGCACAAATGTCGCAGGTTGCAGTAGGTGCATTGCCAGGAATGCAGATCGCAACATTTATTCTTGGCTCAATCGATCTCTATATTAATGCACTTACGGCAACAACCCGCTTTCGAATCGCCTCCCGCCCTGCGGTTTTCACTGCAAACAATAAGAAAGCGACGATCTACAATGGACAGAAAATCGCTATACCTACGAGTACGGTCACTACGTTGGGAGCAGGAGGTAGTCAAAACACTACATCGGGTTCCCAGCAGTCCAATATTCAGTATCAGGATGTAGTCTTGAAGATTGAGGTGGTCCCGCTGATCAATAGCGCGAAGGAGATTAGCCTGCAAATTGTGCAAACGAACGACACCCTTTCTCAAAACAGTCAGGCTATTGGTGGTGGCGTGCAGGTTCCTGACATCAACACTCAGGAGTTAAACACCACGGTGATTGTGCCTGATCGTGCCACTGTTCTTTTGGGTGGCTTGGTTACGCAAACGGACACGAAGAATGTTGCTGGAGTCCCTTTTTTGTCGACGATCCCTTTAATGGGTAATTTGTTTAAATCGACTTCCGACATTACAAACCGACAAGAGCTTGTGGTGATGATTCAGCCTACCGTTGTGCAAGATAACAAGGAGTTGAGTGAGGCAAGTAAAACGGAGCGGGATCTGACTGGATTTTCAGCGAAAGAGCTTCAACCCCTAACAATGAAAAGTGGTTCCAAGAGCAAGGATGTAGGTTTGCAACAGGCGGGAGCAGATTCGGTTCCTGCGGAAGAGTCTAAACAGCAGTAATGCGACAGGATTGGTGGGTTGACTCAAACGCGACTTTCCTCGACTCTCCCTACCATTAGTTTTTCTTCTTCATGAATATTCACGAATATCAAGCGCGGGATTTGCTCTCAGCATCAGGGGTAGCGATTCCGAGGGGTGCCGTAGCAAAAACACCAGAGGAGGCGGAGGCCATTGCTCGGAGCCTTCCCTGCAACAGTTTTGTTGTGAAGGCACAGGTTCATGCGGGGGGACGTGGGAAAGGGCATTTCATGGATGGGTATAAAAGTGGGGTGCATTTGGTGAAAACCCCGCATCAAGTCCGGGATGTGGCCCAGCATATGATCGGCAATACCCTGATCACGCATCAAACCGGACCGGAAGGAAAACCCGTCCACTCCGTGTTGGTCGGAGAATCCACGGAGATCGCCCGGGAGCTATATCTGGCGATTGTCCTCGATCGGTCTTCCGGTTGTCCTGTCATAGTTGCCAGCCAGCAGGGCGGGATGGAGATTGAAGCAGTGGCCGAAAAGAATCCTGAGGCAATTCTTCGTGAGGTCATTCATCCTGGTTTAGGTCTTCAGCCTTATCAGGCACGAAAGGTGAGCATTTTTCTGGGGTTTCCATCCACCGGATTGCGGGCTCCATGTCGCTTACTCCATGCCGCTTACAGGCTTTTTATTGAAAAGGACTGTTCGCAGGTGGAGATCAATCCCCTCGCCGTAACCAAGGGGGGGGATGTAGTCGCTTTGGATGCGAAGCTCAATTTTGACGACAATGCACTTTTCCGACACAAAGAGATCCAAGATTTACAAGATCCATCACAGGAAGATCCTCGGGATCTGGCGGCGGCAGAGCATCATCTGAATTATATCGGGTTGGAGGGGAATATCGGGTGCATGGTGAATGGAGCTGGCTTAGCCATGGCCACGTTGGATTTGATTCAAGCAGCGGGGGGAAAGCCGGCCAACTTCTTGGATGTGGGAGGAGGGGCGTCCGAGGCGATGATCACGGCTGCTTTTCGGTTGTTGCAGGCGGACGCGTCGGTAAAGGCGGTCTTTGTAAATATTTTTGGGGGGATCTTAAAGTGTGATCTCTTGGCGCAGGGGATGATCGCAGCTTGCAAGAGCAATCCGCCCCGCGTTCCGATTATCGTGAGGCTTCAAGGCACGAACGTAGAGCAGGGTAGAAAATTACTCAAAGAGTCCGGGCTCCCTTTGATTCCTGCCGAGGGATTGATGGAAGGCGCAGAAAAAGCGGTCGCAGCGGCCGTGGGAAAGAAGGGAAAATAAGATGTCGGTTCTCGTAGATGCGAACACGCGACTCCTAGTGCAAGGAATTACCGGGAAATCGGGATCCTTTCATGCTTCCGCTTGCAAAGAGTACGGCACTCAGGTTGTCGCAGGGGTAACTCCAGCACGGGGTGGAGAAAAGTTTGAGGACACCGTTCCCATTTTCGATACTGTTTCGGAAGCGGTAGCAGCGACTCGGGCGAACGCTTCGATGATTTTTGTTCCGCCTGAGTTTGCGGGAGATGCAATCTTAGAGGCGGCCGATGCGGGAATTCAGTTGATCGTGGCAATTACAGAGGGAATTCCTGTCATGGATATGATGCGGGTACGTCATGCCTTGGAAGAGTACTCCTGTGTTTTGATTGGGCCGAACTGTCCTGGGATTATCACCCCAGGGGCATGCAAGATCGGAATTATGCCGGGATACATTCATCGACCTGGAAACGTGGGAGTGGTTTCCCGCAGTGGAACGTTGACGTATGAGGCGGTTTGGCAAATCACAAGTCAGGGTTTAGGTCAGAGCACCTGTATTGGAGTCGGGGGAGATCCGATTCACGGATTGACCCTGCAAAAAGCGGTGGAGTATCTGCATGCGGATCCCGACACGAAAGCGATTGTTATGATTGGTGAAATTGGAGGATCTGAAGAGGAGGAAGCGGCTGAGTACATTCAGGCACGGGTAAAGAAGCCAGTGGTTTCCTTTATTGCTGGGGCAACGGCACCGCCGGGACGTCGAATGGGACACGCGGGAGCGATTATTTCAGGCGGGCAAGGCACGGCTCAGGCCAAAATTGAAGCTTTGCGAAAAGCAGGAGTTCGAATGGCGAAAAATCTGGGCGAGATTGGCAAAGAAGTCGCCGAGGCATTGGGGAAGTAAGATGAGCACAACACCTTCTCCTGCCAAGATTGTGGCTAAAGGGTTGGAGGGAATTGTCGCTACGGGAACCGCGTTGTCCGATGTGCTGGGGTTGGAGGGGAAACTGATTTATCGCGGATACGATATTGATGAGTTGGCCGGAAAAATAAGTTTTGAGGAAACAGCTTATCTTTTGTGGGAAGGAGAGCTTCCCAAGGCAAAAGCATTGGCTGAACTCAAAAAAGCCTTAGCGGCAGAGCGGGATTTGCCGACAGAGGTGGTGGACTACATTCTCCGGGCACCCAAAGATGCGGGTCCAATGGATATTCTGCGAACCTGTGTGTCGATGCTTGGGCTCTACGATTACGATGCGATCGGAGCGGAGCATGTGGAACTGAATCGGCAACGTCAGATTTCCCTTACGGCCAAGATCGGGGTGATCGCGGCCTATTTTCACCGTGCGCGTCGGGGGCAATCCCTTCCACCGATTCGAAGAGATCTGGGGGAAGCCGCTCACTTTCTTTATCTTCTAAATGGTCAGGAGGCGGGACCGGAAGCGGTTGCCACGCTGGACATGGCGTTTGTTTTGCATGCGGATCACGGGATGAATGCCTCCACTTTTGCGGCACGGGTGTGTGCCTCGACATTGACCGATATTTATTCCGCGATTTGCACAGCCATCGGGACATTGAAGGGTCCTTTGCACGGAGGAGCGAATGAGGGTGTGATCCACATGCTTCAGCAGATTGGTTCGTTGGAGAAAGTGGATGCTTGGGTAAAGGAACAGATGAGTCAAAAGAAGAAGATTATGGGAATTGGACATCGCGTTTATAAGGTGCTGGATCCGCGGGCCCCGCACTTGAAGCGGATGGCAGAAAAGTTGACGGCTGAGTTGGGAGAACCGAAGTGGATTCAGATGAGCGAGAGGATCGCCCACATCATGCGGACGGAGAAAAAACTGGAGGCCAATGTGGATTTTTATTCGGCTACGGTGTATTATAGCCTTGGCCTGCCGACCGATCTGTTCACCCCAATTTTTGCAGTGGCAAGAATGGCGGGATGGACTGGGCATGTTCTTGAGCAGTGGTCGGATAATCGTCTCTTCCGGCCTGACAGCGAATATGTGGGCCCAGCACTCGGGCGTAAGGTAGTCCCGCTGAGTAAGCGTTGATTGCACGAACCGTAGGTTTTCTCCTTGGGTTGGCCCTGGGGATGAGTGAAGGGGTTGTTTTCGGAGAGGCGCCCCATGAAAGGCTTGTGGAAGTGACACCTGAGAACGTTCCAGGGTTGGTGATGGAGATCCGATATGGAACAGATCGAAATATTACGGGGCAAAAGATTTATCCAGATTGTCGTGCTTGGTTGCGGCAGGAGACGATCCAGAAGTTGGCCAAGGTGGCGCGTGAATTAAACGAGAGGGGATACCGGCTGGTTTTATGGGATGCGTGGAGGCCGGCCTCTGCTCAGAAGGCGTTATGGATGGCCAAGCCAGATGGAAAATTTTTGACGCCACCGAATAAGGTGAGTCGTCATACCAGGGGGACAAGTGTGGATGTCTCCCTTGCCGATAAGGATGGAAATATCTTGGAAATGCCGAGTGACCATGACGAGTTTAACAAAAAGGCGGATGAGGACTTTTCCGACGTTCCGAAAGAAGTGGCAATGCGGGCAAGAATCCTGAGAAACGCTATGTTTCGTACAGGATTTTCCGGAGTGCCAGACGAGTGGTGGCACTACGATTTGAGGGATTGGGGGAGCTATGAGCCGATTGTGGTAAAGGGGTTAAGGGATTAAGGGATTAAGAGGTTTGGCTTTTGGGTGGTCCTATCGTTGTTTCAAAAATTCGGGCATGGAGCACTGCTGGCAGGCATCGGCTTTCGAACGGCAGAAGTCTTTGTAGATCTGCAGGAGACCTTCGCGGGCAAGGTGGGATCGAATCTCGGGTGGGGGAAACGGAAGTCCAAACAGGCGGATGGAGGCTGAGCGGATCAGGCCTGCATCTCCTCCGACAGGCCATGTGGAAATGATTTTATGAAGGTCGGAACCAGATCGTTCGGTTAGTGGAGCTAAGACTTGAAAGAGAAGAGCGTGGGCGCGTTCTAAGCCAATCAGACGACACCGATTGGGGAGAAGACGACCGTCCCAGCCTGCATGATGATCCCAAAAAGGGTCGGAGACAGATTTTAAGATTTGCAAAAAAGTATGTGAGTCGGCTTGTCGAATGGATTCGACCAGTCGTGGCCAGTTTTGTGCACTGGAAAGGTGGGTAAGGGCGGCGATTCGGCGAAGGGGTGAGTTGTTGGGACGAGCGGATCCCATTTTCCAAAGAGGGGATGGCAGAATTTGGTCATTCCAAGAACTACGAAGCTTCCACCAGTGACCCCATAGTTCTTTTAGAATGGGTTGTGCTCGTGGAGTCGTGTGTGTGGTGGGATCACCAAGAAGCCCAGCTACTCCGTAAAGAAGAGAGGCACGAAGCGAAGAGTGGGAGAGAGGTAGTAGATGTTGAATCGGTACAGCACGGGCCAGAGTCGCAAACGCCTCGCGATTTTCGGAGAATCCGAGTCCCTCCGCGAGGGCAAGCCAAACAGCCTGATCGAAGCCGTGCGCTGAAACCCGAGCGGTCGAAAGAATGCGGCGTTGCTGAAGACGATGGGATCCTGCTTCCTCAAGGAGTCTCTGCAACTCCTCGGGTTGAAGGGAGAGAAGGGTGGTGTGACAGCGACCAGGCTTTTCACCTGAATGAATCTCCGTTGGGCTGGCCCGAAATAGGGAGATGAGCTCGGTGAGGGGTGCAGCGAGTTGATGGGCAAGGGCGATTTGGCGGATCGGAGAGGGCGTGAGATCGGAGAGGGAGGGGTCGGCCTGCCAGAAAACATGGAGAACGACATTTCGATAGGCGGGATCTGTTCCGTGACCGTGGGCATCCCAATCGGAGGAGTGGCGATGTATTTCAACATCTCCTGCAAGAGTTCGCCCGTCTTGTGTAAGGAAAGAGGCGCGAAGGAAGTCAGGGCCTGGGCGGTGATTCCAGATCCCAGGATGTTTGAGGGTAATTAGCTCTCCCTGAAGGGTGGTGAGGGGGTTTTGGACAAGAAACTCGAACCAAATTCTCTGAAGAATGGATTCTGAGAGGATGGGGCCTGGCTCCTCCCTCAGCCCATGGCCCTTAACCCATTTCCTATATGTGATTGGCATAAGGATTAAACCGAAAATTAGGGCAAAGGGTTCGATTATTTTATGAATGGATGGGTTTCCTGTCGGCTTGTGTGCGTTAAAGCAGGGATTATCTTTTGAGGAGTGAAGCGCGCGATCATCATCATGCTGGGATTCGGGGTGGGTCCGTTATGGGCTTTGTCACCCCAGGAGGAGCCGATTGTCAAAGCGGTAGAAAAGGTAAGGCCGGCGGTCGTTAATATTAATACAGAGCGGATCATCACGCAGGAGGTGCGGGATCCACGTGATATTTTCTTTGAGCGATATTTTGGAGGAGGAGTCTCGCGGGGAAACAGGATTTTGCAGACGCCAGTGCAAAATCTTGGGTCGGGCGCCATCGTCAGCCCTGATGGGTACATTGTGACCAATCAGCACGTGGTGGATAAAACGGCCAAGCTGAAGATCAAGGTGACATTGGCGGATGGAACTGACACGGAGGCGACTCTACTACGAGACGATGACCTTCTGGATCTGGCTCTGATCAAAATTGAGACTCCAACTCCGCTTCCTTACCTAAATATGGAAAAACTGTCCCCTAATCTGCTCGGGCAGACTATTTTGGTTTTAGGGAACCCTGTGGGATATGAGAGCAGTGTGAGTGCGGGGATTTTGAGTGCGAAGGATCGGACTTTGAGGATTGGGGATTTGACGATGGAAGGTCTTTTACAAACCGATGCAGCCATTAACCCTGGTAACAGTGGGGGCCCTCTTGTGGATGTGGAGGGAAACTTAGTGGGGCTGAGTTCAGCCAAAATGGCGATCGCACAAAATCTACCGGTAGAGAGCATCGGTTTTGCCATTCCTGGAGAGCGGGTGAAGCGGTGGGTGGAGGAGGCAATCAGCATTGTGGAGGGAAAGATTAAGGCGCCTGCGACACGCTCAGCGGCGGTGGTTTTGAAGGAGAAGTTTGGCCTTTCCTTAAAAGATCTTACGCCTCAGGAATCACTTCAATTTGGTTATGCAGGACGATTGGGACTTTTGGTGGCGGGGGTGGACAAGGGTAGTCCTGCAGAGGAGGCAGGCATCCAGAAGGGGATGTTGATCGTGGGGTTGGGATCGGTGCCTTGCCGAAGTTTGAGTGAATTGCCTAGGTCTGTAAGGCAGCTCAAGGGAGGGGAAAGCGTGAGGGTCACAGTTTTAGGTGCGACTCCTCAGGGAAACTTTGTGGCGATGAGAAGTGGGACTGTCGAGCTTAAGGCACGATAGAGCACAGGGGTGGAATCTCTCTTGAAGTGGATGAGTTACTTGGCGGGTGTTGGGTTTTTCGTCCTAAACAGTGTCCAAGGGAGTGAGAGGATCGATTGGCAATTGCCCACAGGAAATAGGGCTCTTTTCCAAGGTGAAGATAAAAAGTTTTATCAGCCCACCATCAGCCGGCGGCCAGTTTCAGGTATGTTCGGTTTTGTTAGGACTTCGGAACCGGAGCCAGCACGGATTTTTGAGCATTTCCACAAGGGCATCGATATCCGGCCTTTGCACAGGGACAAAAAGGGAGAACCCACCGATACGGTTTGTGCGTCGGCAGATGGAGAGGTGGTTCGGGTAAATCTGGACGAAAAGATTTCTGATTATGGAAAGCAGGTGATTGTGAAGCATCTATGGGGCAAGCAGTCTGTTTTTACAATTTACGGGCATCTGGCCTCAATCGGAGTGGAAGTAGGGCAAAAGGTGAAGGCGGGAGACCCGTTGGGCGTGATGGGGTGGACGGGGCCGGGACTGACACGAGATCGGGCGCATCTTCATTTTGAGATCGCGTTTCAAATTAATGGAGAGTTTGCGGAATGGGTGGATACGGCCAAGCCGGGCAGGTTATGGCAACCGAACCGGCATGGGGAGTGGAACGGGCTTAACTTAATGGGAATCGATCCAATTCCCCTTTTGAAGGCGTCGAATCAGGGAACTCCTTTGACGTGCGAAGAGGCGCTTTCCAAACAGCCGTGCGGATTCACGGTCCGTGTACCTCCGTTTATGGGCACCCCTACTTGGATGCAGTGGGTCGAGAGTAAATCGCCGTCCGCCCTGCCTTTATCTTGGGATATTGAAATGACCCCTTGGGGGTTGCCTTTGAGAATGGAGGCGGGAAGTGAGGTGGTTGTAGAGCCTGTGTTGATTGCCAACCCCGGCAAACCTAGTGAAGGAAAGTACTACTGCAGGGGGCTGGTTCAGGCAGATGGAAAGGGTGGAATGAAGTTGAGTAAGTTTGGGCGTCAGACGATGGAAATGATGCTCTTTTGGGATCAATGATATAGCTGGCGTCAAATCAGGGACGACAATATTCTTGGTTAATGAAGATTAATACACACCTTGCCGTAATTCTAGCAGGTTTGACTGGGGTAACTGCCTCGGTTCAGGCCCAAGACGCAGCCCCAGCGAATCCGCCTGAGCTTTCTCCGGCTCATAAGCTAAAATCCTTTGAAAAAGAGTTTGATGCCAATCATGACGGGAAGCTCGATGAATCTGAAAAGGCGGCGATGGTCTCAAAGTATGATAAGAATGGAAATGGTAAGATTGACAAGGAGGAGTTGCCTCCCAAGAAGTCACGTAAGGGCGGAGGCCCTAAAGACGATTCGACAAATTCGCCGAGCCATTAATCTTTAACTCTTTTTGATTCAAGACGGGTGATTTCGGTTTTAGCCGAGGTCACCCGTTTTGTTTTCAGGCGATGGGATCCTACTAGCTTTTCGTGATCATTCGCAGAGCAGCGCCTGCCGCCATGACGATCAGAATCCATTCAAAAAGTTCCTGGGTGATCTTTTTGGAGAAAAAGCGGCCGATGTAAAAACCTAGAAGAACACTGGGAAAGAGGATCAAATCAAAGAGAAGTGATTTTCCGTTGAGAAGGCCGAGTTGCCAGCTGAACGGGAGTTTGATGGCGTTGATGGTGAAGTAGAACCAGGCACCTGTGCCGACCATGACCATCTTGGTGTAGCGCTGGGAAAGAAAGTAAAAGGCGGTGATTGGCCCGGCTGCATTCGCAATCATGGTCGTGACCCCGGCGGCCCATCCGCAACCAAACCCAAGAAAAGGGTGGGTGGTGAACCAGGCCAGCAGCTGCGGGCGAATTCGTTGGATGAGAATGACTCCGATCAGGCCCAAGATGATCCAGCCCAAAGTATGGCCAAAAAACTCTGTCGGGATTCGAGGCATGATCCACCAACCTGTGATGATGCCGATACAGGTGGCTGGCAGGAGAGTGCGCAGGATCTGCCATGAGGCATGCTCATGAAAGGAGCGAACGGCCAGTACGTCGCCAAAAATCAGAAGGGGAAGAACAACTCCCGTGGATTCCTGGGCAGGCACGACCTCTGCCATAAAAATAATTGTGAGTAGGCCAAAGGGGCCGAAACCAGATTTAGAGAGTCCCGCAGAGACGGCGGCGGCAAAAGCAAGGAGCCAAGCATGAGGGGAGAGATCGGGCATTAAGGATTGAGATTGAAGGTTATTCGATCTGGGTCGAGCGAGTTCCCAATTACTCGTTGCAGACAAGGTGCCGAAGTGAGAAGACGGGGTATGGCATTTGGGTTTCAACCGAAGAACTTCATACGTGTGTTCCTAATTACTTCTGTGTAGCGAAGGCTCGATACGTCTATGCCGCATATTCACGAGAAGATCGATTTCACGGTTAGCCTTTTTATTGTTGAGGGAGAAAAAGTTCTTTTGGTTCACCACAAGAAGTTGGATCGATGGCTTCCGATCGGCGGGCACATCGAGTTGGATGAGGACCCAGAGCAGGGGGCGTATCGGGAGGCGAAAGAGGAGTGTGGACTTGAGATTGAACTGATCGGTGAAAGGCAACCAACCACAGGTCCCGGAACGCGGGCTCTGGTGCGGCCGAGATTTTTAGATATTCATCGCGTCAGCCCAACTCATGAACATATCGGCATTATCTACTTGGCTCGTCCAAAAAGCGGCAAGGTCACCTTGGCGCCGGCGGAGCATCACGAGATCCGCTGGTGTAATCAGGCGGAGTTGGAGAAGCTCGATCCACCGATGAGCGATGCGGTGAAGTACTACTGTCTGGCGGCGATTCGAGAAGTAGGAAACGGTTAAGTTACGGACAGAGTGTAGTATTTTTCAGATCGGTGTTTCCCGCATAAAAGACGGCAATCTTCAGGGTAGTTTTTCCGATGTTTTTACCGTTGTGTGGGGTGTTGATGACTTCAGCGAGGGTGTCTCCGGCTTTGAGCTTTTTGGT
>Ga0209401_1002856_pt1 | contig 11028 bp, 6 predicted proteins | sample M_140807_MF_Meta_FD_187318 | JGI IMG/M metagenome (GOLD analysis project Ga0209401, IMG submission 187318) | Freshwater microbial communities from Lake Montjoie, Canada to study carbon cycling - M_140807_MF_MetaG (SPAdes) (version 2) | ecosystem: Environmental > Aquatic > Freshwater > Lake...
AGCAGAATTATAATGAACCTTTACATCGTCCATTGAAATGCCAGAGAGACTTTCAACACCTTGTTTTACATTATCTGGTAAACTATGACTGTCCTTGGAAAGCTGACTGACAGGTTGTTTCGGGTTGCTGTCATTTGCCAGTGATTTTAATTGTGCAAACCGTTGACTATATGGACTATCGTCTGCCATTTTTTGTAAAGTAGCTAATTTCTGTTCCGTCGAATTTAGCTGTACCGCACTTTTTGAAGCGATTGGAGAATGGATAGAGTTTAACGATTCAATGTTGCTTTTACCACTAAAATTGGTCCCATTTACTTTTTCTGGCATGATGAATTACTTGAAACCTAAATTATAAATAAATAATATTTTAATGATAAAAACTAAATATAAAATTTTAAATCGGTTTTATTTTTTTATTTAACATTTTATTTTAAACAAATTATTCATTCTTAAATAAATACCTTAATTTGTAGCTGTATTTTGAATTATACTTTTTACGATAAATTTCAAGTGATGAAATATCCTTTTTTACTGGCTTTATTCTTTTTATTTAATATTGGCTATATTCATTCTCAAGAGACAACTAATTCAGCAGGCGATACTTACAGTACTTCAAATAACACTGTTACCTTTACCATCGGTGAATCGGTAAATGATCAATATTCTACTTCTTCCTTTTCTCTCAAAGCAGGGGTCATCCAATCGGCTTCTTCTTCTTTGGCATGTCCCATTCCAACTGTTTATAACTTTTTGCCAGTTAACGACTTATGTGTTCAGTCCGGCGTATCAAAAGCTATCGTTCTATCGAGTTCACAAATAAGCGTTCGTTATCAATTGCTTTTTAACGGAGTATCAGTGGGAGATAGCCTGATTGGAACTGGCGCTCCATTGACTATAACGAATGCTACTGCAGCAGGCGTCTATTCCGTCAGAGCAAGATATTCTGGTAGAAGTTGCTATGTGGATATGCCACAGCAAATTACCTTAAATTCGGTACCTTCCGTGACGGCTAATGTCTCCGTCGCTTTGTGTTGGTGGAAATACCTCCATCCAGTTATCAGCAAATGAGCGCGTTAATCTTATTTATAATATTTCAGGCGGAACAACACAATCGATTGAAGTAAATGGTTCTGCTTCTTTACCTATCGTAAATGTCCAGTCAAATGCAGGAATAAATCTCCTTTCTGTTACATCCCTGACTACTTCTTGCGTAAATGCTGTGCCTCAGCTGTTCCAAATTCCTGTTTCAAATATTCCATCCATTTCGTTTAGTCAAACAGTAGTTCCTTGTGAAGGCCAACCGGTTTCCATTTCCTACCTTGCCAACGAACCGCTCTCTTTTACTTATAGCTTAAATGGGGAAATTAAAACCTCAACGATAACTGCTGCATCAGGTAATCTTACCTTTAATTCATTGTTAAGTGCCTCGACTTTAACTGTTTCAGGCATCGTTTCTCTTCAATCGAGCTGTGTAAATGCAGTTTCTAGTTCGATTCCTATAAACATATCAGCTAAGCCGAGTTTGTCAGCACTTAATCTGGATATTTGCAGTAAAGATGCATTTTCCTTACCTCTTTCTTCGTCTTCCTCGGTAAGTGTGAATTGGACAGCATCCTACAGTGGATTGATTGGGGGACAGGGCGCTGGCCAATCATCACTTTCGCTAAATGAAATACTGACGAATAATACATCGGCTCCTTTGACAGCCTCCTATGTTCTTATCCCTTTTGTCACCAATAATTCATCTTGTCAGGGTTCTCCTGTTATTTCAACCGTAACGGTTAATCCTGCGCCTGAAATAATTATTCCATCGGTTAATACGACCTTTTGTAGTGGAGAACTTATTTCGGTTCCTGTCGTTGCAAATGGCAGTGGTACGTTGGTCTGGAACAGAGATAATGGTGCAAGTATTGGAAGTGGCGCTATTTTAGAATCGATTGAAAATAAAACCAGTCAGTCCAGGATTGTAAATTATTCGCTTTCGGTGGAAGGGGGTAGTTGTAAAAATGTGCCAGGAAAAACGCTTTCGCTGACAATTCTTCCCTCTCTTGTATTAAATATAAATGGTATTCCGGCACTTTGCGATGCTTTTACTAATATTACTTCGAATCAAATAACAACTGGATCTACACCCAATCTTACCTTAAGTTATTTTCAGGATGCTCAGCTTTCTATACCTTTGGTTAATCCGGATAAAGTTAGTCAGGGTACTTATTTTATAAAAGGTCAAATTGGTTCGTGCTTGGTTTCTGCCCCTATTTCTATCAAATCTCAATTAAAATTAAAAGTAAATGATCCCGAAACAGCGTGTCCAGGCCAGAAAATTGACTTAACACAAGCTGCTGTAACGGAGGGTTCATCAGCCAGTTTAAATTTCAGCTATTGGGGAAATGCAGCGGCAACACAACCTATATCTTTGCCCAATGCGGTAGATGAAGGTACCTACTATATTAAGGGGGAAGCGGTAACTTCAGCAGGAAATTGTGCCGTCGTTAAGCCAGTCATTGCAAAAACGTTTAATCCTGTTTTGTTAAATCCACCTGCCAATCTCTCTGTTTGCAGTGGAAGTGTTTTTTCTTATATTCCTCAGTTAAAAGATGCTACTTTCAGTTGGTTTAGAAATGCAAATGGTGCTCTTGGATTAACCAATAGCTCAGGTTCAAGTCAAATTAACGAGATGCTAAATATAAAATCACAGGATGCATCGGTTACTTTGACCTATGGTTATTCAATAACTGCCCCCGGGTGTTCTCCAAAAGTAGCTACTTTTGATGTTGTGGTTACGAGTGGACCTACTTTTACCCTGGTTGATTCTGCTCAAATATGTGATTCTTATGCTGATCTTACCAAATTAGTAAAGTCAACTTCAGGAAATATTTCTTTTAATTATTTTCTAAATGATTCGCCAGTTGCTGATGTTACAAAAGGTATTCAAGGGGTTTATCGGGTGGAAGGGTTATCTGCTGGTGGATGTAAAACATCGAAATCGATAGAGGTTAAACATAAACTGACGGTACCAACACTCTCTCCGTTTAATGTTTGCCCACCTCAAACTTTTGATCTCAAAGCAAAGGCAACGGATTTATTTGCTACGAGTTATAACGTTTCTTTTGAGGCTATTTCTACACCGGAAAAGATATCTGAAGGAAACTATGCTATTGGTTTAACTGAATTGGCGGGGAATTGTAAAATTATTTTACCAGTTTCTGTTGTTTCAGCACAGCCTAAATGGCTAAATGCTATTTCCTCAGCCATTGTTTGTAGTAGTGAAAAGTTAATTTTAGAACCATTATTTGCTTCTTCAAATGTTACTTATTCCTGGACTTATGCCAAAGTAAAGAGTACAGGTAAACTGGAAGCCGTTTGGACAAATTCATCTTCCACTTCTATCATTGACTCAATCAAGATGGAAGCAACAAGTGCTTTGTGCAATCAATCAGCTACGTCCTTTGTAAAAGTGGAGGTTTTGCCCGGACCGCCTTCCTTGCAACTCACCGTAAATGAAGTTTGTGCCGATAAATTACTGACTATCGGCGTTGCTGGCATTCCAGCTAATCCGCTGGCTCGATTTAAGTGGTCTGCTGATTATGGCTTAGCCAAAGGGGGCATTGGGGGTAAAGAGTTAAATACATTTGGTGCAACGGCAATTCAGGAAACCCTTTTTCACGAGGAAGATTCCATCGTAAAAGTTAAATATCTATTACAATCTTTTCTTTCTGGAGCAAAATCCTGTTTTGGTCCAGTTGAATCCATTCAGGTTTCTATTCTACCCATCGGGTTTGGGGCCTGTTCAGCTAATATTGCCGGAATTATACAAACTATAAACAAACAATATGTTGAAGGAGTAAAAGTACAAATTTCAGGATATCAAGGGGACAAATTAGTGCTGACCCGAAAGGATGGTTTGTATAAAATGTCCGGATTGGAAATAGGAATAGATTATACCATTTATCCAGAATTAAATAAATTGCCGCTAAATGGGGTATCAACGTATGATATTTTATTGATTCAAAAACATTTATTGAACACCAGGAAAATAACAAATCCTTATGAACTTATTGCCGCCGATGTTAATAAATCGGGATCTGTTTCTATAACAGATGTATTACAAATGCGCAAATTAATATTAGGGGTCGATCGTGAATTTCCGCAAAATAAAAGCTGGCGTTTTGTAGAGGCTCTTCATAAGTTTCAAGATGAATCAAAACCATTTACCTTTCCTGAAATTCGGAATATCAATGACTTAGCCGGACCTACGGAAGTGAATTTTATTGGCATTAAAATAGGGGATTTAAATGGTTCTGTCGTAGCCAATTCAAGTGGCTTGGGAGATACCAGGGAAAGTAATTATTATACTTTTCAAGCAGAAAATAAAAAGGTTAATTCCGGAGATTTAGTAACATTAAAACTCCGTGCCGATGAAAAGTTGACTGCGGAAGGTCTTCAATTTACGCTTCAATATGATAAGGACAAACTATCTTTTGTTTCTTCCATGCTCGATGCTTCCCTACTGCAATCTATGGGTATTTTTGAAGACGAAGGCTTAGTTACGTTGAGTTGGGCTAATCCAGTTAACATAAATGAAATGTTCCTTTCTTTTCCATTTAAGGTTATAAAATCGGGAGAATTAGCTAATATGTTTTCAGTAAGTGATAGAATAACCAGAGCGGAAGCTTATGTGGGAGGTAAGATTTTACCCATGTCCATTTCCTTCCTTTCAAAAGAAGAAACCTCGTCCGTCCTATATCATCCTTATCCAAATCCATTTATTGAACAGGTTACTATTCCTTATTTTTTAACAACAAATAAAATGGTTTCCCTTAAAATAATGGATAATTCAGGACGGTTAGTCAGATCAATGATGCAAGAAGGTCGTGCAGGTAGGAATCATTTTATCATTACCAATTTAGTTTCAGGCTCAGAATGGACCTTTGAAATAAGTACGGATGACTGGAAGTCAACAGGAAAATTAATTTCTGTTTATTGAAATAAGCCAATACGCCATGGCTTCCATAACACATCAATGACAGAAAGAGTGTGTCTTTCTCCATACGGGGCCTTTCGGGGTATAAGTATGCCAAAGTGTAATAAATCAATTACGTGAAAATGGGGGTATTTTTCTTTAATAAACTGCCAGGTTTGTTCCATATCTTCAGACCAGTAAATATCTGAAAGAATAATCATTCCATGGGTTGAAAGAAAAGGAAAGCAAATATTAAGGTAGTGAAGTAAGGGCTGCCCCCTGTGATTTCCATCAATAAAAAGTAAATCTATTGGATGACATTGAGGTAAAAAAGAAGGAAGCAGCTCGTCAAAAGAACCAATTTGCTGGTGAACCCGATCTGTAAGTCCTAATACTTCAAAGGTTTCAGTAGCAATTGCCGCCGTTTGCGGACATCCTTCTATGGTAAATAACCGCGCATTTTTATTGAGAGAAATAAGATAAGCTCCTGAAAGACCAAAATGGGTTCCTAACTCCAATACGGTTTTTACATTTTGTGTATCGGCAAGAAGGGCAAGCCAGGAACCTTCTTTGTTGGAAACAGGACTATTGGCAGCCATTTTATGGACAAAAAGCCTTTTTCCTTTATGAAAAGAGGAACCAGCTCCATATTCTGTTTTAATGATCTGTCTTTTGTCCTGACATAACGATTTTCTTCGTTGTTCGATAGTTCCCAGTTTGGGTTGTTTCCCATAGAACAATGGGAGTAAAATAGCGGATAAAAAAGGAGAGTGTACGTCATAAATGGTCAGTGCACGGCGATAAAAGGACAAGAAATAAGTTAATTTTTGTAGTAAATGCATAAGGACAAAATTACCTAATTAAGGTAATAGTTCCGCTTTTTGTTTCAACATACGTTTTTCCATTCCTCCGATACCCCTCCAAGGTGGCCATCCATACATAAACTCCCGGATCGGAATCGACTCCTTTAAACTGACCATTCCAGCCCATTTCAATATCATTGGATTTAAAAACAATATTTCCCCAGCGATCTGCAATGGTTAAATCGAAAGAAATGATGTCTTTCCCGTACAATAAAAATTGGTCATTAAAACCATCTTTATTTGGACTAAATGCGGTGGGTGCATACACTTTAGTTGGACACTTTCTGGACAAAACAATGGAGTCTGTTCCTGTACAACCCCATTCATCCCAAACCCGAACGGTGTATGTTGACTCCTCCTCGACATCAAAATAGGGGAGGGTACTTTTATCTTGCCATTGATATTTTGAGAAAAATCCACTCTGAAGTCGAAGGGAAAAAGTGGGTTCGTCAGGGCAAATAAAGGCATCGACACCTAAAGACGGCTTTGGATTAACTTTTACACTCACTTTTGTTGAGGCGGGTTGCGTATTACAGCCATCTAAAAAACCAATAACGGAATAATTTCCAGACATGGTCTTATTTACATTCGATATCATTGGATTTTTATCGGCACTGACAAAGCCATTTGGACCATTCCATTGATACCATTCTGACAATTTATCGTTAACCGTTAACTTTAAAGTGTCTTTTTCACAAGTAATTAATGCACTAGGCGCTGAAAGTATTTCAGGAATGGTAATATTAAGGACGCCGTTAATGGTGTCCAGTTTTTTTAAACACTGATCATTAATAACTAATTTGACATACTGCGGTCCAACCTGATTATAGGAGCGTTTTAATACATTTAATCGTGAAGTATCCTTATTGCCAAAATCCCAAAAAAGAGAAAACCTTGGCGCTGCCAGACCAACGTCAAAGAGAATGGAATCATTTAAGCAACCACCTTCTGGTAAAGGATTGGCATTAATGGGTTTAAAACTTGCTCCGCCATTATAGGCGTACGATTCTGCATTTCCATATCCATAAGCAGTTACTGATATGCCACACCCATTGGAAATGAGGGTATGAGAACCTGCATTTACTTTAATCCTGGCAAAAGAATATTTTGTATTTCCAGCAACAGTACCTATAACTCCTGGTATATTTCCTAAAGGAGTTCCATCGAGGGTAACTTTTGCGATATCAGCGGAGAGAGCCACCACATTTAAATAATTTTCAACGATTTGCTGAAAACTGGAATTATAGAGAGTAACGGTATCTCTAATTTGCTCGATACTGTTTAACAGCACCATGGAAGGATCACCCAACTTCGATGGATTTCCGCCACAAGTTCCCCCAACGTTATATTGGGCAACAGCAATAGGTTTATTAGCCGAAATATAGGTAGATTCCCCTTTTTGATATTCTACAAATTGACCCTGATTGAGTTTAAAGGTATCTGTTTTTGACCCTTGGACTAAAACGGTTGTATTATTTTCGGAAGCCATAATTCGAAAAACATCGAGGGTAACCTGAGCACTTAAAACCGAAATAAATTCTTTGCCCCAGGTTGAAATTGGATACATTTGTTCCAATAAATTATCTCTGGTATCACATATCATGGGTGTCCAGGAATTTCCTGCAAATAATGCAAAAGGTTTATTTCCCGAAACACGGGTTCCTGTAATATCACTGCTCCCTAAGGATGTTTGAACCTGATAGGTCTGGCCAGGAGATAAGGTAATCTTAATGGATTCATCTTTTTTTCTGCCTCCCTTCGTTTGGTCACTTAAAATAATTTCAATCTCCGTGTCATCCTTAACGGCAACAATCAGGAGTTCACTAGGATAAACAATATTACCTTGCTGAAAAGCTTTATAGGCTATCGCATAATAATCGGTTCCCAGGGCGTCATCAGGCAGTACTAATGATGCTTCAGATCTGTTGTTATAATATTGATGTATATAAACACTTACATTTTTATCGCTCGTAATTAAAATACCATTATAGGAGATATTCTCAGAGCCAACTGTTTCTGCCGTCTTTGGCAATGTTATAAGGGTAACTTGATTTGGTGCTACAGAAAAGGATTGTTTCCAGCCAAGTAAAGGCATTTCAATAACTCCAGTTGTAGCAAATTTTGAGGTAATCATAGCTACCATATTATTTCGCCCAACATCAATATGCTCCAAAAAGGCAAAATGAAATCTGGTTCCCTCATTGGACTGAGCCAGACTGAAAGAATATAAAAAAAGAAAAAAAAGAAATAGATATAGTTTCTGCAATCTTGGTTTTTAAGAAGTTAGATAGATAAAGTTAATAAAAGTTTAAAAAAAATAATTTTTTTATTCGTCTTTCATCATACTTTTAAAAATAATCGCGTTATTTCTTCTAAACTATTATCTTGTTAAACTTTTCAAATAAAACAATTAAAATATGTTAAATCGTTTTTTTCTAATTCTTTTAGGCCTTGGTTTTACCCTTCTGTCCGCACAGGATCAGGCTCCTAAAAATTGGTTTAATCTTGATCCTAAACAAGATGGTTTCCCAGGCTTAAGCACGGAGTCATTATATAATAGATTACGCAATATGACTGGGAAAAAAGGGGAAACGGTGGTCGTGGCTGTAATAGATTCTGGTGTTGATTACGAACATGAAGATTTAAAGTCTGTCATGTGGATTAATCCAGGTGAAATTGCCGGAGATGGAATTGATAATGATAAAAATGGATATATAGACGATGTTCATGGCTGGAATTTTATAGGCAATGCCAAAGGGGAAAATGTATTTCATGATAATTTAGAAATTACCCGATTATATGCTGCTTATAAAATAGAATTCGAAAAAGCTAATCCTAATACTTTATCGGCAAAAGATAAAAAAAGATATACTGAGTATAAAGAGATGGAGGAAAAAGTGCTTGGGGAAAGAAAATCCTTGAGTGAAACCTGGCCTACTTACAAAGCTTTAAAAGAATCGGTCGCTAAAGTGACTAAACAATTAGGTAAAGAAACAGGCATTACCCTCGACGATTTGGACAAAGTTCAACCAGGTCCTGATCAAATGCTGGCCAGACTTGTTCAGATTTTGAAAGCTCAAATGGGTCAGGGTGCAACCTTTGAAGGATTTTTAGATCAATTAAATGAAGCTTATGACTATTTTGATGGTCGTTTAAATTACAACTATAATCCCGATTATGATCCGCGCATTTTAGTTGGTGATAATTATGCCGATGTGACAGAAAAATACTACGGAAATAGTGATGTTAGAGGCCCCGATGCGAACCACGGTACCCATGTCGCTGGTATTATTGGAGCTGTGAGAGGAAATGATATTGGGATGGATGGCATAGCGGATAATGTTCGTATCATGGCTGTTAGAACAGTTCCCGATGGGGATGAAAGAGACAAAGATGTCGCAAATGCCATAAGATATGCAGTCGATAATGGGGCTAAGGTCATCAATATGAGTTTTGGTAAGGGGTATTCTCCGTCTAAAAAAGCCGTTGACGAAGCCATTCGATATGCGGCAAAAAACGATGTTTTGTTGGTACATGCAGCAGGAAACGATGGGAGTGAAAATGATGGAAAGAATAATTTCCCCAATGATGAATTTTCGAAAAGAGGTTTTTTCGGACCTAAATATGCTCCTAACTGGCTGGAAGTGGGTGCTTTAAATTGGGAGGGTGATGAAAAGCTGGCCGCCGATTTTTCTAATTACAGTGGAAATAGAGTCGATTTATTTTCTCCAGGCGTCGATATTTATTCAACCGTCGTTGGATCTAAATATGACAGCTATCCGGGAACCAGTATGGCAGCTCCTATGGTAGCCGGGGCAGCAGCATTGTTACGTTCCTATTTTCCAGATTTATCAGTGGTTCAGATTAAAAACATCCTGATGGAATCATCGATTAAACAAACCCAGCAAGTGGTGAAACCTGGCACGGAGGACGAAAAAGTTCCTTTTGCTTCTCTTTCTGTTTCTGGGGGTATTTTAAATGTTGAAAAGGCTTTCGAGAAAGCGCTTATCACTCCGGGTAAAAAGACAACTTCAAAAAGAACGATTATGGTTAAGGATTTGCCTGCAAAAACAGTGGTGGTGCCTTAATATTTAAATCATTATTTTATAGCAGTAAAAATAAAATGGTCGCCTCTTCCGGGTGACCATTCTGCTTTCTATGCTACCCACGCCGTTAGAAGAATCATTTATTTTAATTCTGAAAGGGTGGAATTTTAATAGGTGATGCCTTTTGTCTCCAAGAGTTCAAATGCCTCGCCCCAGGAAGGAATTTTATCAGATTCAAAGCCAAACGTTTTTCCAGTGGCTATTTTATGAAATGATTTCATGGCTGTGAGGTGAGTTCCATTTCTCATAAAATTTAACATCAAATCCCTGTTTTCCCATGCTGTAATCGTACATTGATAACCTTCTATACGTTTTACGGCACAATACCTATTTCCTTTTGCTACCTGAGCCTCACGAAAAGTTGGGATGGCTAAAGTCCAGAATTTTATAAGTCCCCAAAATCCCTTGGGTTTTAGTCCGGTTATTGAGATATACATAGCTTTTTCCAAATATATTAATTTGAGATGACATCCAACTTTCCTTTTCCTGTCTTATCACCCGACCGCCAATGGTAAAAATAAACACCAGGCGTTAGGTTTGGCGAAATAAGCGGCACCTGTTGCTGATCACTTTTTGAAATAACCTGATCCATTACTTTATTTCCTATGGAAGAATAAAGACTTAGGAAGATTTCTTGTTCGAAACTTCCATTTAACTGAAAGGTAAAATTTCCGTTTCCTGGATTGGGAAACACTTTAATTTCCTTCGGACCCGTTTCTTCCTCCGAGGTTGGTTTGTTGGTTAAAGCAGCAGGGCAATTGCCCTGATGAATGCGAACATTTCTGTAAAGGGCTTCTCCAGGAGGATTAAATTTGTCCTCATCACAAATAAAGATAAATCTGGAAAAGGTTCCTGTATAAAATTTCCCAACAGGGATGGATATTTTTTGCCATGTAGAAAGGGAATTGAAAGTTCTATAATTTTGAATTCCCCACCGCTGATAACCGCCTACTTGAAAACTAAAATTTGCACTTATTTCCTCATCGTTATCAAAGCCAATACCTATTATTTCAGGAGCGAGATTACTTCTAAATTCAAACTCAACAACCGTATTTGCCGTAACGACATAATTTCCTATTATTTTTTTCCATGCATT
>Ga0209401_1002858_pt1 | contig 11018 bp, 12 predicted proteins | sample M_140807_MF_Meta_FD_187318 | JGI IMG/M metagenome (GOLD analysis project Ga0209401, IMG submission 187318) | Freshwater microbial communities from Lake Montjoie, Canada to study carbon cycling - M_140807_MF_MetaG (SPAdes) (version 2) | ecosystem: Environmental > Aquatic > Freshwater > Lake...
AAAAAAGATTAATGATTACTTGCTGATTTGGAGCGGGTGAAGGGAATTGAATACCTCACTAGTATAGTAAAATCAATGCTTCCAGAAGAAGTTGTCTGCCTATTTTAGAAAGTTGTCTGCCTGAGATTTATAATAAACTTTATTCTAATTAATCTTTTATTTATTTTATTGATTATTAATCTTTGCTATTAAATCTTCAGATATTTTAAATTTATGGTGTTGAAACAAATATGTCTTAAAACATAAGTTTATAATATTTTTATTCCAAATTTTTTCTTTTTCTTCTGGAGAAAGTTCTAAAGTTAAAACATCTATATATTCGTAAAAAAAGTCATATATTTCTGTAAGAGTTTTCAAGTCGTCATTTTTAATTATTCTTTTAGAAAAGTTTTTCTTCGCAACCTCATCTGCTTTAAGCATTATTAGGGTTATGTCTTTCATTTAATTTTCTAATTTAATTTTTTTAATATAGGGCAAAATTTGCGAAATTCTTACGTAGAATTTTTTTTCCTTAACGCTAACTAATTTATTTTTTTTATTAATTTTTTTCATTTTTTTTTATTAATTTACCGTGCTTAAATTCTACAGAATAATCTTTACCATCTTTATTGTGAGTATAAATTCCTAATCCATGTTCTTCATTATCTTTAAATGCACCTCTGTATATTGAACCATCGGCATGCGTGAGTGTTCCATACCCATGTCTTAAATTATCTTTGAATTCACCAACATATTTTGGTCCATCCTGAAACTCTAAGTTTCCTTGACCATTTCTTTTACCATTCTTAAACTCTCCCACATATTTCATCTTATTTGGAATTGAAAAAGTACCTTTTCCATTTTGCATTCCATCTTTCCATTCGCCTACATATTTTTCTCCATCAGTAAAAGTAAATGTGCCTATACCGTGAGGTAGATCTTTATTGTTTACTTCACCTTCATACGTACCCTTTTTTGAGATTAATTTTTTTTTCATTTTTTATTAGTTTAGTATTTTTTCTTTTTTTTTATGAGTAAGACCTTGATCTAATATTCTTGCAATTGCTAAACGAAAATAAACAAAGAAATTTGCCCAATCCTCTTCACGATCTTTATGAGTTGAATTTAACCAAGGTAGATTAGACTCTTTAATATTAAATTCTCGAATAATGAAATCATCAATGAAATTCATAAGTTCTTCTCTTTCTTTATAACTGTATCTCGCAAAGATAAAATTGATTATTTCTCCTGATTTTACTGGTGTGTTGCTGTCATCTTTTTTAAAAGTATCTTTAAAAAATTGACCTATTTTTGAACGATCCATAGTTTTTTTCCTTTCTAGTTAGTTTGCTAGAAGTTTGAAACTTGGAATGTTATGAGACACGTATACAAAATATACGCATAAAGTATTAAGACTTACTACTTAAGACCAATTAACATTACATCACAAGGTTACGTCAAACGTCTTAGTTCCATTATAATCCTATTCGAAAAATAAATACAATATATTTTTACAGACCAAATAATTGCCATATTTAATAATCATATCAATAATACTTGAAGTTCTTAAGTTCTCACAAAATCAATAAAAAATTTAAACAACAAACCAAAAGGAGAAAAGTATGGCATATGCCAACGATGTAAAGTTTATTAGACATAATAAACTTAATCCAGAAGATACTAACGCAAGAATAAATGATTGTTATGATCTCTGGTTAGCAAAAGAAGAGGATCTTTTGCCAGTCGAAAAGAGTTGGGACTCTGATTACGTAGATCTTGTAAAACCTGAAGAGGCGATAGAGAGATACGAAAATTATATGAAATCTAACCCCACTGCGAGAGAGAAATACAATAAAGTAAGACCAGGTTTTATATCAACTTATGAGTCTTTACTTTATGATAGAAGAACCGTGATGGTTGCTTATCTTAAATCTCCTTGGGGAATTAACAGTTAAGTAAATCTCTCTAGGACCGTCTGGTTTCATCAAAAATTCTTAAAACGATAGATATTACATAAAACTAAATAAAACCCATCCATAGCGTTTAAATCGTTCCTAACGCATAGAATAAAATGTGCGTAAGATCGTATTTTGACTGCGTAGATAATCTGAAGGTTAGAACTTGTATAAATAGAAATAATAAACTTTTGATAGTTTATTAAAAATTGAAAATAATGACGTAAGTTGAAGTGATTTAAAACTGCGTCATATCGATTTGAATTTTATTATGCGTATGTGAAAAACGTGGGTGAGACGCTGACTGTCAAATCCCATTGAACTAGGTTATCTCTAACATCGTAATCTAGTCAAGCGTCGGCAGACAAAAGTAAAGGTGTCCGGCAGAGTTAGAAGTTTCTAGATTTATCTAGCGCAGTGAAACACGACCGTTTCTGCGTTTTAATCACTTCAAAGAACTTGGTGTTAGGTCTAATGCGAAACGTTATACGCAAGACTACAAGACTCAAATCTATAACAGATGATTTTTTGGTCTGTGTAGGCAGAGTCTTGTCTAGAACAAAGACGTTTACGCAAGATGAGTATCTAAATGAGTCAAGACGCTAGTCTTGTTGCGAAGCAACTAAACTAGAAAAAGGAATAAATGAATAAGATTAAAAAATTAATATCTGACTATGAAAAAACTAGAGATCCCTTTGTACAAATAGGAATTCTAGGACAAATGTTATTTGAAATTAAAAGATTAAGTAAAGAACTAGGAAGGGTTATTTAAATGAATTACACACTAAAACAGGCAATTATAAAGGTGGTTGAAAAGAAAGATGATGTACCACCTATTAATAATATTTTATCAGTACAGGAACTAGAACGGCAGTTTGAAAATATACTGGGTCATTTTGATATGCATCCATCAGTGGCAATTACCGATGCATATTCTGAGTTATTAAAAGACAGATATAATCCATATTTTATGGCAATTTTAAATGGATTCACAAATCTTATCTTGCTTGAACGAGATCGTGTCATTGCGATGAATAAAGTTAAAAAGAAAACAATTGTTAAATTTGAGGATTAAAATGTTTGATCAAACACAAAAGATAAAAAAGAAACTTGTTACATTTTCAGTTGATAAAAATGTCTTTGAAACATTTAAACAAACCGCCAACAAAGATATGAGAAAATATAGTCAAATCGTAGAAGGTGCTATGCGTAGATATGTGAGTTCAAAGATATAGACTTAATTGCTTACTACCTTTTTTTAAAATATATTTTTTTTTATCATACATATATTCAAGCATTTCTAAGGTAATATATTTTACAACATTTACGGCAACACTATTGCCTAAAAGTTTCATTGAGGTTCTTTTAGAATTAGATAAAAAAAAATTATTAGGAAATCCTTGCATTCTTAAACCGTGCTCTGGTAAAATTTGTCTTTCTTTACCATTAACAAGATATCTGTCCCAATTTCTTCTATCTTTAATTCCAGAACCTGCACCACCAAGTCTAAGAGTAAAACCAATTTCTTTGTTACAGTTACCATTAAAAATATCAGACATTGTTTTTTTTAATTTAATAGGTTTTGGAAACTGAAATTGTTTATCTTTTTCTTTTTCATTATAAAAACCTACCATAAATGCTCTGGGTCTGTTTTGGGGTAGATTAAAATCAGATGCTCTGATGACTTTATAATAAAAAGAATAATTTAATTTTTCAATAGTCCCTTTAATTGTTTTAAAAGTTTTACCGTTATCGTGATTTATTAAGTGTTGAACATTTTCTAGCAAGAATGCTTTAGGTTTTTTTATTTTAAGTATTTCAACAATCTGAAAAAAAAGATTCCCCCTGCCTTCGAAATTTTCTTTAAATCCTCTTTTTTTTCCAATTTGACTAAATGGTTGGCAAGGAAAACCAGCACAACATATATCAAAATTAGGTATCTGTTGTTTTTCTTGATTGTAAATATCTTCGTTAAAATTATTTTTTTTAAATAGTTCTGAACTTATTTTTTTAAAATTTGTTTCGTATGATATTCTTGCATCTTTATTAATTTCTGAGGCAAACACACACTTTAAACCTAGTTTATGTAATGCCTGGTGAAAACCGCCAATACCAGCAAACAAATCAGCAAAGGTTAAATTATTAATAAATCTTTTAAAACTTATCATTTAAAAATGGTGTAATTATTTTTTTATAATTTCAAACAAATTATTCATATCCTCTGAACCTGAATGAAAAACATTGTCCAGACTAATAAAAGGAATCTTTTCTTTTAAACTATTAATTTCTGCTTTTTCATTCATTAGTACAATTGTTTTTGAATTTTTATGAATTTTTTTAAATCTCATAGATTCCCAGTCTGCTTGTTTCCATCTTTCTCGAATTGATACTTTTAAAGAAAGAAAGATTATTTTCTTATTTTTTGTTTTAACTAAAAAATCAGGTTTAACAAATTTAACATCTGCAAGTTCTTCATCCATTTTTGAAATTTTTACTTTTTCTCTTTCTAATAAAAAACCAAAAATTATTGCAAAAGCATCGCCATTTACTTGGTTATTGATAGATTTATTTTTTTCTTGTTTATAAGTTTTCTTAAACTTTTCATATATGTTCCAAAAATAATTAAAAAACTCGTGTGGTTTTTTGTATTGAAAATTTAAAAATTCAGTTCTTGAGAAATTTACTAGTTTGAAACAGTTTTTATTTTCTAAAATTTTTAAATATTTTTTATTAATAAGTTTCACAACTTATTACTTAGCACATTTTAATATAAATTACCTTCTCTTAAAGAAATGTGGTCAAATTACCGAGACGCTATGAAAAGGTATGTGAGTTCTAAAATCTAAATTTCTATGAATTAAATTAATTTTTTATTTAGATCATCCATCCATACTTTTTCGCCCAACTCTTGATACTTTAATAGCGCTTCATCACTCAAAAATTCTTTTAAAAACTCATACAAATAATTATGATTCAAATTTTCTTCATAGATTTTTTTAAATAATTTTAGAAATTGTTCTCTAGTAATTGGAAGAATTCTTACTCTTCCATTATAAATATCTGTTTTAACTACCGCTGTTGTTAAGAATGTAACTGGAATAGTTTCATCCATTTTTTCTGATATAAAAATTCCAAAAACTTCTTTTTTTCGAGAAATCTTTTGACACTTGCCTACATGCCTAAAAACAGGATTTCCTTCAGATTCATATTGTTTTTGACCAGTGGTTAAGGTTACTTCTACAACTAGTATAAAATTTTCATATTCAACAATTAAGTCAGGAGCATTTGATGTAGTGTTAATTGGATTGGTATCTTCATCAAACTTCATGCTAGGAATTAAATCAACTGCAAATCCTATAAATGAAAAAGCACGAAAGAAATTATACTCATAAAATAGCGGACGATCTAATATATCTGCCTCTCTATCATTAATCTGCTCAAACATTTTAATAATATCTTGATAATCTTCTTTTTTCCTTAAAGATAAATCTGAAATAAAATTCTTCATTTTTTTAAAATTAATTATATTTTGTAATTCAATAATAATATCTTTTTTTAAATCTATAGATTTAGTCTCATTAAAGGAATGTTTAATTTTTTCGATTTCAATATCTAAATTTAGATCTAATGATATTTTTTCTAAGTATTTTATTTTTTCATTTAAATTCTCTATTTTATCACTAAATAAATCTATACTTTTCTCACTACCTAAATAATTTATTACATATTCTTCTTCTGTATGTTTTAAGTCTTTTGGTTTTAAACCAATATTTTTTAATAAAAAATCAGAATCTAATTTATTTATTTCAGAAATTTCCAATCTAGAATTTTTATTTAATTTAAATAAACCTGTTCCTAAAAAATACCTGAAAATTGCATCCGCATAATCTCTGTGATTTTTTAATTTTGTTTTCAGAAAATCCAATTCTGTAGTTACTTTTCCTTTCTTTTCTCTTAATTTCTTATCTTCATCTTTATAAAAAAGTTTTAATTGCTCTATAGAAGTTTCTAATCGAAACTTTCTTCTTTTGATATTGCCTTTAGTATTTTTAATATTATCTCTAAAATTGAGAATTTTTTTAATTCCTTTATCGATGTCTCTATAATCTTCTATTGTAATAATAAAAATTGAAGTTTCGTATCTAGATAAATTTTTAACTTCACCTAAAATATGTATTATTGTCGTAAGGGGTATAATTTGAAGATTTTCTGTACCTCTTGAACTTATTGGCGAAGGATATTGTATTTTGGCAATCTGCCTTTGGAGAATAAAGTGCGTATGTTTTGTTTTGATAAAATTATAACCTTGTTCAGTAAAAACAAATTTGCCTTTATTTGATTTTGGCAAAAAAACAGCACCTAATTTTTTGGGTGCTCTAGTTAAATAATCTCTACCAACAAAATCTAATTCTGAAGATTTAGATTGTAAACCAACGGTCTTATCTGACGCATCTCTTATTATTTTCCCAACCCTTGTCTGAAGTTCTTTATTATAAATTAAATTATTAAGCGACTGAATTAACTTTAATCTTTCTATAAAAACATTTGGCGAGCGAGGTGAAGTTGGGAAACTCCATGGAGATTTCATTGCTCTATTTTTTCTTTATTTTTCTCGAATAAATCAATTTTATTTTTACTATAATAATTTAATCTTTTTTTTCCAATATGAAACGCTTTTTGGGAAATATCGCAACCAATAAAATTGCAATTATTTTTTAAAGCGGCAATTCCCGCACTTGCTGAACCAGAAAATGGATCGCACACAATAAATTTCTTTTCATTTTTTAATTTACTAGAAAAAATCATTTTAGAAAATAATTCTACTGGTTTTTGAGTAGGATATTTTGCCCTACTAATTCTTTTAATTCTCCAAACATCATTCGTAGAACGATTTGAAATCGGTTTTTTTCCTTTAGAACAAAAAATAATAAATTCAGACTGTCTTCTAAAATAATGACCCATCCCAATTATCGCTTTGTCCCATACAATAATATTTTTTATATCTAGATATTCTCTAACTAAATGACCAAGAGATAACAATGAAAATGAATCAAACATAATATAGATGTGAGAATTTGTTTTAAGCACTCTTTTACTCTCACTTAAAAATTCAGAATAATTTTCTGTTGTGTCTGCAAATTCTTTGAACCACTTACCTTTTTCTCCTTTTTTTTTGTACTGTCCAACAATTCTACCTGAACCGAGTTTTAAATGATTGTTCATTCCCGAATAGGCGGGGTCTGTAACTATTAAATCAATTGAATTACTTGGTAATTTTTTTAAAAAATTTATTGCATCAGATTTGTATAATAAAAAATTATTATTTTTAAAATTAAGCATAAATAGAAAAACTAATTAATTTTATATTTCAATATCTTACAAAAATTATTAAGCAAGATTAACTGTTCTTTGGTTATTGGATAGGTGTCTAGCAGTCTAGGATTAAAAATAACAATAGATATTAATTGTGATCTTGATAATGCAACATTCAATCTATTTCTATCTAACGCAAAATCTAAATTTCTAGGCAAACACTCAACATCAGATGACGTCATTGAAATTATTGTAATTGAACCCTCTTGTCCTTGAAATTTGTCAATCGTTCCTACTCTTGCACCTTGATCTAGTTTAGATGCTAAATAATTTGTTTGTGCGTTATAAGGACTGATAACTAATATATCTTCTATATTTAGTTGGTGTTTTTTTCCTTCTTTATCAAACAAATCTCTTCCTAAAAAACTTTTTACTAATTTTGCAACTATATCTGCCTCTTCATTACTTCTTTGACTATTACCCTCATGATCCGATTGAATATAAAATATTCCTTCATTATGAATAGAAGAATGTCCGTCAAGGTTAAGTGATCGAAGTTTATTGTCTTTATGACAAACTAATTTGTCATCATAAAAATTATGTGAAATAAATTCATTTAATTTTGGATGTAGTCGATATGTTGTATTTAAAAATATTCCCTTATCTTCTGGTATTGTTTCAAGATCTCCTAATAAAAAATTAAGAATTGATTTACTAGATTCTCCTGGATGAACTCCTTCAACTGGACTACCTAATTGATTTTGATCACCTACTAAAATTATATTTTTAGTTGATCTTCCTATTGCAACAATATCTGCCAGTGTAAATTGACCTGCCTCATCTACAAATAAATAATCTAATTTATCGTCGTTAACTTTATTTGCAAAATAGTGTTGCGTTCCAGTAATTAAGTAAGCACCATCTGTTTCTAAAAACTCTTGAAAACTTTCTGCTTTATTAAATGAAGTAAAAAACTCATTTTCTTTAACATCTTTTTCTTTGTAAATATGTTCTTCGTTTCGAGAATATTTATGTGAACCCTTAAACTTAAATTTTTTATCTCTTGCAAACGATATAACTCTATCAATTAAGTTGTGAATAACTTTGTGTGAATTACCCGTTATTCCTACTTTTTTTCCACTTTTTAAAAGTTCGATAATACTATTTGCCGCGACTCTAGTTTTGCCTGTTCCTGGCGGACCTTGAATATACAAATAACTTTCATCAAGTTGAGAAATAATCTTTGGAATTTCTTTATCATAATCATGAGTTTTTAAAATTTTATCTCCTTGTTTTATTCCTTTAATTTTTGGGGTTTGTTTTGTCAAAACACTTTTAAGAGCATTATATTTTTTCTCCTTACTAACTAAACTATCTACAAATTTAAAAATGCTTTGCTCTAAAGTGTCAATTGCCACTGGTCCTGTTGGTCCAATTGAAATTAAATCTGGTAAATATTCTTTTTTAGTTGTCCTTTTGATTTCAACAATTTTTTTTTGATAATCAATTGAAAAAATAGTTCCCGCACCTTGTTCTTCCAAAACTAGCAAGTCATTTGCAATATTAATTTGGTCGCCTTTTTTTAATTTAAAATCCTGATCGTCATATGTGTAAGTAAAAATATAAGACGTTTCTTTATCATTGGGTCTGGGTTCTGCATATTTTCTCATGTTTCCTATGCATTCCGTATCCTCTACTAGTTCCTCATGATCTTTTAATTTTCGACTAAAGTACCTTCTATATTCTGGTTTATTTTCACGATAATAAAAACCTAAAATATCATAAACTATTTTTTGTAAATCTTTACTTTCTAAATCTGCCTCTCTTAATTTTTTTTCATATTCCTGCATCTTTTCTTCTCTTGGTCTAAGATTGATTTCTTTAACTTTAGGTTCAAACCAAGGTAAATTTTTATCTCTTATTTCAAGAAACCATTTAAGAAGTTCTGATGTAGAGAGACAGTCTTCTTTATTATAGTCTCCTATCTCGTCTAAATATTTTTGTTCTTTTGTGTTTAACCACTTAATATAATATTCTTCAGAAACTTGACCTTTTTGAATATCTGATTTTCTTTTAAACCCATAATATTTTTCAAGATCTTTTATTGAATAACCATCAGTTGCGAATATTGCTTGTCTTGCAATAGAGTAGAGATCTACAAATTTATTCTTATTTAAATAATGAACTAACTCTATTTCTTTTTCATTATAATCTTGAGTTAATCTTTCTAGAGCATCAATTTCATAGTTTCCATAATGATAGATAAATGAGTCTGGATATTTTTTAAAATGCTCATCAATAAAATCAAAGAATTGTATTAAATTATTTTTTTCTTGTTCTTTATTATGCGCCCAAAATAACTTGTATTCTTTTTTGCCTTCTTCTTCGTAGTATAGACCAAATAAATATTCTAACTTCCCATCAACTATGTGATCTTGCACGGATTCTATATCAAAAAATAAATCGCTTTTGGAAGGTTGAGGTAGTCTGCTTAATCCCCTCATTAAATCTGGATCACCTAGAACTGAAAGATATTCGGGTTTGCCTGTCTTTTCTTCTTTCTTCATTAACTTTGAGAAAGTTATAAATTTTTTTGAAGTCTCTATAGCAATATCATCAAAAACTTTTTCTGGATCTTGTTGTGATAATTCTAAAACTGTACCAATACCTAATTTCTGAAATTTTCTTCGAGTACCTTTTCTCATGTCCCATATGAGATCTAAACTATCTTTTTCTTTCCAAATACTTTCGCATGTTTCTTGCCATGGACATATTTTACAATAAGCACATTTCTCAGATTTTGCAGTATCAATTTCATTCTCAACAAAATATTCATATTTTTTTTTTTGCATTAAAACAAATTCTGAAACATTCTCTAATTCTATGTTTTCTTTCTCCATTCCTTTTAAAATAATATTAAAATTTTTTGATTTAATTCCTTGAACTTTTTCTAAAAGATTTTCGTAGATAACAACTTGAAATATGTGATCAGGTTTAACTTTGGAAGTGTTTTTAGTATCTGAAACTACGTAACTATAATTTCCTAATTGAGATTTTATATTTTTATTTATTTCTAAAAAATCGAATTCGCCTCTCCATTTTTCATCAATTAAATAACCGCCTCTAATAACCTCATAACCTTCATTCATGCATTCGATTGTTTTTTTTGCTATTTCTTCTTGGGTAGTTTTTTTATCATTTCTTTTAAGATCAATTACTTTTGAATACTTTTTCTTTAATTCTTCAAAATAATCGTTTTCAAATTGAATACCTTTTGCAAAACGCAATTTATCGCTTTCGGTATCTTCTTTTCTTTTAAGATTTAACTTTTCTTGATAAAATTCATTAAAGATAGTGTATTTACAGTTCAAATAATTTTTGAACATTGATGGTGAGTACAGATTTTTTGCCATTCTATTTTTTTAAACTAAAAAATTATTTGATAAGTTTATCGATTTCAGAATTCTCACTATAGTCTCTGTCTGCTAAATAGTAGATTTTTCCTTCATAAAATAATTTTTTTTGCAATATTAAATGATTTTTCATCAATTTACTTCGCGAATAAATCTACCCGTCTCCACCATTCTATAAAATTGTCTTCCTATTTTATCTAGTTCTGATGTTTTAGCAAATGAACTAAATTCTATTAAAGAAGTTTTATAAAAAACTTTGTAGGAAACATGCACAAGAACAAACACTGAGGTTATTGAAAATAACCATAAAGATAAAATAATTATTTTTTTTTGTTTTTTTGCATATTTAATTATTTCT
>Ga0209401_1002860_pt1 | contig 11016 bp, 10 predicted proteins | sample M_140807_MF_Meta_FD_187318 | JGI IMG/M metagenome (GOLD analysis project Ga0209401, IMG submission 187318) | Freshwater microbial communities from Lake Montjoie, Canada to study carbon cycling - M_140807_MF_MetaG (SPAdes) (version 2) | ecosystem: Environmental > Aquatic > Freshwater > Lake...
CTTTAAATCATTACCAATCTTCCAAGCATCTAAATACTTCCACGGGTATAAAACTCCCCGCTTAACCCACCAAATACCTTTTTGCGTTGGATAAGAGACTCCAAAATGCAGATGTGGTGATGTTCCTTTAGCACTTCCAGTTGCGCCTACCTCACCTAACTTATCCCCAGTTGCAACCTTTAATCCTGGTATCACATTTGTTTCAATCTTAGAAAGGTGGCTTCCGTAATATCTAACTCCATCATCACCAATTATTGAGACAGATAATCCGCCACGATCTGCGCCAAGATTTGTTTTACCACTCCACTTATCAACAAGGACAATCTCATCTACTACACCGGCAATAGGTGAGACAAATGCGCAACCTTTTTTAGCTTGAATATCAGTAGCTGGATAATCATGATGCGAGTGGGTGTACTTAACGGTGCAACCTGAAACTGGGAAGGTATAGATCGGGGCAGCATTTGCAGTTGAAAAATTACTAGCAAGAAATACTGCAGTAAGTAAACCCACCTTTATTTTCATACTTTGATTATCCATTGCAAGCATGTGAATAACGGTAATTAATGCTTAGTGTTGATATAGATGTAAGATATGACACTCACCTCCTTAATTGGGGCGGTAGCTCAGTTGGTTAGAGCCCCGGACTCATAATCCGGTCGTCGTAGGTTCGAGCCCTACCCGCCCCACCCATAGGTGCAATCTTTTCCCTTAAATTAATGAAATAACAGTTTCGGAACTTTAAATTAAGCCCCAACTCTTCCAAAAGCTATTTATCCATGATATTTTCCTATTAATAAGTACCTTCCCATGGCAACCAAAATGAAGGGTTAAAATGATTAAGAAATCTTCTTACCAGATACTTGCACTAACGGTAGCTTCACTACTTCTGATTTCAGGATGTAGTAAAGACTCATCAAGTTCTGCTGGATCTGATGGAAAAAAAGCTAGAGTGTGTGCAATTCTGCCAGACAGTGCATCTTCTCCTATTTGGGAAAATGTGCATCGCCCAGTTTTAACTGATGGATTCACTGCAGCTGGATACGATATTGATGTTCAAAATGCGAACGGTGATACAAACAAGTACGCCACAATCGGTGCTCAGCAACTATCTGGTGGATGCTCGCTGATGGTTTTGGTGGACCTAGAAGGTGCTGCGATTCAGATTGCCGCGAACGCTAAAAAGCAAGGAATTCCAGTAATTGCCCTTGACCGACCATTTGTTGGTTCGGACTACTTTGTTTCTTACGATAACTACAAGATTGGCCAGATTCAAGGTCAATTAGTTGTTGATGCGTTGAAGGAACAAGGGAAAGATGTTTCTAAAATGAACGTGGTTTATGTTAGTGGTGATCCAACAGATGGAACCGTTAAATTGCTTCATGATGGTGCAAATGAGTCACTTGCTGCTGCTGGACTTGTAAAGCCAGCTGGTGAAACTCAAGGTACTTGGGATGGTGCAAAAGCCGGAACTTATTTTGAGCAAATGTATACAAAGCTCAAAGGAAAAGTTGATGCAGTATGGGCAGCAAATGATACAAATGCCGGTGCTGTTATTACTATCCTAGATAAGTACGGAAAGAAGATTCCAATCTCAGGTCAAGACTCCACCGATGCTGCTTTGCAAAATATTTTGCTTGGAAAGCAAAGTGGAACTGTTAATACTGCCGGAAATGCAGAGCCAGTAGCTGCCGTAAAGGTTGGCAGTGACATCCTTTCTGGAAAAGTTCCTACATATGCCGAAAAGCAAGATGGGGTTCCATTTATTAAAGTTGACCCTCAGGTTGTTCGTGCCGATACAATCAAAGAATTGATTGCTAGCGGGCAGGTAAAAGTTGCAAATATTTGTACAACTGCAGAGTTAAAAACTGCATGTACAAAATTTGGAGTTAAGTAAGTAAAAGGAGTTATCGCGCAGAGTTAATCAAGATATTTTGATTAACTCTGCGTTTCATATTATTCTTTAGTTGATAGGAATGCTTTGAAAGGGTTTATGACTGATAAAAATTTGCCGGTAATTGAATTAAAATCAGTTACGAAATCTTTTGGTGCAGTACAAGTTTTAACAGATGTTAATTTTGTTGCATATTCTGGCCAAGTTACAGCTTTAGTGGGTGACAATGGTGCTGGTAAATCCACGCTGATTAAGGGTATCGCTGGAGTTCAACCTTACGATGCTGGGTCTATATATTTTGAAGGTAAAGAGGTACAGATTAAAGCACCAACAGATGCAAGTGTTCTTGGCATTGAAGTTGTTTACCAAGATCTAGCGCTTTGTGACAATCTAGATGTGGTGCAGAATATGTTCCTTGGTCGCGAGATGATTCGGTCTATATCTTTAGATGAAGAGAACATGGAACAAAAGGCTAAAAAAACCTTATCAAGCTTGTCGGTTAGAAACATCTCTTCAGTAAGACAAAAGGTGTCAAGTTTGTCGGGTGGGCAAAGACAAACCGTTGCAATTGCACGATCAGTACTTTGGGAAAACAAATTAGTTATTCTGGATGAGCCAACAGCTGCGCTTGGTGTTTCGCAAACAAAGCAAGTTCTAAAAATGGTGAGAAATCTTGCAGATGCTGGTTTGGCAGTAGTCCTAATTAGTCACAATATGCAAGAAGTAATGGCAGTGGCAGATCGAATCCAAATTCTACGATTAGGACAAATGGTTGCAGATCTAAAGGCAAGTGAGACTAGTTTGAATTCAATTGTTAGCTATATAACTGGTGCCGAGAATCTCTCACTAACTGGAGAGGCATCAGCATGATTAATAACCAGGAGCCAGGGTCAAATAAATCTGAATCAAATCTTATTAATTCAGATTCGGTTATGACTTTCAAGCAAGAAGCGCTGGCATTATTTAGTGGCATCCGCCAAGGAAGAATGGGATCACTCCCGGCAATTATTGGCTTCTTCATACTAGTAATTCTTTTCTCGTTCTTAAGTCCGGTGTTTTTAACTCAACTTAACTTTGCTAATTTATTACAGCAATCATCACCATTAATAATACTTGCATTAGGTTTAGTTTTTATTCTCTTAATAGCAGAGATTGATCTCTCGGCCGGAGTAACCTCTGGCTTAGTTAGTGCATTATTTGTTGTGACGTTAAAGAATTTTGGAATTCCTTGGTGGTTAGCAGTAATTCTCTCAATATTTGTCGGAGTTACTGTTGGATTAGCTATTGGTATTTTGGTCGCCAAAGTTGGCATTCCATCTTTCATTGTTACGTTAGCTGCATTCTTAGCATTCCAAGGTTTACAGATTATGGTAGTTGGCCAAGGAGGGCTATACCGAATTGAAACTCCAGCAATATTGTCACTTGAAAATGGAAATCTTTCAGTAACTTGGGGTTGGATTTTAGGTGCTTTATTAGTTGGATTTGTGCTAATTAATGGGGTGCTATCACGTCGGAGAAGATCAAAAAATGGTCACCAAAATCGAGCAGTATCGATCCTTTACTTTAAAGTAATAAGTATTTCAGTTTTGATTTTTACCTCTATATATATATTAAATATGGAACGAGGTTCAAACCCAGAGTTTAAAATTAAGGGTGTACCGATTGCTGTTTTAGTTGTTTTGTTTGTTTTAATTCCAAGTAACTATTTACTTAATAAAACAACTTTTGGCATTCATGTTTATGCTGTCGGTGGGAATCCGGAAGCTGCACGTAGGGCTGGAATTAAAGTTGGAAGTTTAAAGATTATTATTTTTATGATTGGTTCTGGTTTAGCATCTATATCCGGCCTAATGGCAGCAAGCCGAGTCGGTACTGTGGATGCATCGGCCGGAAGAACTGTGGTGCTAAGTGGAGTTGCTGCTGCAGTTGTTGGTGGCGTAAGTCTATTTGGCGGACGCGGGAGATTAAACGATGCTGTAGTTGGTGGTTTAGTAATTGCTGTTATAGATAACGGCTTAGGATTATTAAGCTTACCTTCAGGATTGAATTTAGCTGTTACAGGTGGAGTGCTTCTGATTGCTGCAACAGCAGATGCGCTATCTCGTAAGCACGGAACAATTAATTCTCGCTAGAATATTTAAAGAGCTAGCCCCATAATGTTTTCATTTTCTGCGGTGCTATAAATAGTAAAATTTAATTTTTTATAAAACTCTTGTGCTCTAAAATTTTTACTGGCTACGTGTAAGTGCACTCCAGTTGACCCCGCTTTTTTCAATTGATCCACCATATGATTAATCATAATTTTGCCATATCCGTTCCCCTGTCCAGATTCGACGATATCAATATGCAAATGTGACGGGTAAGTTTTTACTATCTCTGAACTGGTAAATCCAATTTTAAGAAGTTGGCCAAGTAATGTTTTATCTAATTCAGTAATATCACCCAGATTATTGGCATACTTGGCTTTTACAGTTGGCCAATACTCTTTGTGAAGGATTGATTCAAATTTATTAGTATCTAATACTCCTAGTACATAACCAACAACCTTATTATCTATTTCCATTGAATAGGCAAAGTTTGGTTCATGAAGTACATATGGGCTGACATTTATCTCACCAACAAGGTCTCGAAGATTGTATAAATTAGTACCATCCTTGCCTGAGTCCGCTGTTTTAAGGCAAACTTCAAGAAGGGAAGTTAGGTCGCCCAACTTGGCTAAGCGCAATGAAGCTGTATCTCCCAAACTCAACATGCTCACACCTTAATCTTACCTTTAGTAGTATTACATATTGAGCATGCACCAGATCTAGTAAAAGAAGGTTGGTTTAAATGCAGTCAAATACGAACCATTTTTTTGCTATTGATGCTGGTGGCTCTCGCTTACGCGGATATGACTCTGTTAGTAAAAAAGATTACATAGGTGAGGGTGTATCTCACACAAGTTCAATTGCACTGGATCTTGCGAGAAATATCACAACTTTCTTTCCATCGGAAATAACAGAGATTGATCTGCTAGTTTTGAGTTTGGCAGCAATCCCGCAAAGTAGTGATGACATAGAATTATTAGCTAGTGCAATATATCAACGAGTATCTTTTAATAGATTGATAATTGCTTCAGATACTAAAGCCGCGTCATTAAGTACCGATACACATGCTGATCTAGTAATTGCTGTTGGCACTGGAATAACTGCTTCAGTTAATACTGGAAATACACATTTTGAATTAAGTGGTCTTGGCTATCTTATTGGAGATGAAGGTAGTGGTTACTGGATTGGCCGCAGTGGATTAAATGCCGCATTAAAAGCTGTTGAGGGCCGGGGTATAAAAACTTTACTAACTGAATCAGCTTTAAATCTATTTAAGGTAGATCATCTGAACTTGGCAGACCATATCCATCAATTACCTAGCCCAGTAACTCAGATTGCAGCCTTCACGCCATATGTTGTAGCTGCTGCTGAATCCGGCGATACCCAAGCACTTTCTATAATCGAAACTGCGGCAAGTGAAATTGTTAATTTAATTAAAGTTGCAATTGAGCGTGCAAGCATAAAATCAGTATCGCTAGTTGGGGGTGCTATTCCATCTAGTGGATTACTTCACAATAAGGTTACTTCTGCGTGCAAATCTCTAAATATTGCTCTTTTAGAAAGTAAATCTGAGCCATTAGCAGGTGCTATAAAGATTGCAGAATCAAAAGCGCTTCAATCTGAATTAATTTCATTAAATATTAGCGACATAAAAGTTGAAACCTGGAGCAATCTCTACCTTACTTTTGCTCAAGAATTGATTGATAACGTTTCAAGTAATCAAAGTAAAACGATTTCTAAAGCAATAAAGTTTTTTTCTGAAGCATTGGCAGCTGGCAAGATGATTCATACATTTGGCACCGGCCACTCACACTTGCTAGCGGAGGAAATTTTTTATCGGGCGGGCGGTTTAGCTGCAGTTTATCCAATTCTAGATGAGCGAATAATGCTCCATAAAGAGGTTGTCACAAACAGTCAAAATGAACGGCTACCTGGGCTTGCTCAAATATTGCTTGAGAATCATTTAATATCTAATGGTGATGTTGTAATCGTAATTTCAAATAGCGGCGGGAACCAAGTGACTATCGATTTAGTTAAATTAGCTCAATCAGCAGGTGCAAAAGTTATTGCATTAACTAGCATAAATCATGCAACTAGTAACTCAGCAAGATCCAATAGTTCAGAAAAAATTCATCAGCTTGCTGACTTAGTTTTAGATAACTCCGGTGTTGCCGGTGATGCTGCAGTGAGAATTCCTGGTTCCAAGATGGCAGTGGGCCCTACCTCAACAATTATTGGTGGTGCAATTTTGCAGTCAATTGTTGTTGGCACAGTAGCTCAACTAATTAAACTAGGTATTGAGCCTGAAATATTTCTTAGCAGCAATTTAGCTGGTGGGGATGCAAGCAATGCTGCAATTTTTGCTAAATATCGTCCGCTAATTAGCCTTTATAACTAAAGTTGGCCTAGGAGCGGTTTTAATCTAAGAGTGTTAAAAATGTTGTTAAATCAGGTAAGATTGCCTTATGAATGAAAATGAATTAGTTGCAATCTGGAATCAACAACGTGCTATTCGAGTTAAATCTCAATTAGCACCAACAGTTCTACTATCTGTTGTGTTAGCACTTGCTGCAACTGGCAACTTAACTAAGAACTCTGACTCAAATCTAAAGCTTTTTGTAATTGGCCTAGTTGCCTCAGGTGGAGTTTTTTCAGTATCTGCCATGGTTGCTGCCATCAGAGATAGTCTTGCAGTAATTGACTCACTTAAATCTCTTAAATCACTCTCACCTTTGGGCAAGAGTATTAAGAAATCAGCTGACCAGCTTAAAGTTCTAGGCGTATTATTTATGGCAATGAGCGCTTTTAATTTCATTGTGCTTTTAAGATATCTTTAAAATTACTTATAAACTTAAGGCCGAATAAACTTAGTGAAAGCTCAATGATTTCTGAAAAACTCTTGATTAATTTATTTCTTGAATTTGTAGAATCTCTTTTCTTGATTATGATACTTAGATGTTTACAAAGCTAGATGGTGGTCTATCCACCGCTTTAGAAAATAATGGGAATAAATTAACTACCTCGCTATGGACTGGTGAGTTAATTAGAACCGCCCCTGCAGAGATCACTAAAGCACATTTAGATTTTATTAATGCTGGCTCTGAAATAATTATTACCTCCTCCTATCAACTCTCATATCTAGGTTGCCAAAACCGTGGTTGGACTGAAACTGAAACATCTGATGCGCTCCGTGCTTCAACTCAATTAGCAAAAGATGCCGTAAACAAATCAGCTAAAGATGTGAAAGTGGCGGCCTCAGTTGGTCCATATGGCGCTGCATTAGCAGATGGTTCTGAGTACAAAGGTAACTATGGTCTGACAAAATCTGCTCTTAGAGATTTTCATGCTAAGCGTCTTGAAGTATTAATTGCAACCTCCCCTGATCTATTAGCGCTTGAGACCATGCCGGATACCTTTGAGGTTGAGGTCTTATTAGAGTTACTCAATGATTGCCCTATTCCATTTTGGGTTTCATACTCCTGCAAATCTGGTAATAAAACAAATGCCGGTCAAAATTTTGCAGATGCAGTATCACTTGTAAAAAGTGCAATAGCAGTTGGCATTAATTGCACCGCGCCTGAGTTAGTTACTAAACTATTACTTTCAGCTAATAGCGATATCCCATTTGTGGTTTATCCAAACTCCGGGCGGATTTGGAATTCAAATACAAAAGAGTGGGAGGGCAATTCATCAGCTGGCTTTAATGACTTATTGGTTGAAAGTTGGATATCAGCAGGAGCGCAATTTATTGGGGGCTGCTGCGGGGTTGGAGCAGATGAAATTTTAAGTTTAAGCCTTAGATAAGTTTTACAACCAAGCACTAAACACTGCGGATTTTTGCACCAGCCTCCTGAAGTTCAGATACATTTCTAGCACCAGTTAATGCCATAGTATTAATAAAATCACGTTTCATTATCTCAACAACCTTCTCAACACCGCGTTGTCCTCCTGCCATAATTCCATATAGATAAGCACGACCAATAAAAACTGCTTTAGCACCAAGAGCAATAGCTGCACATGCATCTTGACCAGACATAACTCCGCCATCTATATAAATATCTACTTTATCGCCAACTGCTGCAACCACATCGGGCAATATCTCAAGTGGCACTGGACCTCGATCTAACTGCCGTCCACCATGATTAGAAAGTATTATTCCACTAACTCCCATCTGAGCAAGTTTCTTAGCGTCATCTATATTCTGCACACCTTTTACAATTATTGGACCATTCCAGACTGATTGCAGCCAAGTAACATCATCAAATGAGGTTGCTGGATCAAATATCACAGCTGCAAGTTCAACTAATGACTTATTCCAACCACGAAAGGCAGCAAACTCTAATTTTTTAGTAGTGAAAAGATTTAACCACCAGATTGGTTTTCGAGCAATTGCTAAAACTGTGCTTAATCTGATTCTAGGTGGAATAGTTAAACCATTTTTAATATCACGAACTCTTACGCCGCTGACTGGTGTGTCAACAGTTAAAATTAATGCTTCAAAACCATTTTCTTTTGCCTGCTTAATAACAGATAAACTATCCTCTCGATTTTGCATTACATATAGCTGAAACCAGCGCCGGGCTCCTGGTACTGCTGCTGCCAACTCACTAGGTGAGGTAGTTCCCATGGTTGAAAGTGAGTAGATTAAATTATTATTTTCAGCCACTGCAGCCACCGCAGGCTCGCCAACATGGTGCATAAAGCGGGTATAACCAGTGGGTGAAAACAATATAGGAAGATCAACTTTTTTCCCCAAAATTATTGTTGATGGATCGATTTTTGAAACATCTCGGAGTGTATGTGCCGTGAACTCAATTTTGCTAAATGTATCTCGGGAACGTTTATAACTTACCTCATCAAGTGCTGAGCCTTCAACATAATCATAAACAACTTTGGGTACTTTCTTTTTTGCAATACGAGCTAAATCTTCAATAGTTAAAGCCTTAGATACCTTGACTTGATTGCGAAATACTGTTGGAATTTTCCAGTCAATTAACGAAACGAAGTGTGGAATATCTGGAAACTGACGCTTTGATTTAATTACCTTAATTTACTATCTCCTGCCACTGTTTTCCGCTTGGATATGTGAAATCTAATACACTCTCTTTGAACATTTCAGCACCAGCCCCAGCTTTATTTGGTGGCATATAGCGAGCGCGCCTAATATCAGTGGGAACAACAAAGTGTTCGTGCAGGTGATCAACAAACTCAACTACCCGATCAGGATGCTCACCAGATACTGCAACATAATCAAACATTGCAAGATGTTGCACAATTTCACATAATCCCACACCACCAGCATGTGGGCAGACTGGTATACCAAATTTTGCTGCCATCAAGATTATGGCAATATTTTCATTAACACCGGCAACTCTTGAGGCATCAATTTGTAAAAATGATAACGATTTAGATTGCAGCATCTGCTTAAAAATTATTCGATTTGCCACATGCTCACCCGTTGCAACTCGAACAGGTGCGATTGCCTTTGCTATTGCAGCATGACCTACTACATCATCTGGATTTGTTGGCTCTTCCACCCAATGTAGGTTTACATCCCCTAATGAGTTAATCCACTCAATTGCCTCTGGTACATCCCAAACCTGATTAGCATCAATTGCAAGACGAATATCTGGTCCAATTGCATCCCGTGCTAATTTTAATCTGCGCCGATCATCCTCTTTTGATCCACCACATTTAAGTTTTATTAATGTGAAACCATCAGCAACTGCTTGCTTGGCAAGTGCCACCATTTTCTCATCTGTATAACCAAGCCAGCCTGGAGTAGTTGTGTAGGCAGGCAGGCCATCTGTAATTAGAATCGCTTCATTTTTTGCTCGGTTAGCCTTTGCTTTATTTAGGATTGCAAGCGCTTCAGTAGGTGTTAATGCATCTGAGATATAACGGAAATCAACTAACTCAACTATCTCCTCTGGTGAAAGATCAGATAGATGTTTCCAAAGTGGTTTGCCACTTCTCTTAGAAACTAAATCCCACGCAGCATTGACTACCGCACCTGCTGCCATATGTATTAACCCTTTTTCAGGTCCTAGCCAGCGCATCTGTGAATCACGTACTAATGAACGAGCAAACTCTCCCATTGTTTTGGCAAGGTCATCAACATCGCGACCAACTGCATAGGCGGCAAATATCTCTATTGCATCGCACTGTAGATCATTTCCGCGGCCACAAGTAAATACAAACCCATAGCCAGAAAGGTTTGGGTCATCTGTGATTAATTCTAGGTAGGCAGCTGAGTAATCTGGATCCTTATTCATAGCATCTGAGCCATCTAGGCCACGTGAGGTTGGAAAGCGCACATCGTTGGTTTTAAAGCCGGTTACCTTTGGCATTACTTTCCACCTCTTCAGAAACTTAATGATTGCTATTCGATTACTGTGCGAAATCCTATACGATAATCAAATAAGAAAGGAAGTCCTTTGCAAATAAAGAGAATCGGTTCAGTAATTGGAGTTAAGCCTGAAGAAATTGCTGAGTATGAAAGAATTCATGCCCAGGTTTGGCCAGGAGTTCTTGCTACCTTAAAACGTGCAAATATTTCAAAGTTCTCAATTTTCCGCTATCAAAATATGCTCTTTTCATATATGGAGTACACCGGCTCAGATTATGAATCTGATATGGCATTAATCGCTGCAGATCCGATAACTCAGGATTGGTGGAAGGTAACTGCTCAAATGCAAAATCCTGTGCCGGAAAAGAGTGAGAGTGAGTGGTGGCATGAGATTCCAGAGGTTTTTCACCTAGCATAATAAATGGGGGGTGAGCATAGCTATGAGAATTGATTCACATCATCATGTTTGGGATTTATCTGTTCGGCCACAAGGTTGGATGGTTGGTGAGGCATTTAACCAAATTAAAAGAAATTTCTCAATTAATGATCTGCGCAAGGCGATTACTGGTTGTGGAATAGATAAGACAGTGATTGTTCAAACAGTAATTAATTATGATGAGACACCGGAGCTATTAGCTCTTGCTGATGCTGATGAACTAGTTGCAGGGGTAGTTGGCTTCCTAAAG
>Ga0209401_1002865_pt1 | contig 10994 bp, 10 predicted proteins | sample M_140807_MF_Meta_FD_187318 | JGI IMG/M metagenome (GOLD analysis project Ga0209401, IMG submission 187318) | Freshwater microbial communities from Lake Montjoie, Canada to study carbon cycling - M_140807_MF_MetaG (SPAdes) (version 2) | ecosystem: Environmental > Aquatic > Freshwater > Lake...
ACCGGCGACTCAGGGCTGCTGCCGGCATCACGGACCACCATCACAAGGATTCCCCCCTGGCCGATCGATCGCTCCCCCAGTGTCCTCGCCGGCTGATTGGCCTGGGTCCTGGTCGGCTGCATCGCCCACACCCTCGGCAACATCGAACTTCATGAACGGCCCGCGCGAGGGGCCTTCGTAAGCCGCCCGTCGCAAGGGGCCTGCGCGAGCGGCCCTTGCAACGGGCCGACACGAGCCCGCCACCCCCCTCACTACCCCCCTCCGATCGACGCTCCGATCGACGTTCCGATCAACGCTCCGGTCAACCCCACGAGCGCACCCTCACATGGACCACCATCCGTCGATCAGTACAAATGTATTATCAAGGGCGCCGTGATGGTCGTGCCGGTGCCGCCCGCTTCGCCTGTGTCGAATCCACCTGTCTCGAATCCACCTGTCTCGAATCCACCTGTCTCGGATTCACCTTTATTCGATCCAGTTTTGTCCGATCCGCCTCAATCCAATCCGCCTCAATCCAATCCGCCTAGGCCCAATCCGCCGCACTGGCCCGCTCAAGCGCAGCAGCCTGATCGAGCGGAGCGGCCTGATCCAGATCGCCGGCTGGATCGGGGCCGCGGGAGCGCCTCAGGCGGTGCGGCCCCGTGCTCCCATCCCACTGGCGACGTTGGGCCCGCTGGCCCAGCGGGGCTCGCCTCTGAGCCACGCGGGCCCCGGAACAGTGCCGATGGCGCCATGGCAGCAGGGCTCCATCGGGGCATCGACGCGCTGCCCCGGGGACGGCCCATGGCCCTGGCCCCCCTCCTGGCCTCCAGTCCCTGTCCCCTGGCCTCAACCCTTGTGGCCGCAGGATTCCCGAGCCCCGCGGACGACTACGTGGAGGCCCGCATCGACCTCAACCTTGAGCTGATCCCGCGGCCCCTCTCCACCTTCTTCATGCGGGTCCGCGGCGATGCCATGGCCGGTGACGGCATCATCGATGGCGATCTACTGGTGATCGACCGCAGTATCGAGGCGCGGCCAGGCCTGGTGGTGGTCGCCACCCATGGCGGCACCTTCATCGTGCGGCGATTGCAGGGGCAACGGGGCGGCCGCGATGGTCTGCTGGTGGCCAGCGACGGCGTCACGCCCCCCCTGACCTTGGCCGGAGGAGAGGCGGAGCTCTGGGGTGTGGTGATTCACGCCGTCCACCATCTGGCGGGGGCTCCATCGCGGCGGCGCTGAGGAATCAGGGCGGGCCCGGCCTCAATCGAGGGGCTGGGAGGGCGTCGCGATCAGCAGGCCACGACGACGCAATTCGCGGTGGAACTCGGCGGACAGACCATCGGCGATCCAGACGCGCCGCAGGTGGCCGAACAGGGCCAGACAGCGCAGGCCGATGGTGAGGCAGACGAGCAGCTGCAGAATGAGTTTCAGCACGCTCCGGCGCTGAGCTGGGGCCAGCCTAAGGGCCGGACTCCAGGACAGCTCTTCCCCTGGTGGACGGTGGGCGTCATGCTGGAGTCCGGTCCAGTGTGGCGATGGCTCCCGACGATCCCCTGCCGCCCCTGAATCAGGCCGAACTGGAGACCCTGCTGGCCGCCCTCGACCCGCGGCTCGATGGCTTCGGGGAAGGGGAATCTTGCCTGGATGACGCCGTGGCCTACCTGGCCCGGCTGGGCATCCCGGACTCGGAAGGGGATGCCCCCCCACCACTGATCCGCTGGTTGGATGGATGGCGGGGGGCCGGTGGCAACCGCCGCACCCTGCGCCTGATGGTGGCCACCCTGCTCGCCCAGCAGATCGGAAACGAGGGGATGGGCGATCAGGCCACGTAAGAAGGCACCGATTGGGTCGTTAGATCCGAGGCCGGGGAGAGGTTCCAGCCGAAGGCATGCATCAGGCACCATTCGTTGGAGGGGAAAGTGGTCGCGCCGGGTGAAGCGGAAGCGTTGAGGGCATCGCGCCCGAGGTTGGGCCACTGCGGTGGGGGATGGGACATCACCCACATCGCTACGGGTCTGGGTGTTGACCAGCAGAAGGCCGATGACGATGGCTGAGACAGTGCCATCACCGCCGCCCGGACCGTGGCCCCAGAAGGAGCTGCAGCAACGCCTGCTGGCCCATCTGGAGGTGCTGGCCCGGCCGCGCCACGCCCGTTGGGATGCCCTCGGGCTGCTGGCGGTGCGCGCCTACATCCGGGATCGCTTGGGCGCCCTGGGCCCGGTGGAGGAGCACCGCTTCCGCAGCGGCATCGACGACGGCACCAACCTGATCCTGCGCCTGCCGGGCCGGCAGAGCGGGCTCGATCCCCTGCTGGTGGCGGCCCACTACGACGGCCCGCTCAACTCCCCAGGTGCCGACGACAACGCCACCGGGGTGGCAGCCCTGCTGGAGCTGGCTGCCCACTGGAGCTGCGAAACGCCCCGGCGGCCCGTGTGGCTGGTGGCCTTCGACCAGGAGGAGTGGGGCATGCTCGGCAGCGCCGCCCTGGCGGCGGATCTCCGCGCCGCCGGCCAGCGGCTGAAACTGATGGTGAGCCTGGAGATGCTGGGCTACACCGCCCCCGAACAGCGCTATCCAGTCGCCGCGATGCGCGCCCTCTACGGCACCCAGGGCGATTTCATCGCCCTGGTGGGCAACATCGCCACGGCGCCGCTGCTGCCGGGTCTGGCCCGGCGCATGGGCCGGCATGTGCCCACCCGCGTGCTGCCAGTGCCGAACAAGGGCCGAGCACTGCCCGATGTGCGCCTCAGCGACCACTCACCCTTCTGGGATGTGGGCTATGACGCCTTGCTGATCACCGACACCTCCTTCCTGCGCAATCCCAACTACCACCGCCCAAGCGACACGATCGAGAGCCTCGATCTGCCCTTCCTCGCGGCGGTCACCGCAGCGGTGGAGGCGGGGCTGGGTGGGCTGCGATAGCAGAGCAGCCGAACAGGTGAATCAATCAAACCAGTGCGCGCTCAGCCCAGCAGCCAGCGCAGCATCAGACCCAACTGCCCCACGATCCCTTCACCGGTGAGGCACTCACCGACCACAGCAGCCAGCACCCCCAGCATCGCCACGCGCCCATTGAGGCGTTCCACACCAGCCAGGGCGGTGGTGTTCCAGGGGCGAGAGGTGGTCAGCCCCTCGCCGAACTTCTCAACGGGCTCGTAGCGGTAGGCGGGTTTGTCGATCACGGCGCAGGGGTGTCGGGTGGCGGCACCTTAAGGAACCGGATCGGATCGGCGCGCACGATCTGAAGCTCCAGCCCAAGCCCCTGGGCGGGGCGATCAAGGATTGCAGTGGGCGCAATGCTGGGGATCGGCCCGCACCAACCCGTCACGGCGTGGCACTTCGGCGCGGTGATCACAGTGGGCGCAGCCGTGGATCTCGGTGCGCAACAGGGCGGTGGGATGGCCGCACCAGCCGCAGGGCAGGCCAGGCTCTCGGGCCACCAATCCCCAGCCCGGGGATCCGCAGCTGGGGCAGGGGGTGCGGATGCGGCGCACCAGAGCGAAGGCCAGCCGCCGGATGCTGGCCATGCGGGTGGGGTTGTGGTGGGCCCGCATGTCGGTTTCCAGCAGGGCAAGGCCATCGGCCGACAAGGCGGCGGCCCCGCGGATGGCCTGCTCTAGAGCCTGGGGGCACTGCAGCCCGCGCACGATCGGGACAGGGTCGCTGGGGTGAGGGTCGCCGCGGTGGGGGCGCACGATCACCGCGTGGGCCGGAAAACCAATGCGCTCCAGCCAGGAGCCGGGATCAGCGCCAGCCGCGATCACGGAGTGGCTGAAGTTGGTGGGTGGGCCCTCGAGCCGCTCGCTGATCACCAGGTCGCGGCGGCGATCCACGAAGGTCATCCATTCGATCGCCAGGGGCAGGAAGGGGATGGCGGGATGGGGGCCGAAGCTGCCTTCGCTAGCCAGGCCCAGGCTGGCACCGGTGGCATCCAGAGCGGCCTCGGCCTTGAGGCGGCAGGTGGTGGCGGCATCGGCGGGGCGGGGCCGTTCACCTGTGAACGTGCCGAAGTGGTCCGTGTCGATCTGATCGGCCACCACCAGCTCCAGACCGAGGCCCAGCCGAAAGGGCCGCGCCATGGCCCGCTCCTTGCCATGGCGGCTGGCCAGCAGCACGAGGGGAGGTGGGCCTTTGCCGAGGCCAGGAGCAGGGCCACCAGCCATGAGCAAAGGCTGCAACAGAGCCAGAAATTAGGCCGGGTGCGCTGACATCGGGGGGGACAGTGTTCGCTGCCCCGGCCATTCGCTCCCACGATATTGGCGGGCCATGGCCCAAACGATCACCCGAACTTATGGGGCGTATTGGCAATGCTGGGCACTGCGGCCACCCACACCCTCGCGCCTGTCCCTACCGTTCGCAAACTTCAGGCAAAAGCCTGGCTATAACCGACCAAAAGCCACCCCAACACCATGTCCTCCGCCTGTCAGGCAGCGCAGCGTCAACGGTGTGGAACGAGGCGCTGCCGCCGTGGCCAGCGCCGCATCCACAGCCGCGGCTGTGGTGATGAACTTCCCCAGAGTTGATCGGAAGCCCGGCTGCTCGATTCAGGGCCGTGGCTTCCATTGTTAGAGCAAAACGAGTCTAAATCGGGCCACTGCAATGGATTCAACTCTTTTGAGCTGAAGTCTTGCGCTTGAGAATGGCTCAGTTTCGTACTGCACAAGTCATCACCTGGGTGCTCAGCCGCTGAGGTTTAACGCTGAATGCGTGAATCGGTCCGAAATGGTCAGCCCAGCTTTGCTGTGTCCAATTAAGCAGAAGATGTTGTGCTCCTGCCTGCCGAAGGTTGTGACAGGAACCTGAATTCGGAATGGTGCCTGCTTCTGGAGGCGCATCGATTCATCGCCTGCCTGGTGTTCTCATCCCCCCCCATTTCTGTCTCCCATGGCCAAACGTCGTCGTGTTCTTGCCCTCTTCAGCGGCACTCTCATCAGCAGCCTGGTGTTGAGCGGTTGCCTTGGCAATCCCCCCAACAGACAAGGCACCAGCACAGGGTCCGCTCCCACCACCATCCCAGTGGCCAGCAATGCCAACCTGGAGGTGAAGACCATCAGCCTCGGGTACATCCCGATCCTTGAAGCCGCTCCCCTGGTGATCGGGGTGGAGAAAGGCTTCTTCGCCAAGCATGGCCTGGAGGTGAACCTCAGCAAGCAGGCCAGCTGGGGCGCTGCCCGCGACAACCTGGTGCTGGGCGCTGCCGGTGGTGGCATTGATGGCGGCCAGTGGCAGCTGCCGATGCCCCAGATGATCAGCGAAGGGGCGATCACCAATGGCAAGAAGGTGCCGATGGTGATCCTGGCGATGCTGATGAGCCAGGGCAATGGGATCGCCGCCTCGAACAGCGTTAAGGATGGCAACCTGACGGTTGATCTCAAGACCTCCTCGCCTGGCTTCTTCGACAAGTTCAGCCAGAAGCAGGGCCGCAAATTCAAGGCCGCCTACACCTTCCCCAAGGCCAACCAAGAGATCTGGATCCGCTACTGGCTCGCCGCCGGTGGGGTGAACCCCGACCAGGCGGTGGAACTGCTCAAGGTGCCGGCACCGGAAACCCTGCAGGGCATGAAGAACGGCACGATGGAGGCCTTCTCCACAGGTGATCCCTGGCCTTCGCGCATCGCCAAGGACAACATCGGTTATCTGGCCGCCACCACCGCCCAGATCTGGAAAGTTCACCCGGAGGAATACCTCGCCGTGCGCGCCGACTGGGTGGACAAGAACCCCAAGGCCGCCGTGGCCCTGCTCAAGGGGCTGATCGAAGCCCAGATGTGGCTCGACAAGCCCGAAAACAAGGATGAGGCCGCCACGATCCTGAGCTCGCGCAAGTGGTACAACGTGCCCCTGCCGGTACTGCAGACATCACTCAAGGGTCAGTACTCGATCGGCGCCAGCGGTACGCCGGAAACCAATCCAGCCATGGGTCCCCTGTATTGGAACAGTGATCGCGGTGTGATCTCTTATCCCTATAAGAGCCTCACCCTCTGGTTCCTGATCGAATCAATGCGCTGGAAGTTCTTCCCCGGCATCGTCGACACCGTCGAGCAGGCCCGGGCCATCAACGACAAGGTGACCCGCGAAGATCTCTGGCGGCAGGCCGCCAAGGAGGTGGGGGTGCCTGAGAAGGACATCCCCACCGGCTCCAGCCGCGGCAAGGAAACCTTCTTCGATGGTGTCGTTTACGACCCGGAGAATCCTCAGTCCTATCTGAGCTCCTTGAAGATCAAGAAGTGATCGCCAAGGGCCCGCCCCGGCCTCGGCTTAGGCGGCGGGCCGAACCGTCCCAGGACGGCGCAGACAATGACTTCATTTTTCAATCTCTAGCGACAACGTTGAGTTCAAACATTCAACGCCAACTGTTAAATCTCTCCCCTCCATCTCCAGGACTTTTCCATGACCACCGGCATCAGCCCCACCACCAACCGCGCCGAGCGCACCCCGCCCAAGGGCGTGGCCCTCTGGTGGAAAAACAACCGCAAAGGGATCGTCTCCCCCCTGTTTGGCATCGGCGGCTTCCTGCTCTTCTGGCAGCTCAGCGCCAGCCTGGGCCTCACCAAACTGGCCGGGCCCCTGAGCCTGTTCACCGAGGAACGCACCCGCGATCTGCTGTTTTACCCCTTCTTCGATCGTGGCGGCCTCGATAAAGGCCTGTTTCTGCACGCGATGAGCAGCCTCAGCCGCGTGGCGCTTGGCTACAGCCTTGCCGCGATCGTGGGCATCGCCGTGGGGATCGCGGTGGGTCTCAACAAGGCCCTGGATCGGGCCTTTGATCCCCTCTTCCAGTTCCTGCGCATGGTGGCGCCGCTGGCCTGGGTGCCGATTGCGCTGGTGCTATTTCAGAACAACCAGCCGGCGGCGATCTTCGTGATCTTCATCACCTCGATCTGGCCGATCCTGATCAACACCGCCGAGGGCGTCCGCCAGATCCCGCAGGACTACCGCAACGTGGCCCAGGTGCTGCAGATGTCGAACCGAAGCTTCTTCACCAAGGTGCTGATCCCCTCGGCCCTTCCCTACATCTTCACCGGCCTGCGCATCTCGATCGGCCTGGCCTGGTTGGCGATCATCGCCGCCGAGATCGTGATGCCCGGCACCCCCGGGATTGGCTTCTTCATCTGGGATGCCTATCAGAACAGCTACGTGTCCGACATCGTGCTCGGCGTGATCTGGATCGGTGCGATCGGCCTGATTCTCGATCGCCTGATGACCTGGCTGCAAAAGCGCATCTCCAGCGATCACTAAGCCTTCGAGCTTGCCAATCTGTACCGATGCACTGCCGCCATGCCATTCCGCCCACTGCAATCGTTTTTTTCAACCACTGAATCGCCGTGTTGAAGCGGTTGAGCAATCATTGAGCCGCCCCGCCAACGCCATCACCTTCCTGGTTGTGCGCTTCGTGCTGATCAGCGGCATGGTGCTTGGCTTCAGCTGGTATGCCTTTCATTTAATGCCCTGACCTACCGACAAAACCATGAAAACCCTTGTAGAAGTTCAGGATCTCCAGAAGAATTTTCCCCTCAATGGCGGTGGCAATTACCTGGCCCTCAAGGGAATCGACCTCGACATCCGCAAAGGCGAATTCATCTCCCTGATCGGCCACTCCGGCTGCGGCAAAAGCACGCTGTTGAACATGATCGCCGGCCTCGATCTGCCCACGGGCGGCACGGTGCTGGTGGATGGCGAAACGGTGAAGCGCCCTGGCCCCGACAAGATGGTGGTATTCCAGAACTACTCGCTGCTGCCCTGGCTCACGGTGGAGCAGAACATCGCCCTGGCCATCGATGAAGTGATCCCCGGCCTCTCCCGCGAGGACCGCCAGGCCCTGGTGAAGGAGCACATCGAGATGGTGGGCCTGGGCCATGCCGGCCACAAGCTGCCCCGCGAACTGTCCGGCGGCATGCGCCAGCGGGTGGCCATCGCCCGCGCCCTGGCGATCAAGCCAAAGCTGTTGCTGCTGGATGAACCGTTTGGGGCCCTCGATGCCCTCAGCCGGGGCAACCTGCAGGAGAAGCTCATGCAGATCTGCAATGAGCACCAGCTCACCGCCGTGATGGTGACCCACGACGTGGATGAGGCCGTGCTCCTCTCCGATCGGATCGTGATGCTCACCAACGGCCCCGGCTCAAAGATCGGCGGCATCCTGGAGGTGGACATCCCGCGGCCTCGCCAGCGGATGACCGTGGTGCACCACCCGAGCTACTACAGCCTTCGCTCGGAGATCATCTACTTCCTCAACCGCCAGAAGCGGGTGAAGCAGTGGCAGGCCAAGCCCCACAAGGTGCTGGCCCGACACGGCCTGGAAAAGGTGAATCTCGACTTGGGTTTTGTGCCCCTGGCGGCCTGCGCACCGCTGGCGGTGGCCGAGGCCAAGGGCCTGTTCGCCAAGCACGGTCTCGATGAGGTGCAGCTGGTGCGGGAAACCAGCTGGCGCGGGGTGACCGATGGCCTGCTCGATCGCACCCTCGATGCGGCCCTGATGCCCTCGGGCATGCCGGCCTGGATGACGGCGGGCGGCCACGGCGATCAGCCGGTGCCGGTGGTGAGCGCCCTCACCCTGAGCCGCAACGGCAACGGCATCACCCTGTCCCGTCGGCTCGCCGAGGCCGGCGTCCACAACGTGGACGACTACCGCGCCTGGCTGCAGAGCCACAACCGCGAACCCCACACCCTCGGCATCGTGCATCCGGCCTCGATGCACAACCTGCTGCTGCGCTATTGGCTGGCCGCCCACGCGATCGATCCCGACCGCGACCTGCACCTGCAGACCCTGCCGCCGGCCCAGATGCTCGCCGACCTCAAGGACGGCAGCATCGACGGCTTCTGCATCGGCGCCCCCTGGCTCGACCGGGCCGTGGCCGACGGCCATGGCTTCACCGTGGCGGGCGACCTGGCGATTTGGCCGGGACACCCGGGCAAGGTGCTGGGGGTGCGGGAGGACTGGGCCCTCGCCTACCCCAACACCCACATCGCCCTGGTGAAGGCCCTGCTGGAGGCCTGCGTCTACTGCGCCGAACCGAAGCATTGGCCGGAGCTCAGCGAGCTGCTCAGCGATCGCCGCTACCTGGGCATGAAGAAGGAGGTGATCTGGTTCAGCGAAACCAGCCCCGACGGCGACACCACCGTGCCCCATCACCTCTTCTTCGGCGATGGCGTGAACCGGCCCAGCCGCAGTGAACACCTCTGGATCCTCACCCAACTGGCCCGTTGGGCGGAGATTCCCTTTCCCCGCAACTACGTGGAAATCCTCGAGCGCATCTGCGCAGTGGGGGTGTTCAGCACCGCCGCCCGCGAACTGGGCCTGAAGGACGTGAGCTACCAGCGCGGGCCGATCGAGCTGTTCGATGGCCGCCCCTTCAACACCGAGGACCCAATCGACTACCTCAACGCGGTGTCGCTGCATCGCAACTTCAGCGTGGCCGAGATCCCGATCGGCCAGCCCCGCCCCCTGGGGAGCTGAGCGGGTGGGGTGGTCCCAGTCCCCCACAGGCCCAGACCGCCCGGGCCGGCAGCCGGCTCAACACCGATCAGTTGATGGGGCTGCGGGCGTCCTAGCCCATCGCAGCCCACCCCAGTCGCCGTTGTTGTCCATCCACCGGGTCACCATCCACCGTTTCTTCATTCACCGGGTCTTCATTCACCGAGTCGCCCGATCACGGATTCTCCCATTCACATTTTTTCTCCATTCACCTCCTCCTCCTTCCACCCACTGCTTCCCCCCTCCACAACCTGCCCCGATGACCACCACAGCCCCCCTCGCCTCAGCACCGATTTCTGGCGCAGGCAACGCCCCTCCCCTGCTGCGTTTCGAGCAGCTCAGCAAGGTCTACGCCACACCGCGCGGGCCCTATCCCGTGCTGGAGAACATCAACCTGGAGGTGGCCCAGGGGGAATTCGTCTGCGTGATCGGCCACTCCGGTTGCGGCAAATCCACCCTGCTCAACATGGTGTCGGGTTTCGCCACCCCCAGCTCCGGCCAGGTGCTGCTGGAGGGCAAGCCGATCACCAAGCCTGGCCCCGACCGGATGGTGGTGTTCCAGGGCTACGCCCTGCTGCCCTGGCTCACGGCCTACGACAACGTGCACCTGGCGATCGATGCGGTGCAGCCCAAGCTGCCGGAATCCCAGAAGCGCGAGATCGCCCTGGAGCACCTGGCCATGGTGGGGCTCAGCGAGGCGGCCGACAAGAAGATCACCCAACTCTCCGGGGGTATGAAGCAGCGGGTGGCGATTGCCCGGGCCCTGTCGATCCGGCCGGAGGTGCTGATCCTCGATGAGCCGTTCGGCGCCCTCGATGCGATCACCAAGGAGGAGCTGCAGGAGGAGCTGCTCAAGATCTGGAACACCCAGAAGTGCACCGTGCTGATGATCACCCACGACATCGACGAGGCGTTGTTCCTGGCCGATCGGCTGGTGATGATGACCAACGGACCCGCCGCCGGTATCGGCGAGGTGCTGAGAATCGATTTCCCCCGGCCCCGCAGCCGCGAAGAAATCATGGAGAACCCCCGCTACTACGAACTGCGCAACAGCGCCCTCGACTTCCTCTACAACCGTTTCGCCCACGACGAGGACGAAACCTGAGCGTTGAGCCCAGGCCCCGACCCGGCCCACAAAAAGACCCGGAAGGTCACCACCCTCCGGGTCCAATTACCCACGTGTTGCACAGGAGCCGGGCATCAACCACAAGGGCGTCAAACCAGGCCGGCCAGGATTCGGAAGGCCAGGGCGATCGGGCGGAAACCGCCGGGCGCCGAGAGGACCGTCAAAACCGAAGCAAACATTAAGCGATCTGGGCCGGATCGGCTTGCTGCGCCAGGGGCAAGGCGTCGGCGACGGGAGCGCTGCGGATCTGCTGCAGGCCAATCCCCTCTGCTCCCTGCTCGAAACGCACCTGAAGATGTGGTGCTCCGGAGGAAACCGCCAGGAATTGCCAAGCGATGCAACCTTCTGAGGCTAGGAGCCCGGGGAGGGGTAGCGCAGCGGGCAAGCAATCCGCTGAGTCAATGCGTCAGGCTGCTA
>Ga0209401_1002870_pt1 | contig 10984 bp, 27 predicted proteins | sample M_140807_MF_Meta_FD_187318 | JGI IMG/M metagenome (GOLD analysis project Ga0209401, IMG submission 187318) | Freshwater microbial communities from Lake Montjoie, Canada to study carbon cycling - M_140807_MF_MetaG (SPAdes) (version 2) | ecosystem: Environmental > Aquatic > Freshwater > Lake...
TGAAAGGCTTGCAGAAGAAAATGAAATAAACTACACAGTACAATGAAGAGACTCTTCCACAATAACGGATATGTTTATGTAATTTTGCGTGAAATTCCTCATCACAATTTTATGAAAAAGGACGGAAGCATAAATGCTGAGGTCTTCAACGCGTGGAAAGCATATTTGGGAGCGGACAAAGTTTTGAAGAATCAAACCCACTTTGTATTTTGTGAAACTGTCCAGGATGTAGTGTGGGAATCCGTTGTAGCGGAAAAGTGTTAATAACTTATGCCATAAACATTTTTATGTTTGAAAACAATTGATTATATTTGTACTATAAATAATTAAAACAATATGAGAAAGACTGATTCACTCTTTAACAAAGCCTGCCAATTTATCAATACTGTGCCAGTAGGTTCGACCTTTACCAGCAAAGAATACATCTCTGCAATCGGAAGCAGTGAACAATTAACATGGTGGAAACGTATAAGTGGCAATTACCATTACAACTGCCATCAATATAAAGGATATCTTGGAAAAGCTGGCTTTATTACAAATACGTCTCGTGGCCATTGGCGAGTTGAAAGGCATATTCCTTCCTGGTTTACCTTGGGTCATCTTCAGCATATTTTAGGCTATAACTACAAAGGCGATACATATAAAGGAAAGACACGGACTGACATTATGGCGGATCTTGATCATAATGCGCATCATCCAAATGGTGTTAAAAAACATATGGCAAAAAGTCTTCCTAAATTGTATACGTTTAACCAAGATGTGTATGACAGCTTTATAGGAAGCTGTCATTTTTTGGAAATTGATTACTTTGATAGCAAGAATTCACTTGCCGCTTTTATTGAAAACATTAAATGGCCAGGCGTTGGCAACAATGGAGTAACGCCTAAGTTTTCTGTTAAAGGAAACTACTCACCTATTATTGACCATCTCATAGCCAACGGCATACTAACCGAAAAATTTGATGGCTACCGTTATTCATACAATGTCAATTTGGGCAGAGTGGCCGCCGCTTACCACCACTACCAAGACCCAGAAGAAAACATCTCGCCATTGGTTGAAAGTTTATCAGGGGTCATCGAATTGCCAAAAAATGCCAAGGCAGCTTCTGCGCCAATCCCAAACGTTATTCCTTCTTTTGCAGGAACTACGGTTACACAAACTTTCAAATACAATACTTCTGCAAATGCTGATGCCTTTTTTGGAACGCATCCCTATAACAGCGGAATTGATACTCTAAGTGAATTAAAGAAAATTGAGGCAGAATTACTTTTGCTTACACAAAAAATTCAACAAATCATCAAAAACCTAAAATAAGCAAATGGAAAATACCAGAAAAGCAACAGAACAGGAGACAGAGGTTTTATCATATCTAAACTCCTTACGAGAGTCCGGACAAATTAATATGTTTGGTGCCGCACCTTATATTCAAGACATATTTGAAGTTGATAGAGCCGAGGCAACACGTTTACTAGGACTCTGGATGGTAAACTTCAATGAGGAATGTAGTTATGAAACGCTTAGAAAATAGTTAAAATAACGTGCCAAAGTTTCCACCTAACAATTAGCCATGAAGTAAATCATACTCTATGAAAACACTCAACGAAAAAGACTTCACGTTACTACACCAACTGGTGCTACGTGAGCAGGAAAACTATCAATCAGTCAAAGACCGCACAGGCTCTGATGACTGGCAGATGTACATCAATGCAATGCAGCTAGTGGCGGAACGACTGCTGGAAACTAAAGAACAATTACTCAAAAATCAACAAACACACATGGAATCAAAGTACTGGAGAACTCTGAAAAAAGGAAAGGCAACAATTTTCCCAGATAGGCAAGGGAAAGGCGGACATAATCTACCTAACATCCAAATTGCGCTGCCTGACAATTTACGACTTGCCATTTGGACAAACCCCGACAAAGGCTATGTATCATACCATCTGGTAGAAGACACTGATGAGTATCGCGAGATTCAAGAGAAGAGCTCAGAGGAGTTTAAGGAAAATAAGGAGGCTACGCCTCTACCCCAGATTTCCAATGAAGCAGCCTCCAATGAAGACGATGATTTGCCGTTCTAGCCAATGAAACACAATCTAAAGCATAATATATGAAAGTAGTAAATACAGTAAACTGGAATGACACAAAAGGTACAAGCTTTCACGGACACACAATTCGTGCCAGCGTAAAGGACTTAATAGCCGTTTGCGGCGAACCGCTATATGTGTGTAACGATCACTATGAAAAAGTACAATATGAATGGATGCTGGAAACTAATGCAGGCGATATCTTTACCATTTATGACTGGAAAGAGTATCGTTTCTTTGATGAAAGTGAAATTATTGAATGGCATATTGGAGCTCACAATGGGCTGATTGCATCGGATGGATTGCTTGAGTTAGCGCAGGTATTAAATCAATAATTGTTAATAACTTTTGCCGCTTTCCCTTTCGGGTTTGAAAACTTTTGGTTATATTTGTACTATAAATAAAAATAATAAATCACTTATGAAACACTGCAAATTTAACACTCGCTTTAGAATGTCCGTTATGGCGGTTGCTGACGAAATGGATTTGGACTTTATCTCTACAAAACGTCAGGTAGAAAAAGGAACTCTTATGTTTGAGGACCGTCAAACCAATGTAAAGTATGCAATGTATGAAAGCGGTTATGTTCGTAGGTTGGTGCCGACTGGAGCCTGCCCCTGGGGGAATTCGCAAACAATTAAAGGGAAAGGGCACCAGATGTATCAGCTAAACAAAACTTGTTACGACTTCAAAACCATAAACTACAACGGAAAGACTTACACATCGTATCAAAAGATACGCATCTTAGCAAATGCCGAGGAGCAGTTGGGTATCATGGTTAAGTCTGTTAGTAATTGGCGACAAAATATAAAATAACATGGCAAAAGCAAAACTGGAATACGACCTCAACGACCCCGATGATAGGGCAGACCACCTTCGAGCTGTGCATTCATTAAATATGGCATTAGCCCTTTGGGATATTCTCTACAACTCTTGTAAAGAGGTGTGTAATGATGTTGAAAATCGGATGGACCGAGGCGAAACCGTAGGACCTTATGATGCAATTCATCTCTACCGCGAGCGTATAGGAGAATTAGTGGAAAAACAACTTGGCACTAACATAGATACACTTATACAATAACTCCACTTATGGGAACAAACTACTACCGCATACCTCTTGGTACTGAAATGGAACAGCGCAAGGAAAAATTGCAAAAACAAATTGCTGAACTGGATTTGTCTGTGCGAGCAGTATCGCAAGGATTTACATATGACAACCCAGACAGCTGGGATCGCTACTCACCGTGGGATATCTTTACACAAGATTTAGAAGTCCATTTGGGCAAGCGCTCCGGTGGGTGGAAATTTTGTTGGAATTTCCACAAGAACAAGTACTACCACGACAAAGCTTCGCTGGAAGAGTTTGTTCGCAGCGGCCGTGTTATCGATGAGTATGGTGAAGAACTTACTCCAGATGAGTTTTTGGAAATGGCGTTTGACTGGGGGCAACCCGATGGCTGGGTTCTTAATGAAGAATACGAAAGTACACAAGGCGGTCATCGATGGGGACCAGCCTACTATGATTTAGAAATTGACGGACTAAGAGTTTCAATATCAACAGACTTTAGTTAATGAAAGTAGTATTTCTTGACATTGATGGAGTCTTGGCTACACCCAAGCAGTATGGAACGGTGCGTACTAAACTACACAAGCGTGATCGTCAAGCGTATGGTTTAGGCATACCCTATATGTGGGATGAACGCTGTGTGGTTGCATTCAATCGCTTCATTCGAATGAATGATGCTGAGATCGTAATTTCTTCTGATTGGCGGCGTCATTTTACTATCGATGAGATGGATATGATCTGCAAGATCAACGGTGTAGCAAAGTCACCAATTGGCTACACGCCTGTCTTTGAAAAGATTACAGAAAATGAGAACTTGGCAAATGTCCGAGTTCGTGAAATACAGGCATGGACATATGAAAATAAAATTGCTATGTGGTGTGCTGTTGATGATATGGACTTGGGTGCACTGGGGACACGGTTTGTGCAAACCGACGGCCGAATGGGCTTTGGCGCGCAAGGCATGGTTGACAGATTAGAAGACTCCTTATATGCATCAAACCAGTATTAATTATAGAATACAGATAAAAGGAAACACAGAAGGTTATTGTGTTTCATCTAATCAATTCTAAGTACACATAAATTTTTGGAAATGGTTACCATTAACCACAATACACGTAGTTCATTAGATGTCACTAGAATAACCCATTTTTTGTTAATAACTTTGTCCTCCAACATTTTTCTATTTGAAAACAATTGGTTATATTTGTACTATAAATAATTAAACCGCCTATGAATATAGCATCTGCAAAGAAACACTTCGTTAAGGTATCAGACATTAATGTGCCTGACAAACTATTTCAGTCTCTTTCAACCTTTACACCAGAACTTGACAATGTCCTTTCTGAAATTGGCGGACTGATACCATCACAGGTAATACTTGTAACAGGCAATCCTGGTTCTGGTAAAACTACTCTTTGCGCAGTTATTGGATCGCGTATTGCGGAAAAGGATAAGCGCCCTGTGGTTTTTCTCTCTTATGAGATGTCTGACTTTCAATTAAAGCTGCAGGCCAAGAAAATACCAGGATTTGAATCCTTGCTTATATCGACTCATGAATTCCACAAGGATGACGCTGGGATTGACACTCTGTTTTCTGCATTAGAAAGCATTGGACCGTCCATGGTGATAGTGGACTCTTTACAAAAAATGGCTTCTAAAATGAAACATGGTCCAACTCGCGGACAGGTAGTACTTGTGGAGAGGTTTACCAAATGGGCCAAAAAAACATTTACACCAGTACTTCTTATAGGTCACAATGACAAAGGGGGAAATTACGCAGGTCCTTCCTTCTTAAAGCATGAAGTTGACTCTCACCTTACCGTTTGGTATGACAAAGAAATTCATGAACGTCTCTTTTCCATGAGCAAAAACCGATTTGGAGGTAACATGGAAAGTTACTCTTTTAGAATATCGAAAGAAGGCGTTTTTATTGGTTCTGAGTGGTGGGAAGTTATGGCTGAAACTGCCCCAGAAAAAGTAGCCGACATTGTTAGTGATTACAAATCTGCTGGTGAGGGCGGTTCCCACAACTGGGATAAATTCAAAGACGCGGCAACCGCTCTTATTATGCATTTGAATACAAAACACGCTTCGCGGTTTGCGATGGGCACCTTTGTTGGTGATCCTCAAAAAGTAACACTTACATGGGAAGGTAAAAGAGCGTGCTGCTATGTTAAAGAGGGACGCATTAATCTTGGCCGCCAATTCTTTGACCGCTTAATGACAAATACAACGTGGAAGCGTGTGGGGTATCGGTCAGAACAACCTTTTATACACCGGTTTGCCTCGTCCAAGGAGGAAGCCGCAATGTGGGTTGTTATCCACGAGTGGGTGCATTTATTCAAAGGCTATCAGCATCACACATCAAAAATGTGGAAAGAGATTTCGCGAATAGCTGCTGATGAATCTTGGATATGGACAAACAAAGTAAATTCTTAAATACACATAAATGAAAACACAACTTAAAAGGCTCATTAAAAGAACGTATGTTAAGTGGGCACGGTGGAGTCGGCGAAATTCAAACTACCCTCGCCCTAAACGACTCAATAGTGAAGAAACCTTGGCTCTTGATATTTGGCTTAAAATTTGCCACACTCCAAGTTCCCTGCTTCTCTATGATCCGGAAAAATATGAATGCTATGCAATTTTACAGGATGAGGAACACCCAGTTTACCTTTTTCTGGAAGCCAATCGTATGAAAATCATTAATTCAACAGTAGGGTACACCGTGCAGCTTGACTCAAAATGTGAACAATGGTGTTCTAGCATTTTCTTGCGTGAAGTTGGAAAGCGCAGAAAGGCGCTTAAGAGAAACGCGCTTGGTAGAGTGGTACATTCACTTGAAGGGCTATATGATGTCATTAAAACTTCCCATCAATGAAAAACTTTTATCGCTCACGCACCTCAAATATAATTGGTGGTGTCTGTGGTGGACTGGGTGAATATACCCGGATTGATCCCGTTTTTTGGAGAATAGCATTTCTCCTGGGTTCGCTGTGTGTACACAACGCTATATTTTGGGCTTACATATTTTTATGGATAGCCTCTACAAAAGAAACTTCACAAAATCTAGACGAATGAATGTAAATCAACTATTAGACATTGGAGATGGCATCTGGGAATTAGTTGCCACCGACGGTTTGGAGTTAAGCCTAAGTGAACTTATCTCCTTGAACAAACAAGGCTACATACTTGTTTCCACCTACACTGACGTGGACTATGAGGATGTAGACGAAGACGGCAATACCATACAGGAGTATATGCACATCTACTACTTTGGTAAAGTCAATGTAAAGCAATTCACAGAGTTGTTGGATATGTAAAGCCAAATAAAAGATAACAATTTGGTAACATACAAAAGTGTACTATGTCGTTTTTTATTGTTATTTTTATACTATAATTAATTAACCAATATGGTACACAAAGAATACACCCTCACAGTCAACGAGACTATCTATGAAAATCTCGATTCTGAAACCAAAGCTGTTGCTTATGATAAAGGCGACCGCATCACGCTTAACGAAGAAAACTTCAATCGCCTCAGGGCTGGTGAAACTATCGCCTTTGTTAAGATATCTGGTCACGGTATGTATGCTACTGTTGAGTACGATAAGTACAACTTTGAAAATGAAGCTTCTGTAAGCATCATCGAAACATCAACTGCAATTGCAAAACTTCGACAACGCAAAAAGAAATAACCGTTGCTTACAATATCTGTTTAAGCTACGTAGAGATTACGTTCGCACTAAACAGGGGAAAATGCACAAAGATTTATTTAACGCTTAAAACTATCATATGACAAACGCACAAGCACAAGAAACACAAAACCGGATCAAAGTACTGGAACAGCGGATCAACACACTTAATGATGCCAGCGAACACTATCAGAGAGGCAGCACTGAATACATAACCCTGTCAACCACTATTACCGAATTTGAACTGGAGGCTCATACTCTTCGAAAGTCCTTGAATACCCGCCGAGATTGGCTATTCAATTTTGTGGGTGGAGGCTGGAATTCGGTTACGGCCTATACCCTGGAGGAGGCTATTGAGACTGCTACTACTAAATATAGTGGTATGGGTATGGATGTAGACCCGGCTACGTTTCGAGTTTCTACGCCAACTGACCATACTAACTTATTATCTATATTCCACTAACATGACATTACAAGAACTACGTAAAGAGTCACTAAGACTCGTTAAAGAAAACCCGCAACTTTCCAATGAGATTTGGGACTTCTATTCATTAGCAGTCTCCGAGATTGAAGAGGGCGGGAGCGAAAGCCACGAATGCGACATGGCCTATAACGACATTATTGAACTAATTAACAATCCTGAAGAACTATGATAACAAACGAACAATACCTAGTACAACGCTTCGCCGAAGCCCTAGAAAAATTTAATCAATCCGGTAACAACGAATACAAAAAGTACTGGCAAGGGGTAACCGATACATATCAATCCCTACTTTGCGAATCTTTTAATGGATGGGCTCTTCCTGGAACCGTTGGTTATTTCGTTCTATACGAAGGAATGACTTACGATGCCGCGCTCGATGCAGCATCACAAGAAGGAGAACTCTTTGCGCAAGATCAAGCAGACTACCAAGCAGAGATTGACCCGGAAGAAAAGTATTGGGCTGCCACAGCCACGTGGGCAGAGCGCCATAACATCTATCCCAGTGAATGGTAATTAAAATGGCACCGAAATTAATCAGAGAGTATTTTTCAAACAAACCTATGAAGCAAAGCAAAATGGAAATTGAACAATTTGAAGTAACGGAAGGGCAGCTTAAAGCTGTCAAAGACACCGGTACATTTGGTGGAACAAATATGTGGCACTTGTATGTCCAAAAGATAACCGGAAACTGGGAACAGGTACAGTGGATGGGAGTGTATAGCATCCAGCAACTGTTCCACACTCAGTTGCCAACTTATCCTGATTCCTACACAAACCTCTAAACAACAAGAACAATGACACAACAAGAAATGTTACAAGTAGTGAACCAAGCTACTAAAACAGTCAAAGCACAACAAGAACTAATTGACTTGCTATACGGACAAGTCGTGGACTTAAGTATGATGTCCAAAATAGAACTAGGCGATGATGTAATTGCAGAAATCAAAAGACTAAGAACTGAAATCGAAAATGCATAACCAAGAAAACGTATGAAAAAAATTCTAATTTTACTCTCGGCTGCGCTTCTCTCCTGTAGCCGGGAAAAACACAAGGAGTCCTTTGAAACCTGCGTGGTAAAAGGCATAGAGACTCGCTATCAATATCACGGTATTACCAACGAGCGCAACTACACACTAACGACAGATTGCGGCTACGTGATTAACACAGTACGTCACGTTCAAGTTGGCGACACCATCACCGTTAGAGTTATTGACATGCGGAAAACTCAATAGATTAAACTGCATGGGGAGTAACACTCGCAACCCAAGAGTCTGTCATGGCCTTTGAGTAAAAGTTAACAATTTAGTAACACCAAAAAGTGTACAGTGTGAAAACTTTTGGTTATATTTGTACTATAAATAAAAATAAAAAAATATGACAATCCAACAAATCAGCGAGCGTATGGCCATTGGCCGCTTCTACCGTAATGGTAACCGTGCAAAATTTGCAATTACTAACCTGGACGAGACCACTGTGGTCTATGAGGAATACAATCCAAACGGTCCAACCGGAAAGGAACTGCGAATGTCCAGAAAAACTTTTGCTGCCTTGGTACAAAACCACCACCTGGCAGAGACCACCTACTTACGGGATGAAGTAACCGGATTGTGGCGCGAGGCCACCGACCCCATATTGGAAGTAAAGTATGAATTTAATCGCAACATGAAAAGATAACAATTTGGTAACACACAAAGTTTTCTCTTTTGATTTTTTTTGATTATTTTTATACTATAATTAATTAACCAATATGGTACATACACAAACCGCTAACATCAAAAAGGTAATCTCTATGGTTGCCAAGGCATGGTCTCTCCAACCATCCGACATCACAGGTCCACGAAGGACTGGCAAAATTGCTCAAGCACGTCAGGCATCAATGGCGATTTCCTATTGGAATGGATACGGCAGCCTACAGGCAATTGCCACTGCACATGGCCGGGATAATCATGCAACTGTTTTACATGCCTGTAACGCGGTGGATTCCGATACACGCAGAAATCAGGACTACCGGGACCGAATAATGTCAATCACCACAAATCTTTAAGAAATGATTAGCGGACTGCAAACAGTAGACGGGGTGGTCATTCAGTTTGATCCCACTGCCAAATTGGAAATCAATCATCGAGGAGACTCCTGGACAGAGGTTACCCCTCTCTTCTTTCGTTCATGGGGTGGTGGCCGACGGCTTAACGGCCAGGCCTATGTTGGCCCGGTTTATCTCTTTATGACAAATGAAACCGAAACCTCTCCGGTAAAAGAGGAAACACATCAAAAAATAACACAATGATAGAATCTGAAATCTCCCAAAAGGTGGCCTACCTGGAATCCTTAGGTCTGGAAATCGAGAGTTATGATAAGACCCATCACTTCGGCCATGCAACCATTTGCTTCTCTGACCTGGAGGGTTATTGGGAAGTGGAGGCGGACTCTTTTGAAGTTGGCGACTCGCTCGCGGAAATACGGAGCGCCTCGATAGAATTTTCACCGTGCTGTGGTATTCCGTTGGATGACCACCGCACATGTCCAATCTGTAAAAACCGCTACTAAAATGAGCCAAAACAAAGTATTTGATATAAGCTTGGCCTTGTCCAATGCAGGCATTCCTCTCTCTACAATTGAATGGATTGATGCCAATACCTTTCGCTATGGCTACTGGCAAATGTTGCCTCTCGATGCCTACTTGGCCGTTTCGTCTCTGGTAGACCTGGAAGATTATGAAGATTACGACGGAGACTCTCGCGGGAAACCGGTAATTTTTCATCGCTATTCCTACACTATTAGAAACACCTCAAACTAAAAAACCATCAAATATGAAAGTCCTCATCTGCCTCCTCCTCCTTTCTATAGGCCTCTACTCCTGTAAGTCAACTCAAAACTGCGATGCCTATTCCCAGTTTCAGCCAGTAGACACGCTTATCCTGCCCGAAGCACACATCCACTACGGCGACACTCTTCATGGGTGGAACTGCTCAACTATTCCGGCAGACACTATTGTCTACTCCAAAGAGACAAACACCACTACACATGAGTAGACTAGTACGCCCCCTTGCAATCTCAATTATCGCAGGCGGAACTGTCATAATTGTTGGACATGCGTGCGGCCGCCTCGCACAATCACACGTACAGCCTCCGCGTCTGCAACCAGTGGGTGACACCACTCTCACTGGACCAGTCTATCGCCTCTACACCGCTGACGGATGCACCTACATTGTAGTCGGCACCGGCTCAGAAAAATGGGGTACCCACTCCGGTACCTGTCCCAACCCTGCACATGAACATAAATTTCAATAAGTATGAAAACTCTCCTACACAAAATCTTCCCACTCTCTACAAGAGTAGCCGCCTCCACTGCCGCTGTCCTGGTAGGTGGTAGTATTTGTATCGCTGCCTATTTCACGTCCTCTTCCTATACAGCTCTCTTTGCAATTCCTGGAGCACTGGTAATCTATGCACCTGCATACGTTTATTGGCGAGAGGTTTTCACCAAAGTACTCTCGTAGGATTCCAATGTCTTAGACCCCCCGTGCGGTCCGCATTTAGAACAACCTCCGCCCCACAGCTCTTCCTGGATGACGAGAAACCTCACCTCCGCCTCACCCCCATAAAAGACTACGTAGAGGCCGAGAAGCCTCACCTCACCAAAAGACCCCCCAGA
>Ga0209401_1002872_pt1 | contig 10982 bp, 13 predicted proteins | sample M_140807_MF_Meta_FD_187318 | JGI IMG/M metagenome (GOLD analysis project Ga0209401, IMG submission 187318) | Freshwater microbial communities from Lake Montjoie, Canada to study carbon cycling - M_140807_MF_MetaG (SPAdes) (version 2) | ecosystem: Environmental > Aquatic > Freshwater > Lake...
AATCGCGTGGAACAATTACCGGAGTGCCGAGTAATGCGGGTTCTTCTTGACCAGTACCACTATCACTAATAATAAAACGACAGTGATAAACCGTTTCTAAATATTCTTTGTATGGAAACAGCGGGACTTGTTCAATTCTACCCAAATTTAATGAATGTTTATCTATTTCATCTTGTAATCTTTTAAAATAAAGCATCTTTACTGGAATATTGTATTTTTCAATACAATCATTCGCAAATTTAAATATATTTATTAACCTGTTTGTATATTTGAAATTTTCTGGACGATGTATATCCAATAAAATCATGTCCTTTCTTTTTGGGGAGTGGATAATATCATTACAAAACATTTTGAACGGTTCAACTACCGTATTCCCAACCACAAAGACATTTTTGTCGATATTTTCCTTTTTAAGTTGTTCTTTATAATCATCGTGATATACAAATAATATATCGCTACAATGATCACATACGGTTCGATTAATTTCTTCAAGCATTCGTTTATCATAAGAACGCATTCCTGCTTCAATGTGACCAATTTTATAACCCGCTTTTTTTAACGGAAACGAAACTCCTGCGGAATTGGAATCTCCCAAAAATAAAATTAAATCAGGATTTATTTTTTTTTCTTGGAAAAGTTTGGGAATTTCTACTGATAAATAAGCAAGTTGTTCATAATGATTCGACGATGATTTACCTGTATTCAATATATAATTTGGGTCTCTTATACCCAATTGTTTAAAAAATACATCACTCAACAAACTATCATAGTGCTGTCCAGTATGTATTAAAATATGATTGAAATATTTATCCAACTCTTTAAAAACCGCACACATGCGAATAAAATCAGGGCGAATACCTGTGATTGTAACAATTGTTTTTCTATTTTCACCTGATGATAGTTTTAAAAATTCTGGATAAAAATTTTCTATATTTTCAGTAACGTCAATATATTTATTTGTTTTTTGAAATATTTTTTTTTTATTATGATATAAGTGATAATTTGATTCCACACCCTTATCCCATACTTGAATAGACCTGCCGTGATATAAATGTACCCCACCAATATAATGATAATTATGAAAAATATTAATGACGCGAATATTATTTGAAATTATTTTTAACAAAAAATCATTATCATCAAATAGTGATCCCATTGTATAATCATAACTAAAACCTTTTATTTTATTAAGTGTATCCTTCGTTAGTGAAACTAAAAAATGAAGATTTTGATTATTTTCAATTGATTGATACCAACCATGTTTTACCAAACTTTTATCGTAAAAATCTTCTTTATAAATATTAATATTATTCGTATCATAATTATATATTTTTTCATTTGTTGAATAATCTCTACTTGCTTTTACATCAAAAACATAATATTCATCATTCATTTTTAAACGTGTATTAATAAAATTTAATACATCGCCAATATGACATACTTCTGCATTCTGTATAATGATATTAGAACCTTTAATAAATTGAAACCCTATATTATAATTTACCAAAGGATTATGCCAAATTTTATTTTCACGTTTGATTTTTATAAAATCTATATAAAACGAATAATTATTTTTTTTTAATATATCTACATCAATATTATCGTATGTGGAATCATCTACCAAAATTAATTGAATATTTTTAAAAATACTGTTTGATATGGTTTTTAATGTAAAATATACTTGTTTACTACGATTTGATGATGTCATGACAATTGTTATTGTATTTTCATCTATCACGTGATTATTATCAATTACCTGGTGTGAAAAAAAAGATTCGGTTTTGTTCTCTACTTTTCTTTTTATATTAAAAATAAGATTCTTATTTTTGTACAATGTTTCCATTAGAACAATATATTTATATTAAATTGAATTTGTTTAAATTATTTATTTGTATATTCAATTCTTTTATGTCAAAAATATTTTCATATATTGATAATAATGTTTTATCTACATTTTCACTCGTTTCTGTCTTATTTATATCTATATTCAAATGATACGCTTCTGCGATGATACACGCTAATTCATATTTACTTTTAGAGGTCGGTGAAAAAATGTGTTTTACACCAGTCCAAAATAAATTCTTGTTTATTATTTCGTTTATGATTTCACAATATTCTAAACAAGTAATACCATTCCATAAATGATTATTCCAACAGTTTATTTTACCATCATTATTTGAAATAACCCATTCCAAAAAAGATTTTTTATTAGATAATTCATTACCAATGATAGATGTCCGTATAATTGTACATCCAGATGGTTCTCCGAGGGATTTACTCATGCCGTATGAATTTATTTCATCGTGAATATCTGTTTCGACATATTGTCCTTTTTTACCCGAAAATACACAGTCTGTTGTAGGTTGTATCATTTTTGCGTTATATTTTTTACAAATATTCCATAATACATGAGGAAACACTCCGTTTATTAAAAAATATTCACTCTCGTTTTGAGGCGGTTCTTTTCTTTGAGGAATTAACCCAATACAATTTATAATACATGTAGTTTCATTTATCTCGTTTTCAATAAGAACATTTTCCAGATTCTCCAGATTTTCTTTCGTAATTCTAAATGATATTTTTATTACAGAAATATCAGTATATTGTGTAAAATATGAATAAATATACCGCCCCAACATTCCGGTCGATCCAAATAATAAAATTTTATTAATCTTTGCGTTCATTATTTGTATATTTATTCATACAAATAATTTGAATTATTTAAACGTATACATATGATTTATTTTATGTTATTCAGTAAAAAGGTGTAAAAAATATAAATAAAATTGATTTGTTATTATACATAAATGAATTATTATAATACATTATTGGAATGGAAGAACAACAAGCAGAAACTTTGGACACTTTGGAAAAACAAGATATCATTGTTCTTCCAAAAAAGAAAAATAAAATAACAAAAAATGACACCAACATTCAAAATAACATTGATATTGATATTTTGAATGATAATTATGGTGAGGAAATATTGAAAACTCGTTATTGTAATTTCAGAAAGACATATATTAGTGACGAAGAACTAATCCACGCAGGTTTACCAATTAGACATCAAAATACTCCAGAAGATATTAGTGAAAATATAACCAAATTTATTATTAGAAAATATGAAAATGATACCACCTGTGTATGGTGTAAAGGTATTGATAAAAAAGTTGGTTTAACGGGGGATTTATATTCAAATAAATACGATAAAACAGCTCCGATTGAGGTAAAATCATTTACATCAAGTGGTCCGTCTCAATTTGGTCCTGACAAAAAATTCGGAGTATTATACTTTTTAGATTTAAGAAAATGGTTAAACAATCAAATTATTTTATGGAAAGTCAATTTGAACTATTTATCAGAAGAATTTAAAAATATAAAGGTAAATAAAAAACAAACTATGGGAGAACAATTACTCGAAGGGCGAAGACCCCATATAAGTTGGGATAATATACATCCTCAAATAAGTGAATTCTGTGAAAAAATATACGATGGAACCTTTGAAAATATATTTTAATTTTTATCCAATAAACGATTTGCGATAAGTTTTACAACTGGAATAGAAACCGCGTTTCCGGCCAAACAATATAATTTATTGCTAGAAATACTTGGTAACTTGTAATCAATTGGAAACCCTTGTAAATTAAAACATTCCCTTGGTGTAAGTTTACGAATCCCCTTATCATCTAATATTATAGGAACATTATGACCCCCACTACCCATATTTGCGGTTAACGTAGGACATACATTATTCTTATTTTCTCTTACGTAATATCTTCTATATTGATAAATTGTATTTGTTGATACATCTTTTACAACATTCTTTTTTAATTCATCATATATTTTTGTTGAACTGTTGTAATAATATTTTTCAGGAATATCTTTTTCAAGAAATTGTAATACTGGTTTTAAATCTATTTCTGGAAAATCAAATTCAAAATCATCATACAATGATTTATCTTTGAAACAAATAATATATATTCTTTCCCGATTTTGAGGTATTCCTGTAATTTTACAGGTGTTTAATATTGAGTATTTAATATAATAATTTAATTTTTCTAAATTTTCAATAATAATTTTGAATGTTTTACCATCATCATGACTTTGTAAATTTTTTACATTTTCTAATATAACTATTTCAGGCGAATTATGTTTAATAATGGATAATATTTTCCAAAATACATTACTCCTTTCGTCATTAAACCCTTTTTGCATTCCAGCAATACTGAAAGGTTGACATGGAAAACCAGCAGTTAATATATATGATTTTGGAATATCTTCGTCTTTTATGTCAATCAAATTTTTATTAGTTAATTTCACGTCATTATTTAAATTAAATATATCTTCTGAACTATCCAACATATCATTCGCAAATATTGTATTTACTTTATTTGTTCCATGAAAAGCATATGAAAACGCACCGGTTCCACAAAATAGATCAACTAATGTAAAATTCGTTGAACTTGATACAAGTGACGGTTGATTATTCTCAATTATACTTTCAATGTTTGATTTTTTAGATATATCTTTACTATTACTATTACTATTACTATGAATCAATTCAATCAACTCCCCTTTATTTTTGGACTTACATTTGGCAATTCCAAGTTCTTGACACTTTTCTAAAAGATCTGTTTTTGATAATTTATTTAAATCCATTTCTTTGACAATACAAGTTATATTACTAGTCTTGTTCATATTATTTAGATCAATTTTTTTATTATTCAAAAAAAACTCATTCAAAATTCTTATTGATTTTTATCCACTAGGATTTCCTTGGCTACTATACGGATAATTTTATTGTAATTTTTATGAGCTTTTTCTTTATCGGTATCACACAAGCTCTGGTCTATCAACTTGGTATAAAGGTCGCTCTTTTTATGATTCGGGTCTTTGTATTCTGGATTTGCTTTCGCCCAAAGTGACATTTGCTTGACATTCTTGTGCTCGATCGCCTTGATCGCTTTTATCATTTGCTGTTTATCATCATCTTTATGCCAAGTATCATTGTTTTTAATGTGAATCACCTCCCTCTTTAAATCACTACAGTGAATCGGGCGTTTACTTATATCTAGTTTATTTAATCCGTTCACTAAGATGTTACTAATCCCTCCACAATATCCAAGTGGTCCAAAATTCTCAAAATCGGTGAGAGTTAAAATGAGTGATTCCAGGAAATCACTTAGATTCAACGCATCTTTACAGGTCTCATTCAGGAATACGTTCAGGTTGAATTTATTGTTATTGTTTTGTGTTATATTATTTGTAACATTACGGTCCTTACTTAACTCAAGTATTTGTTTGTTTTGTTCCATCATTTGTTTGTTTTGTTCTAAAATAAGCTCTTTAAATTCTTGATTTTGTTTTAATAGTTCTATTATCATGTCGGTATCAAAATCAGCAGATGGTTTTTCTTCTTCTATATCCATTATGATATTTTCGGGTTGTTGTTTTGGATCGCATGACTTCTTATGCTTACAAAGACTAGACATGTGTAAATATTCCTTACCACATTCGCACTTATATAATTTATTTGGCGTAAAATGCGTATTTTCATTAGTCGTTTCCGCCATTTTGTTAGTATTATTAGTCTTATTTGAATGATTGATATGTTTAGGTGTTAATAAATGCCGGTTATAGTCGTTGATTTTGTTAGTGTAAAAGTCACAAAAAATACAATGGTGTTTTTTAGCGTATTGTATATTTTCAAAATTAGTCGCCATTAGTATATTATACTAACAAAAAAACTCCCTAAACCTTTTCATAATTATATTCTATTTTTATGCTCACAAAATTATGCTCTCACACATTTTTCCGCGAAAAATCCAGGAGAGCTTTATGCTCTAAATGACTCTAAAAAACGCTGTTTTTAACATGAATCCCCCTGATTTTCAAAAATGGACATACTAAAAATGTCCATTTTTGGTTTTTCTGATTTTCTTTTGTTGAAATTAGAATTTTTATAAATATAGACCTTCGTGTTTTTTTAATAAAAATATAATATTTGTAAAATATAATACATGGGGAATTTAATTTATCGTACAGGTATTTTGTCTTTGATTATTCAAATAATAACCGGTGTTTTTGATTATTATGTTTTAGGATTACCAATACCAGCATCTTTTTTATTATTAAAAACTCTGCTCCAGTTAGAATTGTTTGTTCAAGTTATTGAAGGAAGCTTTTATGTTTGGATGGTGACCAATTTTTCAAAAATTGCCGATATAACGCGTTTCCGTTATTATGACTGGTTTATTACGACTCCTACCATGTTATTTACCTATTCATTTTATTTGTTGTATTTAAAATACAAGGAAGAAAACAAGGAAATTGATAAAAATATATACGAATTAGTACAAGAAAATCTAGGGATTTTGATACCAGTCATTGTATTGAATGCGCTCATGTTGGCTTTTGGTTATTTAGGTGAAATAAAGAAAATGTCCAAATATTTGGCTGCATTTTTGGGATTCATACCTTTTATACTCATGTTTTCTATTATTTATACAAATTATGCGGTGTTTTCTGCCGATGGTATCAAAACATTTTGGTACTTTTGCGGTATATGGTCTTTATATGGTGTAGCATCTGTCTTACCTTATAACATAAAAAATATAATGTATAATATTTTGGACTTGTTCGCAAAGAATTTCTTTGGTATTTTCTTGGCATTCATTTTATTTTTTGCGAATAAAGAAGTAGGTAAAAAAGCCAACCAAACTGAAACTACAATCTAATATATAATATATGTTTTGCCTGTATGAGCAAAAAATATATTTCCGGTAAGCATTTTCACAAATATAACTTATAGATTTATTTTTAAGTGTTATTATCGATAACAATATTTTCTTCGGCACAAGGGCGAATATAAAAGGCTAAATAAGAATCGTCACTGGTATTATGCTGATCTCTACCAACCAGTGAATCTAAAGTATAATTCGGTGTCGGCACTAGCGCAGGTCCTTGTTCTGACGCAACTCCGTGGATAGAATAATAGTCAGCACATACAAATTCAAAATTGGGGACATCTAATAATTCAAGGTATAAATCATTCCGAATATATTGCCTCATTTTCTGAATAAATTGTTTCATTGTATGTGACGCGGATATTTTATATGTTTTTGTGTGCGTTGTATAAGCAATTTTGAAATAACAAGTGATGAACCTCTGATTCATGTGGTTATGTGTGCGAATATTGTATATTTTTGGAATATTTTGTTGTGTCATTTTTATAGGAGTTTATGTATAGTTAATATAAAATTTTTTTTAAATCAATTTTTAATTGTAATTTATGTAGTCCAAGAAATTTCTAGGAATTTTCAGGTATCCCATTTTCTCTCATTGACTCCAAAAATAAAATTGATTTTGAATAAAAATATTAGAATATATATTATAATAATATAATGCCCAGTATAATCAAAAGATATTTATGTTTTTGTTCCTTTTTCAAAAATAAAAAAAACAACAAAGAGAGAAGAATATCCGTGAATAATTTACAGTATGCCGACTGGGATAATACCGCACCATTTGTTCCGCCTGTAACACGAGGAAAAGTAATTAAAGTATATGACGGGGATACCATTACGATTGCCTCAAAACTCCCATATAAATCATCAGAAATCTACCGATTTTCGGTAAGACTACGTGGCATTGATTCTCCGGAAATAAAATCAAAATCAACAGTCGAAAAAGAATTGGCAATGAATTCAAAAATATGTCTTTCCAATGTTATCTTGGGACAAATGGTTGACCTAAAAAACGTTTCTACCGAAAAATATGGGCGAATATTGGCAGACGTGTATGTTGATCATGTAAATATCAATAAATGGATGCTTGAAAATAAATTGGCAGTTCCTTATGATGGTGGTAAAAAATCGAGACCACCTGAATGGGATAATGAATCAATAAGTGACGACGAGTAAATTATACAGATTTCAACATAATATATTTGTATTTTTTGTTTCTTGACAAGTAATCGTAAAAGAAAGTTTCATCATTATTTGTTTTGATTTGTTGAAAGAGAGGTTTATTATTTGTAAAATAAAGTGCGATAATTCCTTGATCATTTGTTATACTAATTGGATACTCCAGTAATAAATGTAACAATTCATCATAAGTATTTTCCTGTATAATATTTGTATCGTATAACATGATGGTTGTTTGAAAGTAATCAATATTTAATTCATACGTATTATTGAGTTTTGTAAAATAATCAGTGCGGTCCTTATCAAATTGGTTATGTAATTTCCATTGATATGTCGGAAACGCGTCAGAGTGAGCTAATAAAGTATTTGATTTACATTCTTGAATCATTGCTTCAATGTCTGAAAAAATAGTGATTCCACAATCTAAATAAAATATGTAATCCCATTGTTTGAAATATGTATTGAATAAATGTAATTTATGGTATTGAAACATTTTTTGATTCCAGTGTATTGGACGATTTATATGATATTGTATTTCTAAAAATTCTTGCGAGAATTGAATATTTGGAAAATATTTTACAACAATGTTATTTTTTATAATGATATCGTCTTGTAATAATTCATCGTTTTTTAAATCATCACCAACGACTAAACATATATTTCCCTTGTAATTTCCATTTGTTAATAGTTGATTACATGTATAAATAAATTTATGAAAATATGCTTTATCACATAAAAACACTACACATATATTTGTCATATTATTTTGATAAATGATAGAGATATAATTATTAAAATATTTATACGAATATTAGTAATGAAATAAAAATTGATTTATTTTTATTTGAATGTAATTAGTATACAAATAAAAATATTACACACGACAACAATAATGGAAATCCACCCAGCCTGCTTGAAAGATAATGAAGAATATATTATTGAAAAAAAATACAACGATGACAATATTTTGTTATATAAAGGTATTCGTAAAGTGACATCACTTGATATGATTAACCCTGAAGGTTTATATGAAAAAGTCCATTTTGTAAATGTCGAATTGTTGTCTAAAAAACAAAATATAGAGAATATGCCAAAATTAGATCCTCCAGAATTAACAAGGTCAACACATATTACACCCGAATATTCCGGTATATTAGAACAATTAGGATCCAGTTTTGACATTGAAGATGATATTAAATTTTATGATAAAGATTCGGTCAGGTCATTGTAGAAAATTAAATATAAAAATAAAATGGTTGGAGAAAATGTACATATTGTATTTTTTCTTTGTATATAGTATAATGCCTAAAAGCCGTAAATTTAGGAAAAATAGTATAGACTTTAAATACGGATTTGAACCGGGTCTAATTGAACAAGCATTAATAAAAGCAAAAAGAGATGTTCCACTTACTGAATTAAGAAAATTTCTACCAAGAACCAAACCTATGGTTTTTTATCATCAAAAAAATCATGGAAAATACAGAGAACCATCTATTGTAATATTTAATCAAAAGATTCAAGGAAGAAGTAAAAAAATGGGAGGAATGACAAGATCAAATTCAGAAAAATGCAATAAAACAATGAAAAGACGCGTTAAGAAAACTCGTAGAAATCGCAGTAATAAATACCAAAAATGAATGATGGGTGGCAATCCTCCAAAAAAACCAGTAAAAGGACCAAACCCAAATCCGGTTATCGTTCAAGGTCCAGTAATAAATTTAGAACCACATTTAGCACAAGAACAAACAGGTTCACAAATACGTCAACAAACCGGACAAAGAAATTTATATGATCAATACTAACTAAAACCCAATCATTTCCAAATCTTTTAAATTCCAATATTCGCAACCACCACCAGGTATTGGACGCCGAATAATAAATGGAATTCTTTTTTGTTCCAATTCTATTTGCGCAATAACATACCCATCAATGACATTTTCAGGCACTTTTACAAATACTTTGGCACCTGAATTGATTTGCTTGGCGCGTTGTCCCAATATACGAGCGCGTTCATATTTTGTCAAATAAGGCAATGTTTTGTGTAGATCGTCAATAATATTATTATCCGCATCTCGGATTACATTTGTCAACGCAATGATCTCGTCATAATTGTTAATAGCGCATTCGGGGTGATATTCCAAAATATAATTTTTATTCAAATCAACATTGAATTTTTGTAGATATTCTTCGTCTTCCAGGTCTTCGTCGTCATCACCAACGCTTTCATCATCATCGCCATCATTTAATCCGCTTTGTTCTAAAGTTTTAGATGTTGCTAAAGCCATTTCGTCATCGTCTTCATCATCATCCTCATCATCTTCTTCAACATCATCCTCACTTTCCTCAACAACAACATCTTCTTCCTCATCATCGTCGGAATCTTCTACTTCTGTCATTATTTTTTTGATACTTGGTGCGTCATTATCTTCTTCCTCTTGTTCATTTTCGGATAATTCATTCTCAGATTCCTCTGCTTCACTTGAATAGTTGTCATTATCGTTTTCGTTATCACTCATCTTATTTATATTTACTAAATATTCTTTAAATAAAATAAAAATCAATTTTATTTTATTTTTGTATTGTTTTTGTTTTTCTTTCTTTTTCTCTTTAATTGTAATATGAATCATCAAAATCATCTATTCCCGATTGATATAATAAATCTTTCCCCTGTTTAAAACTCATATTCGGGTCATTAATTTTAATAAAACGTTTAATCTCTTGTAAACTTGAATAATAAAAAAAATCACAATCATTACCAGACCACCACAAATCGTCTCGAATCACATATAAATCACTACAACACGGAATCAAAATACAATGAACAATATTTGAAAATTTCACCCTTTTTTTTTGAAAGGGTACAAAATCACAAAAAAATTTTTCCAATAAAATATCCATAATTTATTTTATAAAGTATCAACTAGTAAAAGTAATCATTTATGTCTAAATGATAATTTATTGAAAATATTAAAATCGTCGTTTTATTTCATATCCTCGGTTTTCCAAACAGTGTCACATGTGGAACACAAATAAACATAGCGCATATTAACATCGTCA